>Ga0307510_10004266_pt1 | contig 16798 bp, 11 predicted proteins | sample 12_EM_MG_FD_207224 | JGI IMG/M metagenome (GOLD analysis project Ga0307510, IMG submission 207224) | Populus trichocarpa ectomycorrhiza microbial communities from riparian zone in the Pacific Northwest, United States - 12_EM | ecosystem: Host-associated > Plants > Roots > Unclassified | place...
TTTTTTTTATAAAAAATTTAATACGGTTGGTATGTTTCGCATCGTTTTGATATGCTGATGTTAAAAATAATTTTTAAAAAATAAAAAAACATCATTAACATGTATTTCGGCACGAAAAGTTATTTGAAAAGCAACCGCTACCACACTGCCAAATATACTCTTAGTAAGTCATCCAATGATAAGAATTTAGAACTAAGAGGTTTGTTCCCCTGTGATCTCAGGTTTGAGCCTATTGATTGCTAATATTATTGCCACTAGAGATTTATATGGTCGTTAATTTTAGGACTCATGAAATTAGTCGAGATACACGTAAATTAATACGAATATCTATATTAATGAAAAAAAATATATTTTTTTGGTGTGCAGATCTTCATATCTATTATAAAATTATATTTTATAATATCATCTTAAGCTAACTTTTTTTTTATTCTATGAAATATGCCTTTGAATCGTGAAACTGAAGAATTGTTGACTCGATATTTAATGGTAACCGATATTATTATTTTTCTTATACAATTTTACAATGGCTCAAGAAGATTATTGTAGTTTGTCTTTTTTTTTCTTTCCTTAATGTCCAATTTGGTTATTAGCTTTTTGATTGTTATTTTAGCAACAATTTATTTTTAAAATTTATCCCTTAAAAATTAGTTTTTGTATTTTTTTTTATTAACTTTTCATGGAATTATAATAGTTTCATGATTTCGGTAATGAATTTGACATGTTTATTTGAGTTTATTTTAATAAGTTTTTTTATTCATTTTATTAAATATTTTATTAATTTTAGTTTTTTTACATTCAATTGTTTGTTAAAAGAGCTTCAAAATTGATTTTGATTTGCTTTTCATTGAATTATCTAGTTTTATAATTTAGGTTATAATTTTTGTAAGTTAATCTATATTGACTTGGTGTAATTCTTATACATATATTTTAATTTTTTTTTAATATTGAGTTTGTTGATAATTAGATATTATAATTTTTTTAGTTTGATTTATTTACTTTAATTATCATATAATTAAATAAAATAAATTTATTAAACTCAGTTAAATTTATATGACCTGAGTTGCAATTTTTTTTTTCTAGAAAAATATATCAGTGCATGCTAATTTCTTTTTATATTAGTTTTTTTATGTGATTAGCAGCATAATGCAATTAATTTTAAATATTATTTGATATTAGAGTAATTATTGATTTAAAATTTTTTTTATTCAAAAATTAAAATGATTTGAAAATATAAAAGTAATTTATAATAAAATGTTTTCGAAAACAATTTTCGAAGAAAAACAATTCGAGTATTAACGCACTACAAAGACAGAGACACCCCCATTTACCTCTAAAATTTTAAAGTAGTTTTTAGGCTCTAAACATAGCACCAATCATCTCTCTTCTTAAAATCCTATCTAGCTATTCTCCGACCAACATGCACTCACCGGATTCAATCTTCGAGATTTACAGACGTTACTGTGATATTAGATCTGTAAAATCATGCCAAGTCAATGAACCAGATGAAACACGCAAGGGTAAATCTTCAAGGGATTCTTTAGCTCAGCTTTTGAAATTTGTGGACTTAAAGTTTCATTCAAGGTTGGTAAAAAAACGTATCTTTTTTAAGTTAAAATCACTGTTTTGTTGAATGTGGAAATACCCTTTTGAAGATTTTGAACTGATTTGATGTTTGTGTAGGATTTGATTGAGTTTCTTGGTTTTTAGGTTCTGGGTTTTCCTTGATAGTTTTTAGGGACTTAATTTTTGATAAAAATTGTGGGTTTTATTATAGTTTTAGGCCTTAATGTATAGTTTTTGGATTCTTGGCTTCTTATTGTTTTTACTGATAAGTTTTGTTGACTGATGGATATGACTCTGTAAGTATTAGTGTTTCCTTTTTTTTTTTAAGAAAGCGTTGTGTTTGTTTCATGTAAAGTAAGAGCCTTTAGAATGTGGGAATGGACAATGGTTCATGTTTATAAGCCTTATCTAATAAGATTTAAGAACCACTTTGAACATATTTTCATCTTAGTATTCGCGTGTGACATGGGAAATAAGATTTGGTCATGAAACGTTATTTTCTGTTGAAAATAAATCATGTAAGGACACAATTACTTGTTTATTAGTTATTGGATGTTGTTGGAAGAATTAGTATGATAAGTGCTAGTAAGTGTACTGTAGGGCTCGGGTAGTGGCAAGTTTTCTCAAAATGTCTTGGAAACAAATACAACTGGCCTCTGATGATGGGAATCTGTTAACCTAACTCCTTGGTTGAAATTGAAGATTGCAAGACAAACTTTCCAATTATCTGGGTTAAGACTTGTTTTGATGCTCTTATGACTCAATTCACTTTAAAATTGTTGGAAGTTTAGTGCATTATGGTACACACACTCACAAAAAAAAAAAGAAGAGGAAATTGAGGAAATTAAAGAAGCATGGAACCTAGAGAGAAAGAGAGTGGAGGACAATGTCATTTTTTAAACTTGGTTCCTTGCTCAAGGAAGCTTACAGCATCACACACACACACACACACATATATAGAAGGTAAGATATGCAGCACATGACCCATATTTTGTCCTTACATGGAGGAGTCATTGGAGAAACTTCAACATGCATCACATGCTCATAGCATGTATCACATGCAGCCACCCATATTGACATTGCATACTCGTAGCATGTACATGCATTTATTTAGTAAAAAATGAAAATATAATATACATTATTCAATGATTTGATTGAAAGAATCTCACTTTCAACACTCCTCCTTGACGCTTTTTCCTTGCACCTCAAGTTTGCATTTTAGGAATTCAAATTTAGCTTTGGGTAGTGCTTTGGTAAAAATATCTGTAATTTGCTAATATGTGCCTTAGTGAATGAGACTAATTTTGCTCATGCCTTTAGCTTCCCTGAGAAAATGATATTTAACATTGATGTGCTTTGTTTTCATTGATGTGCTTTGTTTTCCTGTATTAGACTGGATTTTTGGCAATTGCAATTGCCAACTTGCTTTCACAATACAACACAGTGGGTTTTTGTTGAATTTCACACATGTCGATGAGAATTTTTCCAGCTCATATTGCTTCATTTGTTGCTGCACATGTTGCAATGCACTCAAATTCCATGTGGACTGAGCTACCATATCCTGTTTTTTGTGAAAACCATGAAAATACTCCATTTCCAAAAAAAAAAAAGTATAATCGAATGTACTTTTCATATCATCCAATGAACCAACCCAATCACTATCAGTGTAGCCAACACAATTCTGCATTTTCAGTTGACTTATACCAAATGCCAAAATCAATAGCACCCTTGACATATCTGAGTAGTCATTTGGCTGCATTGTAATGCAATTGAGTTGGCTTTTGCATGAACCTGAACCTGGACAACAAGTTGATGTCTGGTCTAGTTGTTGTTAAATACAAAAAACTGCCAATCATGCTTTTCGAAAGTCTTTCATCGGCAATGTATAAACCATCTTCTTTCACTGATTTGCATTTGGGAACTAGTGTGGTCATCATTTCTTTGCAATTTTCCATTTTGAATTTTTTCAATAGATTTTTGGCATACCTTTTCTTCTAGATGAAGATGCCTTCTTGACTGATCTTCGTGCCTAGAAAATAGTTCATAAAGCCAAGATCTGTCATTTCAAATTCTTTTTTCATATCTTCCCCAAACCCAAAGGTTATGATCATACTAGGATGATTCCCAATAACAATAAAATCATTAACATATAAGGAGACAATCGAGATGTATGTAGTTTCCTAAGCCTTTATGTAAAGTGTAAGCTTGTTGGGACTCCTAAATCCACTATCATTGAAATAGAAGTCAATCCTGCAGTACCAAGCTCGTGGAGGTTGTTTAAGTCTACAATGCCTTTTGAGCTTTAAGACCTTTTACTACAAAGCTTGATAACGATGAGAAAAACTAATGTCACTACAAGTTGAGATATTTTCCATCCATTACGTGTTGCAAGTGTAATGATGATTCACATGGTATCTTGTCTTGAGATAGGAGAAAAAGTTTCATTGTAATCAACGCCAAATTGCTAAGTGAAACCTTTGGCATCCAATCAAGCTTTGTGCTTTTGAATTGAGCTTTCAAAATTTACTCGTCTTATAAATCCATTTGACTCCAACGACATCTTTGTGAGTCGGTTTCTCAACTAGATTCCATGTTTGATTTTTCTCAATCATGTGTATCTCCTCCATTGCAAGCCGCCATTCTTTATGATCAACCATTTCATCATAATTGTTGGGCTCATAAACAACATTATTACAAAACTTATAAGCATACCCTTGAGTTGACTTGATTTGTCTTTGCTGCCTCTTTGTAGCCATGTTGTATAGCTAAGGTTGTGGAGAAGGCTGTGAAGATGACGATTCAATATTACTTGGAGAACTCTCATTGATTTCTTCATAGTACGAGTCCGAGGTCGAGTCGCTAACTTCTTGAATTGGAGTCTCTTGACTTGGCAGTTGATTAGGTCCTGAATCTTGTTGGAATGTGGGGACATTCGTCAATCTTTTTTCCTCATTTTCTTCCCAATCCCAAGAAGCATCTTGTCAAATGTGATATCAACTTTCTCTATTTGCAGATTGAATATTCTATAGCCCTTGGATTGAGAACTATAGCCTATAGAAAGTTCTGTTTTTGCTTTTGCTTCCAGCTTGTGCTTTCTTTGGAGATTCTTGACTAAAGGCTTATATAGCAAATACATCTAAATAACTTTACATGCCTGACTGAAGGCTTATGTCCTGACCATGCCTTAAGTCGGGTCATGTATGGGATAGTTTTGTTGATGCTCTTGTTCTGGAGATAGACAACAATATAAATTGCTTCTTCCTAAGACTTGTTTGGCATGCCATTGTCTTTAATCATGGATCTCAATCATTTCCATGATTGTTCTATTTTTTCTTTCTGAAACACCATTTTTATGTGGCACATATGCAATAATGTAAGTTTGCAATGTGCTCCTTTTCTCATAATTTATTGAATTGGGAAGAAGTGTACTTGGTGCCATTTTTGTTATAGAGAGTCTGAATCTAACAATTGTTTTGAGTTTCCACCAATTTTTTATACTTATGAAATGTCTAGAATACCTCAAACCTTTATTTAAAAAGTAGACCCAATTCATTCTAGAGTAATCATCAATAAACATGATGAAATATCTACTGTTGTCCAACAATGGAGTTCTCATTGGATCGCAAATGTTGGTGTGCACCAGTTGAAATTTCTATGAGGTGCACCATGCCTCATCTGTTTGAAATGGTTGTCGGTGCTTCCTCCCTAGTTGACATCCTTCACAGACTCCCTTGAGATCACCGATGGTGGGTAGATCTTTCACAATGACTTTTTTAGGATAATAGTTTCATTTTGACACTTGCTATCGTTTTCTTTTGGGGATTGAAAATTGCTCAAGCTTTGCCTTCAAATAATAAAGAATATCCATTCAATATCATTTGAGACATACTTAGCAAATTTTGATCCATATATGGGACAGAGTACATCTTTGATGTGTTGTGTGCTCCTATTGGTTTGGATTGCAATAATGCCTTTTCACTTGATTCTACCAAACCTCCATCACCAATTTTGACTGATACTTTGATAGTTGGATCAATGTGAGTGAAAAAAGTTTGGCTCTTTGCAATATGATTTGTGCAGCTGTTGTCAATAAGCCACTCATCATCCTTTTTCACTGATGCTACTTAACAAGCATAATAAATATGATTTCTATGTCTGTTGTTTTGGAAATGCCAGCTTGCTAGTTTTGCTTGAATCTACAGGTTTGGTCAATTTGATCAAACTTCTTACAAATTTTGCACTAAGGTTTTCCCTTGTGTCAACCTTCTTTCTCTCAGTGACCTATTTTTTTTGCAAACACCACAAGGAGGGAATTTTCCTTTATTTTTGCATTTCTTGGAGCTGCTTGCATCACCTTGTTCGTTACTACCTCGTCATTTTTTATTTTTTCCACCTTTATTGAGTGGAAATTTATTTTTGTGCTATGTCTGAAAGCACCTTTGTTGGAAGCTTCATTCCTTCTCGATGTTCTTTGCCCTTGAGCTTGTAAAGAACCTACTCGCTCAGTGACTAAGAGTTGAGTAAGATCTTTCGACTCTTCAATGATGGTGATGACATAATCAATTTTTCTGTGAGGGAAATTAAGATTTTCTTCACCACTTTTGATCCATGAAGTCACTGCCATATGCTTTGGTTTGGTTGACAACTTCAATTAATCTAGAAGAGAAATCTTTGATGGTTTCTCCTTTCATTAGTAGATTTTGAAATCTCTTCTTAGAGTATGAAGCCTTATTGCCTGAATTTTAACGGTGCCATGAAATTTATCTTGTAACGTGTCCCATGCTTGCTTTGCCGATGAAGAGTTCATGATTCTTGAAAGATCAAGTCTGAGACACCTAGATGAATTTTGGCAAGTACATCAACATCTTTTTTCTGCCAAACGTGCATCGAAACTGTCTCAGAACTCGATGAACTTTCTAGTTTTGTGGGAGTAGTGGTTGTGCCTTCCGCAATCTCTGTTTTTCCTTTTGGCGAATCTATGGATTTTGGAATGCCATTTCCCACTATTTACCACTAGTCATAAGCTCATAGGATAGTTTTGATTTTGATACTCCAGAAATCATAGGTGTTTCTTTTGAAAACAGAAACAGGTTGGTGGTAACTCGAATTGGGGGATGCCATGGTGATGAGCCTAGAATTTGAAGAAATTTAATGTTTTGTGCGGAAGTTGTGTTGGAGTAGTGCTATGAAATTGTACTAGAGTAGTGCTGGAATTGTGCTGTCTTGATTGACTTGTGCTTTGATACCACATGTGGTACAAAAAAAGAAAAGAAAAGAAAAGAAATTTGGGAAATTAAAGAAGCAGCATGGAACCAAGAGAGAGTGGAGGACACCGCAATTTTTGAAATTTGGTTCCTTGCTGCAGGAAGCTTACAACATCACATATATATAGAAACTAAGAGGACTTGCATGGAGGAGCTATTGTAGAAACTTCAACATTTATCACATGCTCACATGCAGCCACCTATATTGACTTTGCATGCTCAAAGCATGTATATGCATTTATTTAGTAAACAAAATATAATATAGATTTTTCAGTCACTTTGAACAAAAATTACACCTGGTGTATAATTATAAAGTCTATCAGTTTGGTGTCATTTGCTCTGTGGTTCTATGGAGTAGTTCTTTTTTAGCTAGATATGAACTTTCCTTTATATATATATATATATATATATATCCATTTAACGATTTATGGCATTTCCTTTGACAGAATTAAAATTTTTGATGAACTTCTCAAGCTCATGTCAAAGCTAGAACTTATGGTGAGTTCCATTTATTAAGCTCTTGAACTGGATACATTTCTTTTGATTTGATCATTGATGTTCTCTACTAAGAACCAATTACTCCTAAATCTTTCTTTTTTCAATCCACAACAAAAGAAATGAATATATAATATTGTGTTCCTTGTTTACAACCCTCTATCTCTTTGTAGGCGGATTTCTCAGAATTCTCTCGTTTCTATGATTTTGTATTCTTCATGTGCCGTGAAAATGGTCAAAGGAATATCAGTAAGCTTTCTCATTTCTATTGTCTTCATATATAGGCGTTGGTTTGATGGATTGTTTTACATAGAAGATTTATATTTTCATGAATTTCTCTTGCAGCCGTAAACAAGGCTGTTTCCGCGTGGAAATTAGTTTTAGCTGGGAGGTTTCGGTTGCTAAACCAATGGTGTGACTTTCAGGTATGGGTGATACTAAGCTAACTGGATAATTGTGTTTTTTATTTTATTTATATTTGTTTGTGTTTCTCTTTTAAAAGCATTGTCTAGTTGAGTAGAGTTCTTAAAGAAATGCTTATGTAGCTGTTCATTATTCATGGATACGCAAGTTTATGAATTGGGACACATCGCCTCGCAGCTGAACTATGAATTATATTTTTTGTCAATAGATACCTTGTGAATATTGGGTATGATTACATTCTCTTGTTTTTCACGTTTCTGTCTAAGCAACTAATTTTTCGATTGCCTTTAGGAAAATCAACGACACAATATATCTGAGGATACATGGCAGCAAGTTTTAGCTTTTAGCCGGTGCGTACATGAAAATCTTGAAGGGTATGATCCTGAAGGTACATTGTCTTAAGGATATAATGATTTAGTGCTCACATTTAAGCTATACTATAAAGATACATGTTTGACATCCTGCATTTAGAACAATTTCTCTTTGCCCTTTTTTTGCCAAATTTGGTATTGGTAGAAAGGACTTTTTCCCTGTGATTTTGAACAACGTCGTTTTTCCAAAACAATGATTGGTCATATTTGCTATGCCTCTGGTTTGTGAAGTTTTCCACTTTTGAGCACCACTTTGTGCTCTGGTTTGTGAATTTGGGGTCTTGGAACAAGAATTTTGGTGCATGCTTGAAATTTCTTAAAATCAGCTGGAGGAAAATTATATTTGTGCTTTGTAAATTCATTCACCATTGTTGATAGACTTCTGCTTTCATCAACCATGTGGAACTAACTGATTCTCTCATTTCTCCCATCCTTCACTATGCCTTTCCATTTTCAATTTTGTTGCTCTCTGGCAGTAAGTGAGCAGGATTTTGTTATGATGGGTGTGGGACTCTGTACTAGGGTCTTAAAAGTGGAAATTTTGTGGAAAATAATAAAGCAACAAGTCTATAGAAAAGGTCTTAGGCATCTCTGTGCTCTTCTTCTCTCCATTGATTCAGTGTGTTTGCTTTTTCAGGAGCATGCTTGACTTGGTTCTGTTTTATCTTTGTTTGTAACAGAGTAATGTTCACTCATATGCCTCTTATTTGCAGGTGCTTGGCCTGTCCTAATTGATGACTTTGTTGAGCACATGTACAGGTTTGATATCTATATCCTTAACTGTTTTTTCATTGGAGAGATTACTTCATTTATTGGATGTTAGCTTATCTAGAATATACATTTTACAGAAATTAATTTGTTGTTCACTGATTACTTTCTTTTTCTATTATTTTCTTTTTCACATGCCTACAATAGAATACTAATTGTATAATCATGATAGTATTTTAATCTGGCCAAACTGCTGATTGGCCAACAATCTTCTAACAATGTTTGTTTCCCCATGTTCATCTGAAGCGAAGTTGTATTTTGTCTAATGTGAGGAACCTCTAAACATTGAAATTTAAATTAATTGCTAAATTTCTGTTTGTCGAACTTCATATAATGATAGGTCATTTTGCTCTTAAAGCCTATGGTCAAAAATCTTGCTAGGGAAATGATAGAGATATTCTCAGAGTTATTATTGTTAGTATATCATTTCTTAAACTTCATCTTCAAAACTTGGATAGAGGTTCACCCTCTGGTTATTTGAGTTTCCCATTCTTCTCATGAAACATGTATGCATGGAATTTGAAATTCAACTGAACAGAGTCTTTATAGTTTGTACCTGCTATTCTACCCATGTGTCCTTGACCTATTTGTGCTCTATCTATGAATTGGGAAGTAGTACTTATGAGTAGATAATTATAATACTTTCAGTAGCTTTTGTTTGAAGGTTGACATGTTATTGTATGAGATCAAAATGTCAAAGGGGTCTATGCACATTCTTTCAATATTACAATAAAGAATCAAGTTTGTGTGTCTTGTTTTACTAGAGATTCATTTTCATTTGAATTTATACATTTTGAGATCTTCATTAGGTTGTTGAACAAGAATGGTAACTGCTATAACCTTAGTTAGCGCATCATAATAGTTACCATGGAAGAAGTTGAGGAAGTGAACATCCATTTACCATGGAAGTTGTTGAGAATGGAACATAATTTCAGCTTAATTTGTTTGGTGGAATGATACAGGGCCTTAGGTGTAAGTTTTATTTTGTTATAGTTGACTGGTCCATGCATGATATGAAAGGGAAGAAAGGGGGAGTGGGGGGTGATTTTGCACGTGAGATTGCTTAGAATATATTTGGCTTTGAAAGAGCGTTTAAAATGACCTTGAGTCAGAGATTGGAAACTAGTTGAGTAATTTACATCAGCTGTAGAACTTATTGATAAATATTTTTGGTACCTATGGTGATAAAATGTTCAGTTTGTCTTCATCTTTTTCTATACTTTTTGAGCTTCTATAGAAAATTATTTTTTTTCTTCGTATTTTTGCTTAAAGAAATGTTAGAATTGATATGTAACTTACAGATTCAAGACAATATTTTCAAACAAATACTTTTATTATTATTATTAGTTTCAAAACACAAACTCCTGGAGTTTTGCATGTGGGTGTAATTTTGCGGGTCTTTGAAATAATGGTACTAAGTAGTTTATAACCATTCTAGCATGAGTAACAAAGACAAGTGAATTCTGATCCTACGACTGTTGTTCTAACTTTCTCGCCTTTGTCACTGAATTATGAATGAACTCACATACTCTTACAATATTTTTCTTGCAGGATATTGGGGTCAAACAAGGAACCAAACTTTTTCTGTAACTGTGGTGATTCAGAGTCTCGACCATGCACATTCGAAGACCCTCTTCCTGGTAATTACTTGAAAGTTCCACTTCATTTCCATCTTGTACCATGCATTTTTTTCTCTACTTTTATGCTACCTGTATGCTGTTTCCTGAAAACTTGGTTTTTGTTGCAGGATTGAAGGTCGCTCCTGGTTTGAAGAGGAAGTTGCCTAGCTTTCAAGATGAGGAAATGGACTGCTCAGATGCCCTCTTCCCTGATTCCACCAGGCCAAATCATATACTAAATTCAAAGACAAGTAGGCTGCTTGATTACAGACATTGAACCTGCAGGATAACCCAGCCAGCGACTGCATGGATATCAATAAGCTGAACAATTCAATGGGGTCCACCAAATCTCCATGTGCAGTTGAAGGATGCTTGTCGAGGGGCTTTGCAGTGGTATTCTCAACTCGTTCATGTCTACAACTTGATCGGGATAGGAGAGTCTCGTACACAGAGAGAGCTTCCACCTGAGTCAAAACACAGAAAAGTTGTTCCTTCCCACTCTACGCTCTGCAGGATTTTTATTGATTTGATGATCCATGTTACATCAGTCTTCTGCTCTAATTATTTAGAAGTAACAAAAATATTCGTTAGATTGTTTGATTTCATGATCTTTTCAGAAAAAAAGGAGGATTTTCTGCTTCAGTTTTTGTAAATGTAATTATTATTATTTTTAATTGTAACATGTCAAATGTGACTGTAGTTCTTACAATTGAAACATACCTTGCATAACATGAAGCTGGTAGCTTTTGAATTATGAATTTTGATTTTGAGTAATAATCCAAAACTTTTTGTTTATTAATAACTTGTGATAAAAATAAAGCTATGTTTGATATATTTTTTGCGAATTGATATAAGTTGTTTTTTAATAGAAAAATCATAAACATTTTTTTATTTATTTAGAAATAACTTTTGACTTAATTTTATAACAAACTTTTTATTGAAGTTAATATTTAACCAAATATATTTATGACCATTTTTATAAATAAAAAATTAAAAATCAATTTACAAAAGCTACATCAAGCCAACCAAGGCCCTGCGAGGAGCTGAATAATTATAGAAGGTTATTTGTCCACACCGGACAGCACTTGAGCTAGGTTGCCTCTCGCAAATTATCCCACAAGGACTCGTCTGCTACGTTTTTTTTTTTTTTTTTAATTTAATATAGGTGTTCGGGCCAGCTTAACATGTCTAATGCAACCATGACAATCATTAAGTTACCTGACTTAATAATAATAATAATAATAATAATAATAATAATAAAAATATTTGAGAGTGGTATTGAAAACGTGTGACATCTTTTTGTTGGTGCGGTGCTTACGTTGTGGTGTCATAGTGGTTATGTTCTAGTGGTTTTTTTTATATTAAAATATAAAGGTGTTATATCATTTATTTTATATTTAATTTTTTTTTGAATTTCACCTTTCATCATTTGATTTAACTTGATTTTTATATTAAATTTAGTCCTTATTTCTTTTATTTTTTAATCCTTTTACTATTTGAATTTTATTTTCAATTTCATCCATTAACATTTGATTTTAATTTATTTTTATTTCAAATCCTATCCCTATTATTTTATTGTTATTTGTTTTGTTTTGAATCTTTTTTATTGTATTTTTTTTCAATTTTATCCCTCAATTGTTTTTTGTTGATGATTTTTTTTGTTTTTGTTTTTTATTGGGTTAGTCACTAATTCATGACTAGGATCATGAATTTCAATGATTAACACGAGTTAACTTTTTTTTATAAATTATTTTAATTTTATTATTTAAAACTTGATAATTTATATAGAATAAAGTCGAGTTAAAATATAAGATACGTACGAGTCATGTGTAAAATCAATAGATAGATTAACTGTAGATAATAATTGGAATCAAATGAGGAAAATATCAATCAATTGAAAGAATCGAAAGATGTGAGCCGCAGTCGGAATAATACATGATAGCTTGAAAGCAAGTTCATTAACTAAATCACCAAAAGGACATAATTAACCCTCGGAGAAAAAAGAACTTCGATGACAAGGCGACAGACAAGAAAGGTTCCACGTAATAATTAAGGATAAGAATGATAGAAAATCAAACCCTTGAAAAGGACAACTTAGCAAGGGCAACATAGAAAGAAACACAAAATAAAAGGCTGTTGATTTCTCTGTTTTCTAATTTAATTTACCAACTGACCTCACGGATATTTTTTTCGAGGAAATTGTCCCTCCTAATTAATAATATGTAGTTAATAATAATAAAAGAAAACCTCATAACATATACTAAAATGATTTTGGTTTTTCACTATAATAATGAACATTGAAAAACCAAATTCCTTTCCATTTTGATCCTCAAAAAGTTTTGAGGACTTTATTTTTTATATTTTTTAAATATTATCCTCTAACATTGGATTTACTAGTATTGAACTTCATAATTTTTATTTTTATTTTCTTTCTATAGAGTTATCCTAATCTCGTGAACTAGGTCGCGAGTTTTGCAGGTCAACCGTATTGACTCGAGTTATTTTTCTTTTATCATTTTCTTAATTGATTTTTTTCTCAACTCTATCTTGCAACATTCAGTTGATTGAGAATTGAACTTTGGAATTTTTTTTATTTGTGTTTCTATGGAGTTATCATAGTTTTCTGACCTAAATCACGAGTTTTGTGGATTAATTGTATTGACTCGAGTTATTTTTTATTGAGTTTTTTCTTCTAAATTCCATCCTTTAATATTGGATTGATTGAGAATTGAGCTTTATAATTTGTTTTTAAATTTTTTTTCTATGAGGTTATCATGGTTTCATGACCTAAATCGCGAGTTTTACGGGTTAGATAAGTTGATTGTTTTTTTTGTCATTTTTTAAATTGAATATTTTTTGTTTCAATTTCATCCTTCAACATTAGATAGATTGATAATTGAGATTTATATTATTTTTTTATATTTTCTTTCTTCTGAGTTATCTTGGTCTCTTGATTCGGGTTTGACAAGTTAACCCGGGTTGACTCGAGTTATTTTTTTATCCTTTTTTATTTGTTTTTTTTTTCAATTTAATCCTTCAACATTAAATTGATTAGGAATTAAGTTTTATAATTTTTTAAATTGTTTTCTATGGGGTTATCACGGTCTTATGACTTGGGTTGTTGATTAGGTCGATTAACGCAAGAATTTTTGTCCTTCTTTTAGTTGATTTTTTTTTTCAATTTCATCCTTCAATATCTGGTTGATTGGAATTGAGTTTCACAATTTGTTTTGGTTTGTGTTTTATGAGTTTATCTTGGTCTCCTGACCTGAGTCACGAGTTTGATTGTTTGACTTGGGTGGTTTTTTATGTCTTTTTTTTAATTGATTTTTTTTTTATAATTTTATCCTTCAACATTGGGTTGATTGAGAATTGAATTTCATAATTTTTTTTGCTTTTTTTTCTATGGGTTTTGTCGCACATGTGTGGCGTCGTGACAATCTTCCTCTCCGATTAGGATTTTTGGGTATGGGTGGAAATAATAAAGAATTCTTATCATTTATCAGATAAACAGGTTTAAAGTCGTCACCTAGTATTTTGGTCACTAAAAATCCTAATTGGTCTTTAGAGACTGGATAAAGGACTGGTTGTATATAAGAAAGACAATATCACCCCCCAGTAAATCTTACCTAAGCTAAGTTACATTGTACAGTTGTTTGATTTCTAAGGTATTGTTGTGTTTTCTAACTATTTTTCTATCTATTAGTTAAAGTCAGTCTACCTTAGTAGCGTGGGCCATGACTTTATGGGTCAATCCTAACCATTCTAGAGTACAAATTTTTTTTTTGTATTTTTTTATACTGGGAATACGTCTTATGTATAAGTTTGTAATCCTTGATATTGAAACAAATAAAATAATTTTTTTAGTATCTTTGAAATGTAGGCCAAGTTCTCATAGATTTTATAAACTAGTTATTAAATTCAAAAATGCTTGCAAAGATATAAACAAAACTATTTTTCTTGAATTTTGATATTTAAAAATGCTCAATCATATCATGTGTTTTTTTTTATTATTTATACAAATGTGATTTTTTTTTTAAATTTAAGACACTTGGACATATGCAATAAAAATGTTTAAATGTGTTTTTGAAAGAAAGCATTTGTTGTTTTTATGGAAGGAAACTGATTTATTTAATATCAAAAATATGCCTTGCATGTAGGTCACAAGTCCAAATATTAAATATGAGGGTAAAAAAAAAGTGAGGAACTCAAATCAAATGTAAAATGATCTTTCAAATTTTAAAAATTTATTTAAACTAGAGTAAGGCCAAGTTTGGCAAAACACAATAACATGTTTGAGTTAAACTATTTTAATCAAGCTATGGAGTTCCATGCAAATTACTTACTAACTTAATAATCCGACAAACCAACAGTCAAACATCAAATCCTGTTAATTTCACAAATTATATTCAAATTGCATATTAATTCAAACAAATCAACACAAATCTAAACATAATTCATGCATCAACATTTAATTTTCAAAAAACAATCACAAATTAAAAAAATAAACTCACAATTCAAAATTAATAATAAAATCATTTTAAAATAAAAAACATACATCAAACCAAATTAATAGTGTCCAAACAATTTAAAAATTATACACAACAACAAGCATTTTGTCCTAAATTTCACAGCATTATAACAATTTATTCAAAAAATAATTTGAGGTTATGAATCGATCTTCGGTGGTGTTTAACATATCCAAGAACTTCTGGAATCAAATATAAATGATTGTTGGAATAGTGGTGGCGGGAGTATCCAAACGCCGCCACCACTATCGACATGTGGATTCACGTGTCACTATTATAACATTCCTAATTATTATCAGGACGATTTACAAGGAATTTTTTTTTACAAATGTATACTTAAAATTTCACCAAAATTTCTAATGAAATTTTTCCAGATTTTTCCCTATAATGGAAAGTCTCAAGTTATCAACTAAACTTGTTTCATATTCTAACACAATTTTATTTACCTGATCCAATCATCCTGGATTATTTCCCCATCAATCAATGTTTCTCAAAACAACTTCATCGATACAAATATATTAGCAATAACACACACACACACAAACTACAATAATTTCATATCCTTAAATTGATATTAAATACAACATACATAAGTGTCAGAGTGCATTTAGGCTAGATAATTACAATCCATAAAATATGAACATTTATATTTACATGCTAAGCAAAATAATATTACAATTCAAAATGCATATCCTGGATCCAGTCTATATAATCAAAAGATGCAACATAGGATGTGTTAATTAAGAATAATCAATTAAATAATTTAATACAACTGAATTACATGTTCAATACAACTGAATTGCATTTAAATTCTTCCTTAACCATTCTCCTTTTCTTTTCTTTTTCTTTTTTTTTTATATATCATACATGGTCCATCTAAAATATACCCATATCAATATTTATCATGGTTATCATTAGCCTCCTAATTCCAAGAGGAGCGACAAGTTAAATCTCGAATAATACTGATATCAATAAATTTTATTAATATCATTAGTCTTCTAATTCTAGGAAAGACTAATCAAATCTCAATTAATGGCAATATCAATAAAATTTATTAATATCATTATTATCTAAATTTTAGAAACGATTAATCAAATCTCAAAAACATCGATATCAATAAACTTTATTGATATCATTAGTCTCTCAATTTTCAGAACGACTAATCAAGTTTGGAAAGTACTGATATCAATAAATTATATTGATATCATTAATCTTTCAATTCAAGAATGACTAATCAAGTTCGGAAAATACATGATTTTTTCTTTTCTTTTCTTTTCTCCTTAAATTGAAGCTTTACAAAGTGTTAAACTACCATAATAATCAAGTTTAAAGAATTAAACAAGCCATTAACACAATCAATTCCTCTAATCCAACTTTTCCATAATACAAAACATTTAACATAATAAAATCATGCTAAAAACCAAAATTGAGCTTTGATTATTGTTCCTTACCTCTTAACCATGAATTTTTGGAAGAAGAATTGCAAAGAAACTAGTTCTTCCTTCACCCCTTTTTCTCTTTTTTTTTTTCTTTCAAAACCATCCCTCCTAATTCCTTTTTCTTTGATTTTTCCTTCAATTACCTAGCTAAAACTCCTTCTAGCCCCCCCCTTTGATCTTTATTTTTCAAGTGTATTCTTGCAATTTTTAAGGAAACTTAGAAGAATTTTTGACAAAATCTTCCCTTCTTTCTTTTGCTATAATGGTCGGCGACGCATTTATACTCCTTCTCAACCCTTCACTTTTAAATTTCAGGTGTTTTTATTT
>Ga0307510_10004269_pt1 | contig 16790 bp, 17 predicted proteins | sample 12_EM_MG_FD_207224 | JGI IMG/M metagenome (GOLD analysis project Ga0307510, IMG submission 207224) | Populus trichocarpa ectomycorrhiza microbial communities from riparian zone in the Pacific Northwest, United States - 12_EM | ecosystem: Host-associated > Plants > Roots > Unclassified | place...
ATTTAGAGCCTTGCATAGATATATTTCTAACTGTTGCATGGTTGACTTGTGTAACATGTAACAACTGTTTTCCTATCCTCATGCATTTTATTTCTGTAATGTTATTTTGCAGAAAGGATATCCTACTGATGCTGCTTCATATAGTGATCCAAGCATCATCAGCCAAAAGCTTCCTGTCATCATGCATAAGACTCAAAAGCTTGTGGTCCACAGTAACTTGTAAGGCTGTAAATTGTCTGTGCATGAAGATTTGAATTGTTTACTATGTTGAGGTCATATAGAAATCAAATCCTTTCTGGTGGATTCATTTCTCCTAGTGGGTTTTTAAGTCACTCTTGTTACATCAACAAGCTATCTTATGGATTTATTTGTGGAAAGAGGAAAAAAAAAACAATATCCTCTGGATAAACAAAGATATTAGTTTAAGATATTCTCTGTACATGTTTGTCTAATTGTTTCCATGAATCAGGTGAGAATATGATGTAGAAACTAATTGGAATACATGAACATGACATTGCGACTAGGATAAACTGAGATATATAAGCACTAGGAGAACATATGAGCCATGTTTAGAGTGTAGAAAAGAAGCACAATAAGAAGGCCACAAAGCTTTTTTAGTGTTTCTATCAACTGAAATGCATCACAACTGTTAAGTGAATGAAGGAGGATAAGAAGTGCACAGATGACAAGAGAATAGGGAAGCGAAGAGTTCACAGAACTCTTTACAAGGGTGAAGAAAACCTAGCCACCATCAATGATAGATAATATCCCCTTATATATGACATTGCTACTTGGTGTTTCCCAACCATATTCATGGAGAAAATCAAGTTGGGCCTTAGAAGATCGACATTTTCAACTGATTAACACCTATAAAATAGAGTTGTATTTGAAAAAATATGCCTATGAGCGAGTATGGTTAACTGAGCATGTTGGAATGGAATTTGCAAACGAAACACTTGAGCACTGGATGAAAGAGTTGTATGCAACATTGGAGAAACTGATACAAGCTAAACATGCTATGCAAGAAGATAAGGGCCATAAAGGCAAGGAAAAGTGTGCCATTATGAATAGCAGAAGAGTTTATGTATTATATCAAATTTACTTTGCTTCTTGGGTAGTACAATTCCATAGACTAGAGTATTGGTGTATTGTACAGAGGTTAGATTCAGGTTCACCTTTCTTCAGGTAGTTGCTGTTTTCTTATGGCCAGTTTAACTTTGTCTATGCCAGATTATCTTTAGGTCATATACAAAAAAAATATCAACCAAACCTTAATCCCAAATTAGTTGGGTCAGCGAAATGGATCTTTGTGATATTTTACTAATTTTGGAACATATAAGCAGAAAAAAAAAGGTAATGTGAAATGCAAGATGCCACATGGAGAGCCATATTATTAGGATGTTATTGTTTTCCTTCCATTATCATCCTTCCCTTCTTTGCATTTTATCTGGTTTGTGTTAAGATGTTCCAATCAATGTTTGTACGTTAAGATAACTTATTTGTGTAAAAGAATAATTACCTGTGGTGTAAAATGGATAATTATTGCACCAAAAAAAAAAAAAAACACTGCATATACAACTTCTAATTAAAAAAAGTAAAAATGTCTAATAATGTTAAACTGCATTATCATTATTTTTAAAAAAGATAGCTTAATAACTGATGGCGTGAAATGGTATGATTATTGTACCAGAAAAACTTCATGATCACTTAAAAAAGAAATGTACAGTGGCTCAAAACTGGAAGTTGATGATTAGGATTGAAGGAATCCCTATAGTTAGCTGCCATATAAATATGGTTATCTGGCATTTATTTTTCCAGAAATTGAACTGAAGAGTAGGGGTATTTTCTAGGTTTCTCGTACATGACATGCACACTTGGCAGAGCATTTTCCATGTTTCTTCTAGAACCAGGCAGAATCTGTATGATGTTTAACACTTCATAAGGTTGGTTGCCCGCCTGTATTAGTTTCTGTATTAGATGGTTCGTCAAAAACTATTCTGCGAGAAGAAAATTTGGAACCACAACAAAGGGATTGATTAGAGTCGAAGGTTCAAGTCAAGCTTGAGTGGCTCTGATGATGTCTCTGGTGGTTGTGGATCCAAGCGAAAGCTGCCTGGCCATGTCAAATCCGTTGTATCATCAACTGTGAAGGGCATCCATGACATATCAAATCCTGGACTGGCTTCATTAAATCTCCCTGCAATAGCAGTTCCATCTCTATTTGGCTTGTGCACAAGGGTGTGGGGCCTGACCCCAAGTGATCTAGCCATCGGAGAATTCACTGGCAAACCCATAATTGTCATCATCCTCTGGGAGTGGTATCTTCTCGCTGCACCCCTCTCCCTTTTGTGGGCGTTCTGATGACCCCCGAGTGCCTGTGAGCTGAAGAACTTCCTTCTACAGAAGTTACATGAGAAAACCTTGCTAGAAGTAGGTCTTGATTGTGAGTCATAATCTCCTGCTGTTGAGGGTGAATTTCCACCTAGGCTCAGATTCAGCCACTCACCTGGATTGTTATAATCATAGCCTTCATTGCTATTGTTGCTGTTCAACATCTCATTTTGGTGTTTGAGGGTTTTTATTTCAATCGCTTCTTCCTGGAAGATCATATCTTCACCAATCTGAACTTTCTTAGAGGTGTGTGGAGGGGAGATGAATAGGGAAAGGGTGGAAGAATCGCGGCAGACTTGAAGGTTTAGATCGAAGTAGGAGAGGGGAAACAAACGGAGATAGATTTAACAATGGAAATGAAGTTAAGTTTATTTGGTCTCAATTCAGCAACCCCACTAGTGGCTTGGTGTATCATGGGACAATGCTTATGTCATTTTACCGTTGCCCTTGTCAAGCTTAGGATTCCCCACTTTCTTCCACCACCTTTACCTTTTCACTCCTCAAATCAAGCCAACTTTACATGGTTCTCTTTTGGAGTAACTATGGAAACTCATGGTTGACAATCAACAATAATTCCATCCGTCGTCAAACTCATGATCTTACAATTAGTTGATTCTGCCTTCAGTGCTTCTTATATCACGTAAACATATAAAATTGCTTTACATATCTGTCTTCAGTATAAAGGTTCTAAGATTCGGGTTTATTTATGTAGATGATGGGTGGATGGGTGGATCTACTCACCTTCGTAGATAAATGTGAACATGCAGAAGTGTCCATTTATCAAGTGATTTTGATTACAGTTGGATCCCTTTGTTGATAGCAAGCCATCCATCTCTGCAGATAGGATCACCAGTAAATGATTCTTATTCACAATAACTATCTGTTTCAATGCTTTTCTTCTTCAGCGTATCTAAGGTAAACACTATATTTCTATAATGGTGGGCACAAGTTACCAAGAGGGACATTTGTAGTGTTCAATGCTGTCAAGTCGGTATGTTATGTGATAACGACATTGAAAAGATGCATTTCCTATTCGGAGAAGTGAGTAAGAGATAAGCTTCAAAGCTCTATGGAAATATTGATTTCAGTGGTGGTAGGGTTCCTTTGTTTTCTAATTGCCTTTTGATTTAATGTTGGTGGGGGCTGAATCGTGATGGGACCCAGGGAAATGCCAATAATTGTGTTTAAAGCAAGAATAAGATAGAGTGGTCTCTTGCCAGTTTAATATTGTTTTCCTTTAGACAAGAGTATCCATGTGGGGGTCTTCGTCTAGGAGTTTCTCGGGCCGATTTTTTAAACGCTTGGTGGCCAATGTTCATGTACAAACAGAGAAGTGCATTACCAGCCATTTGTACTTATTGTGGAGCTTGGAATGTTATAATATAATAATTTTTTGTTCTCCCTTTCTTAGAGAGAAGCGTGCCCTAAGAGAGGTTTGAGACCTGTGGGAACAGGCCGAGGATAAGAGGTTGTGTCGTTGACAGTTAAAATGAGGAGGCATAGACTGAGAATTGTCCCATACTCCTTGGATTTGGAGCACTTGAAAAGGTACATTGTTTTTTGGTCTATGAAGCTTGCAACTTGGTTTTTTCTTGAAGCTACATGCGGTGCTGAATATTATCCTTCGATGCATAATTACATACTCCACTAACGTCACGAGGATGTAGAAATGAACAGTTGGGTAAAGACAATTTTGGAGTTAGGTCTATTGTTTGATGTTTAGCACACTGCTCTAGTCAACTTTCTATCATTCACAATCAGGATCATCTCTGACTCCTAACCAACGCACAACCTTCTCAATCTGTCCATTTCTGATTCCTTACCCATTATTCATGTGGCACTTGATATTACACAGGACAATGCTTTAGAGTCCTTTTGAACTGTTTTTTTAATGGAGTTTTTCAGGTTTAAATTTTCCCGTTTGATGTTACGTCAAGTGGTAAGAAGGGTTTGTCCGGAGAAGACTCAAACATAAACAGCCAAAGGGATTTCGTACAACACTCTCTTTTCTAGACTTTCTGGGACTAGAATTCTCCTTCGCTTTGGGACTTGAATAGCTGTATCTGGGCGTCTCCCCTGTGAAACACTGCTTCGCTTGATAGTTAGGTCAAAGGTGTTCTGAGTAATTATTTTAAAAAAAATATTTTTGATATTAGTATATTAAAATAATTAAAAAAAATTTATTTAGTTTTTTTTAAAATATTTTTAAAACACAAAAATAAAAGGAACCAAATCTGTTCGTGATATAAGAGGATGCCAGCATGCATCATTTGGTGACACATCACATCCGTTAATTGGAGAGCAATTGAAAATGGTTGAATTGGCTTCAACAGTACGATTGGTCAAACGAGAACGACACAAAATGGTTTTAATCAATGTACCACTGTAAGTGCATAAAAAAAAAATAAAATGGAATACGAACAGTGTGGTGATGCAAAGTGACCTGTCCATCTCTTTTAGAAAACTCGACTCACGTTAGTTTCTCTTGGAAAAACTAGCTCGGAGGTGGAAAAGGATGGACACAAGGATCTCCGTGGTTAAAGCTCCGCTTGGCTACTCTTGTGTGTCACTTCCAGCTGTGATGCAAGTTCTTTTCATTTCATGTGCTGTCGGTGTAAATAGAGAGAAGCAAATTTTCTGGGAACAAGTTTTCTGTTGTTGGAAGGCAAAGTTCTTACGTAATTGGGACAATCAGGAGATCCATCACTATTCATGGGCCGATGGCTTGCTTCCATGGACCACATGGTGTATTTTTTAAAATGTCTATCACTTATAAATTATATTTTTTATTTTTTAAAATTTATTTTTAACTTTAGCGCATCGAAAATAACCTGAAAATATATAAAAAAATATTAATTTTTTTAAAAAAATTTAAAAACATTTTTAAAACACAAAAAAAAAAAAAACCCGAAGAAACAGGGCTCACTTATAACATAAAATGCCAACTACTTGATGTTCATTCATGACTTGCCTTTTCCTGGGATCAGTTCATGCAGAATATGGACGTTTAACAAGTTGAATGTGGCCCCGAATTCTACCCTTTATCCGAGTATCGATTCAACTGCTTTTATTTAGCCAATGGGCTGTTGCAGAATGGCACAAGCTTCCTGTACAAAGGCGAACAAGTGGTAATCATCTGAAGAGCTTATTCGGTTGTTTCTGTGTTGCACAGGACGGGTTCTGAGCTTCCTCATTAACATTCAAATTCGTCAAACTTCTTGACTTTTCTCAGCAAGCCCATATGATTGAATGACCCCAATAATGTATTTAATAAGCAAATGAAACTGAGCATCATAAGACTGTCTAATGGGAAAAAAAACAGGACACGAGACATGATTAAAACTGTCTTTCGTTGCATTCCACATGGGCTCCATCCACTAAAACACCAGTACGAGTAAGATTGTATTATCCCAATCCATTCCCATGAATCAAAAGCTACCAACAGTCTGACTGGAAAGCTATACTTGTACGGAGCTGGCATGCATTTGATCTCAAGATAGTAGAGAGCTCTCTTTTCAGCTTCTAGACTAGCATTAGTCACATTAAAATGAAGGTGTTTGGAGGTGGCAACTTCTCAGATCCTCACAAAATGCAATGACATTAAAGCCAAAATATGGATGCACAGTGTGCTACACGATTGACACCACCAATATGGAGCGGGGTCCTGGTGCACGAGCTGAAAACGACAGCCCTCGTGCTGTTTGTTCATAGATTACAACTAATATGAGACACTAGTCAGGTGTGGCATCCCATGCGTTCACCAGGTGTTCCTCCACAAGAGAGTCAAAAGGTAAACATAATTCAGATGCAGCATCTCAACCTTATGCTACTTGACTGTACCTTGCTCGTCACCATCAATAACTTTTGGGAAATTCATACTCCTCTCCTTGGAGAGCAACCCAGCCATTGCATGGAACAAAATCTCACCAATACCAATGCAAGTTCTAGAAACCATACTTAAAAGATCTAGTATCTAGTTTTAAGAAAACGGATGCTGGAATGTCCAGTTAAAACTCCAAGCTTTTTTTTTTACCATGTTAAAGCCACGTCCCAAGAATTCCCCTGCACTTTTGGCTACTCCATGATAGCACCACACATCATCGAGCACTTACAGAGGGGCAGTGGATGGCCCTTGAAAACCCTTTCATTTAATAAACAAGGACATAAATTCCAGAAACTAACGGAGGTCCGATAGTGATAAATGAAACATCAACAGCAGGACCTTGCGGAAACAAGGTATAAATCAAAGGAACAGGCAAATAAACTTATACGCAAATATAGTTGCCTATAAAACCATAAAATTTGATTGTCCCAAGAGCATAGGAAATCTAACATTGATCTCAGATGTAGCATAGAACATGACATCTTTATTAAATATGCATGCCAAAAAGCCTAACATCCTAACATCCCAAAGGGTACTCCATTCACCGACTTCCTTCAAACAATGTTGCACTTGGTTGTGCTAATCTAAAGGCTCTTCAAGTACCTGCAACAACAGCGTAAATGGTTCAAAATCCATGCAGGAATTCTGCATCAGAAAAGCGTAGTTTTTGGGGGCATAATTCCTTCAAGCAGCAAGAAACTTGAGTTCAATAGCAGCAAAGTATTGAATTCAAAGATTTCTAATTTCAGATCTTAATCTGAAATTTGGAATAATCTTTGTTGCTAATAACCACATGAAAACTGGCTAATTGATTTGAAGTCAGCCTTTCCAGTACAGATTACAGAATCTAGTGGCTTATAGGGACATTCAATTTTCATTGCGATGGAGCTGTCAAGTAATAAAAACAGAAAAGGAATACACCTTGGTTTTTGCTTGTAATTTGCAGGAAACTATACACAATAAAGGAAGAAAATGGAAGACAAAATCTGAATCTGGCCTATCATGTCGATAGAAGAGAATCCATTGAATTCTAACTTCCAAATGCATCACTTGAGATGTGTCTCTCATGGGATCAAGCAATGACTCTTACATTCAACCATACTGAGAAAACTAACACACTAAAAGGATTTCTCATTATTTTTTCTATCAGCAGTAAAGAAAAAAGAATATGCACAAGTGGGTTGCAAAACAACTTATGATGACAATATTAAAAAAAAAACACAACAATAACAATAAATGAAGAAAAATGCTACTAATAGCAATGTGTTTGTTATCTTAGAAGCAAATGGAGACAAGTTTCAGCCCAAGTAATATTAACAGATTTGTACAGAAACCTTTCAATATGAACAACTAAATGATCAGGAGAGATATATCTCCCAGCATAAGAATCTAGAAACATAAAAACCTTGCAAATGGTCATTTTGAAATGTATGAAGCAATTGACTATATGCCTCAAAACTTATCTTTAAGGCTCTGGTTTCTCTTTGGACTCAGTACAGATGCACTACATTTATGTTTTCTACGAACAAGAAACAAGAACAAAACGAGAAACCTACAATTGTGGCATCAATTCTGCGCCTTTAGCTGACAGTAAGTCCACGTGCATCACCCATCTTTTCCATTCCTCCCTATCAACCCCAATCCCAATTCCTCTCATTAACCAGGTTTCATGAAACCAACAAAAACAAATCTACTTCATAAAGTAATTTTGACAAACTTGAGGAAAGAAACTAAAATTTTTTTACTCTTCCCAATCAAAGTTGTTCAAGGCAGCAGTTCACTAACAACTTTTGCTTTGTTGTGTGCCCTAGAAACAGTAAGACTCACAAAGAAACTATTAGCGATCCGGACAAGTACGGCAGAAGGTACCATGAGACAGCTCACAGAAAGCCCGCACATTAGCATTGAGACGTGATGTCAAGTGCCCCGAGGCCACCAAAGGCAACAACGACTGCGTGCATCCCAGTTCTCCCAAGTTCCTACAAAAACACAATACAAAGAAAGCTGCCCATTGATGAACAATATGCAAAAATTGTTTAGGAAAAATGAAATTTTCTTGATTTCTTACAAAATCTAGGATTAACATTGACAATTTTCTAAATTAAGGATCCACAATGCTTAACCTTCCATCTCAAACGAGCTCATTAAGCCACATGCAGTGAGAAGAAATGGGTAATGATGTTTTAATCTAAGAAATCGAGAAGAAAAATCTAAGAGGAACGGCTACCTGGAAGGAGCGAAGGATAAGCGGCGAGATTGGAAACGGGGGGAGGAGGTAGGCGGCGGACGGAGGCGGGGGAGCTGTGCGGAAGAGCGGGGGGTCGGCGCCCTGGCGGCGGACATGAGCGAACGCGAGAGTGATCCTCCACTGCGCCAAGCCATTAGAGAGCAGAAAACGTGAAACGGTTTTTGCGGAAATGAGAGGGAGGTGTGAAATGAAAATGAAGTGTAGGGTACAGCTGTATCTTTCGGCCCATGACCAGGCCCAACATGTTGAAAGCCTGCAATTGAGCTATGCTGTCTGTGATGAGAGAACTTTCCTTCCTTTCTATATATTTATTTTAACTTACGATTATGGAACGAGAGAGCTCACAAAACGGCACTCATGACTCATGAGAGGAGGAAGCGTGCCTTTACACGTTGTTAGAAAGTGCAAATTGTTCTCGATGATAAGCTGGCGGTGGCTCTAATTCCTCTATAATGTTTTCTCCCTTATCTGCTTACAGTGCTGACTGCAACAACTGAATTTCTTAATTATTGACCAGAGTTTGGGGAGAACCTCTTCCCTCCTCCGTTGAAATTTAACCGAACAATCGATCTGGTTGCTGGGATAAATCTCAAGGACAAAAGGTTAAATAAATTAAGAAAAATGCTTTTAATACGAGGAGGTTGTTCCAAAGTGTGTCTCTAAATCTTTCCTTCTGACATTTTTCAGGCCCAAATTAGCTCGAAAAATTCAGATAAATGAAAGGTGCTCGCTCACCTCTAGTTGTGGGGAATGGAGATGAAAGCAAATGCGGTCGTTGACGATCTGCCATTGTAATAGTTGGAGTAAAATATTATTTCATCCTTGCACTGTTAATTTTTTTCTTTTGAATGATTTTATCAAAACAATTATTATTGAAGTAACAAGTTGTTTTCTTTGCCAATTTCTTTCTTAATCATCAAAATATCTTTGTTTTAAGAGAGTGCAGGATCCTTGGCTTTGTAAATGCATGTTCATGGAATATTCTTTTCAAGATTGAAATTGAACAAAGACTATCTCTAAACTCGAGGGAAGGCCACTTCCGAAAGCGAGAACGACTTTATACATTGCAACTGTGAATTAAATGTGTAAATTATCCCAGATGATAAGCTTGTCGTAACTGTAGTTCCTCTATAATGTAATCTTTGGAGAGAACAACTCCCATCCTTCTTCAACCACAGGCCAACTTCTTGAAGATCTCCTTTGTCCCAGCATATGTTGACTGTATTCCCCCCACGTGCTTGCAATCCTTTCACACACCCTTTTGCCCATTTATCTCGAGGAAGAGCAGGAAGCAAGTACAAATCCGTCATCGTACTCTGGACAAGCATTTCCGAAACTGCGGCTGGGAACCTGGAACCAGAAGCGGAAGAAAAAGAACATCCGTGTGAAATCATTAATACCAGAAATGCACAGATGTTTGTGGTATCTGATGGTCCCCAGATCAAGATGAGCCCTTTTGAACGGGAAGTGTTCATTGCATTTTCAGCGACAACACACACAATGCTGCTTACCCCAAATTGGCATCGATTTGAAAAGGAGGGTGTGCTGCAAATAAGTTGCTGTATAGTCCACCTTCGAAACCTATCTTCTGATCCGCCGGGTCTACCAACCTAATCAAATGCTTAACCATTGTATAAGCGTGCTCACTGTTCTGTAGACGTGCCCATACAGCAGTTTTCCATACAGTCGACCATCCTGGGCCATCCTCTCCTGTTAAATGAAAATTAAAAAGCAACATTACCTGAATATTATACTCTGAGTAATGCCATGCCTGCTGAAGTTTCAAATATTAAAACCACGACCATTGAATGAGATGGATTTTTTGAACAGCATAATATTTTAGGAAGGATCAAATAATTACTTCAAAGACATTTTCCATCCCCATTTGTGGACAACGCATATCAGCTGCACAATTCATTGAAAGTAAACTTGGAATGCTTTAGCATGCATATTGACGTTGAAACCAGAATATGACTCTTTATATCATCATTTTGCACACTTGCACCAAGAACTTCAATGAAATTCTGTAGCTGCGTGAATTCTTCGATTCAGATTGAAACAACTAAAAGTCATTTACCATGCACAATGATCATCTGCGAAACCAAAATGCACCTTTTTTATATCATTTTGCGCTTGCATCAAGAGCTTCCGCGTTCAAAGCATGACAACTTTTTTGAAGTTTGAAAGCTACTCTTGCACAGTTTTATACTTTTATGTAAGAAACCTTTCTCAAACATATAATCTATCAGAAACAGAAAGAACAGAAAAAGCAATGCAACAGGATGGAACAATTCCACTCAAATGCCCCTAGACTAATTTTATATTGAAGGGAAAAGGTCACAATTAATTTATGCTAACCTCTTTTGTAGAGAGTATTTTCTGCGGCTTTACAGAGTTCTGGATTTTTCTTCAAGGTTATTGAGTGCCCTGGAAACAGCCCAAATAGATGTGAAATATGTCGATGCTTCACCTCAGGATCCTTGAAATTGAGTGCCTGCATCACCACAGAGAGGATTTCACTTGTCAGATTCAGCAATTAAAATGCAGGAAATGACTTCATTATGTTGATTAGAACCTATAATATAGAAAACTACTCGCTTACCCATTCCATGATAGAACCATCTGGAGCAATTTTTGGTGGATAAAGCCTTGGTTGAGCCTTGAGCACTTTCTGAACAAGAGCATCCTCACTTCTGCCTAAAACCTGTTTCAACAGTTTTTTAACATACATAGTTTGTAGACAATTTAGAAAATACAATTGTGATTATTACAGCCGTTGAGAATAAAAGCTTTACCTCAGAAGCAGAAACAATTGCAGAAAATACTTCGTTGATGATAGCCATATCCATGGTTGACGAGTAGCTCACAGAAGCAGAATTACCATCTGGGGCAATAAACATGTGTTCTGGAGATGTTGACGGGTTGGTTTCCAGATATCCATCATTCCCTTCAATCAACCAGTCCATCAAAAATGATGCACATCCTTCCAACAGAGGGTATGCCGTATTTATAAGAAAATCCTATCATTTAGAAATTGTCAGCATAACAGATCCCACAAAGTAAATTATGCTATTAACAAAAAATTATAAAGAGAAGCTGGAACGAAATAAGAAACAAAATTTCTGAAGTTTCATTATATGTTAATCAAGAATATGGTAAATAACTACAAAGGGGAAGGCATAATCTGATGTAATTTGCAGCAGAACCACTTAAAAACACAGAAACCATCCAATCTTAGTAATATCTTGTCCAAAAAAAATGAGGCGGCCTGCCCCCTCAGTCATCAGATGAAAATGCATGGTGCGGTCCCCATTGATGAATCACTTGAAAGTGAAAGAAAGGAAGAAGAATTTCAAGTTCTCTTTGAAAATGCCTTTAAGGGTTGGATGCAGCAGTCCTTCAAAATTTCATAACAGCAGCTATTAAGGAGAGCTACAGCTATTTATTTCACGGAGAAGAAAATGAGCATGCCAATGATCAAAGACAGCAAGGTAACAGGCAATTTATGGAAAAATATATCTCTTACTTTGTCCAGTGTATAAGTGTAGTGCTCCCATAAGTGTGTACAAACCCAGGCCCCAGCCATTGGCCATATTGCCCACTTAGGATTTCCCATATCTGCGGATGCTTTCGCCCATATGTCAGACCTGTGATGCGCAACCCAACCACTTGTAATGTAGTTTACCTGCAAATTACGAGACACAAGTAAGAAAGATTTGGGATGAAGAATGAATAAAACAAAAACCACAAGGGATCAAGGGTATAGATTGGGATGTTGCTGGTTTTAGGCCTAGGGATGCTACACTGACATGAATATGCACTAGTACTGCACCTTCCTAGTAGAATGATGACGAGTGTAAGCAGGTAGAGCTGATTTGAGGACAAGACTCTCTAGGTAGCCTAGCTATTTTGACATGGAAACCCCAAATGAAAAAGTGAAAATACGAGACACCCCTCATCTTAGTATTACTGCTTTCAGTTGTGACTGCAAATCTGAGATTTCTTAATTATTGGCTAGAGTTTGAGGAGAACCACTGCCATTGAAATCTAATCAAACAGTCCAGTGAATGGGGTAAATTATAAATTAACGGTCAAATAAATAACAAAATGCTTTTAATATGAGATAGAATGGTAAGGGATCTTACTTGTGCAACTTTACTTCCATTGATTGATAGAGATTTGATGAAATCAAACAAGGGCTCCTGGCACTCTCTGAGGTTGCAAGGCAGGGAAGGCCAATAGTTCATTTCAAGATTGATGTTCAAGGTTGGAGCAGAGCTGAAGAAAGAGATACAAGGGTAAGTAGCAGTCCAAATGAAATCTTGATGCTCAAAGAAGTGGAAGTCATCATTTAACTTTAACTTATGATGGATATTATTAATAACCAATAGTTCAGATATGGTCATGTACTTTTGAGCAATAAAGAAACTTAGAAGTCAATTCCTGATATTCTAAATCTTTTCTGTTTTCGATCTCCCATATGTTCCCCTCGAAAATTAACTTCTACACATATATGATAGATAAAGATGAAAAATTAAGAAGATTGGAGAGTGCAATATACTCCCATGCTGGATAAAGATCCTTGTTCCATATTCCTTGAAGATTAGCCACCTGAGTTCCGGGGCGTGAACAAGAAATAAGCAAATATCGACCAAACTGGAATAGAAGCTCCACCAAGGAAGGATCTTCATCAGATTCAAAGGACTTTATTCTCTCTACTGTTGGAACCACAACATCTTTATTCCCTTCGAAATCTTCAATCACTGAAGGCATAAGATTCTTGATCTCTGAAACCCCATCTCCAATAGCAGAGCTCTTCTCCAGCTGCAATGAAACACGGTGAAAAAGATTCTGAAAGTCATCTAAATGACGTGAATAAAGCTGAGAATATGACAGCTTTTTTATTGAGTTCATTGCTTGAAGAGAGTCAGAAGTAGGATTTTTCTTTGAATCTGAAGGATCCACGAATGGCCCTTCAAATGAAGATGAAGCCACCAGCAGCAACACAGCCCAATCTGCTCCAACAACCTTCAACTTGTTGTCATCCAGAAGACGTACCAAACGTGCGCCATTACTAATCTGTAAATCAAGAACAGCAGTGAACTTCATTCCCTTTGGATCATCATTTGCCTTCACTTCTGTTGTCATCCTTTTTCCAGGGCAAATTCCTTCCATTACAAGTTGATTTTCATCTGTTAGGTAACATTGATGCTCTAATATGCTGTCTAAAGATACAGCAAAGGATACAGACTGTGCTTTGCTTCCAGAAATCTTGGTCACAATCACTTGATCTGGATTAGATACAAAGTGTTCCCTTGTGAATTCTACATCATCCACGGTATACTTTACTCTTCCTGTTGCAGTATCCAAGTCTAGCTCTCTATAATATGTTCCTTCGGCATATGTGGAACCATTAAATTCTAGCTTGATATCACCAAGTAGTTTGTAAACCTAAATCATCAAACGAAATTCATCAGAATATGCTCACCCTCTTCCATTGAATTAATCATTAAATGTTAAAATTGAATGTATCACAAAAATGGTGATATTAAATCCCATTAAGTTCTAAAATACTTCAGAACAGAAATTCATTACTAACACACAAGAACACAAAAATTAAGATGGTATATCAAAAAATTGATCTTAATCATCTGTTTTCATTTAGAAAAGAGAAGGGCTTGAACAAGAAAACATCAACGCTAGAAAAGAGAGAGGAAAGAAAGAAAAGGAGGGTGTGTTACTTTAACATACATTGGTATATTTTCCAAACATCCTTGCTGCTGCTTTAGTTGCTTCTGAAAATTTACCACTGTCAACAAGATTTCTAACCTCTGATAATGCTTGTGGTATAGCAGGGTCAGTAAAATCAGTTGGAGTCCCTGTCCATAATGTGTCCTCTACAAAAAAACAATTCAGCAATATCATTATCACCGTCTATATTCTAATGCATTGCAATAAATCAAACAGCAAAAGTTAACTAACATTAAAATTGGGAAAACAAGTTACCATTCAGTTGGATAAGTTCTGATGAAACACCACCCCACACCATGGCACCAAGACGGCCATTACCGATCGGAATTCCATCAGTCCAGTACTTGGCCGGCCCGCTAAAAGTGACTTTTAACGGTCTGGAATCCTCCAACTCAGTTGAAGTTGGGTTCCACAAGTCTTTCTCGGTTGGTCGTGTTACAAAAACCCACTCTCCACTTTCCATTGTCAGTACAAGTGGGTGAAGAAAGGAAGAAAATGTGAATTAGAAGAAAAAAGGAAAACAAGAAGGGAAGCGTAGAGTTTGTTTTGTGATTGTAAATGATATTTTCTTAAAATAGCTTGGCGCAGGAAAAGTGACAATTTTGTTTTTGTCTTGTTTTGTAGCTTGTCATACTTCCCTGACGTGCTCTGTGTCCCTTGTTTTTAACCTTTTGTGTTTCTTTCAAGGCAAGAGAAGGAACTGGCAGCATCTGAGGAGCCAGGAGTGTTGCTCACTCGTCACGATATTACTGTTGATATTGAGAAACTTGAGGCTAATTGATCCAAGTCTCCCTAAACTATTATAGCCAACGAGAACTGAACTCCTAACTCCTCTATCCTCACCCTTTTTGGGAAAGGTTGGAGGAGGAGGAGGAGGAGGGACCAAAATAAGGAAACTGGAAGATAATTACGGATTTAATTGTTGTTTCTATCTCAAACAAACCCAGAGCAACTACTGCCATATACTTGTTGATAGATAGTTGAAGGGCTTACTAGGCATCTCCTCACCATGCATGCCATGTATTCAGAACTAAACTAACCTCATGCTCGGTTTCAAGTTTCACTAGCAAGTGATGTTTTAGACAGATCTTCCACATTTAGATTAATGCATTCCTAGAAGACTTATCACTTACATGCCTTATTTTGGTTTTGGATCCAAGCCTAAATTGATACTTCCATTCACAAAATGATTTTATTGACTGTTGACCCAAAATAGGGTTTTAAAGTGCCATGCCTTTCCTACATTTCCACGGGGCTTGTTTTGACAGGTAGTTGGTCACAGTAAGATCGCATTTGGTTGTGTGCAAGGCCGAACCTGACCCGAGTAACCTATGTTTTGTCCTGATCGAGCACCCATTACCGACACTGGTTGCCCGTGACCTGTTGTTTTTCATATTCGATCACTTTTAGAGACCTCATCTCAATTATCAACCAGGGAGTTACAAATAAAGTGGGAGAAGTTGCAGCATTTCATTTTTATGTTCTTTTGACGAATCCTTTTAGTGAAAAATCACCAGGTAATATAAGCTGTTCTTCATCAACTTCTACTTGTTAATGCAGAGAAGATCAGATACCACTTCAATGAGCCTAAGAAAAATGATTTGCTTTTATGGAAAAAAGCTCATATGCTTTGCAATTTCTAGATGATGTCAACATCATCCAAAAGCAGTCAGATTTTATCTAGTTGATTCCTTCATTACTGACTCATCATAATAATTTACAGTCACCAGATTTTATCTACTGCTCACAATTAGAGTTTTGACCATGTAATCTTAGTGAGAATTTCATCTCCTTTCCCGAAGAATGCCCAATTCATACAGGAGTAAAATCAGTATTGATGGTAATGAATAGAAATAAACCTCATAAGACTATTTTTATCACCTTACAGGCTTACAGTACTGTACCAGAAACTCACAAAATCAGATTGTGCATCCGTAAAAGTCAATCACCTACAATGAGACTGTCGGCTTTAAAGCTTTAAAGAATACATCCAGGGCTGAACTAGAATTATTTATTAGAGGGGATTAAAATTAAAATATAATAAGATATAATATAATAAGATATAATATTTATTTTAATTTATTATACATGAATTGTAAAACAAAACCTGTATAATTTAGTTTTATTCAAATAACTTACTACAAACATATAATAACCTTTATATAAAGTAAAAGGTTTGGAACAATATCAAATTGAGTCAAAGTAAGAAGTTAATTTCATCTTCATAATGCATCCATCACTTTAATGTTGTTGGTTTTTATACCTATCAAATATAAACATACAAAGTATATAAGAAACATTAGCTAAAGCGAAGCATTATTTATGTTTGATAAACTTTGAAATAAAACAAAAAATAATAAAGAATGATTCTTACATATTTATTTTAATTGTGCTCGTCGTTATTTCATAGAATAGAAATCATCGATTATCATATCAATTGTGAATCTTTCAGCAATTTCTTTTCTATATAGACAATCAAATCATTTGCAAAAAAATCATCCTCCATTCGATTGCGAA
>Ga0307510_10004271_pt1 | contig 16786 bp, 27 predicted proteins | sample 12_EM_MG_FD_207224 | JGI IMG/M metagenome (GOLD analysis project Ga0307510, IMG submission 207224) | Populus trichocarpa ectomycorrhiza microbial communities from riparian zone in the Pacific Northwest, United States - 12_EM | ecosystem: Host-associated > Plants > Roots > Unclassified | place...
GCTCACCTCTCACCCATTAGATTCCGCAGCCGCAGCAATTCAGGAACTTCAAGGAGGTACAAAGACTGTTCTATCACGGTGTCACCCCTACGCGGGCCGTGAGTCGCACAGTTCAACAGAGATCAACCGTCGCACGCCGAACCCTCCGACATCGCCCTTTTCTTATTCTAAGGGGTAGCTTGAATTTGCCTTGTGCGGTGAAGAAACTGCGGGGGAAGGGAGGTATAGGTTTGGAGCGTCGGGTGAATTTCGTTCATTATGGTGCATGATTCACAGATGTCGGTTCGTGGTCAGTTTGTTTTGTTACGCATCCGTTTTAAAATAGTAGCACTGACCTGCAGCGAAAACAATAGACAACGTCCTGAATCACACGTCAGCCATAGCATGCTTGCCACTCCCTCAAGCGCACCGACAATGGATGGTCCCAAACCGATTCTGCATTTGCTACAGTGGGAATAACGAACTAAGCCGCCATCACCCTCCCGTCTCTTATACGAAACGCGCAACGCGGCCCAGTCGCCTTACGCGGCGACACATCGTCAACAAACTAGCAGTGCCACAAGGCAGCTACGCACCGATATGCGTGAACGAAGCACCTCTGCGGTCCGTACCTCGTGATCCTGTCCCGGGGAGCGCGCAAGCCATAGCGTGGCGTCGGTCATGAACGTGAAGGATGGGCCGAGCGCCGGGCGACTCGCCGCCGTTGCGTCGTTCAATACCTGTGAAGGTAGGACAGGCTCTCATCAGCATTGGACTTGACCTCGCACGATCCACAAAATGGCAGGGGTGAAGAAGGTGAGAAATGGGAAAATGAAGGAAATACTTACGAGGATGCACAATCCGTGCTTCTGGGCCACGTCGCGGAGGAGGCGCATGAACATCATCATTTCCGCATGTCCTGTAGGCGCGGAGGTGCGTTCGCGGCGCCACGTTCGTCGTCGTTGTTAGGTTGTTAGTTGATGCATGGCATTCGGGTTTGGAAATGGCAAACAAGCCGTGTGGGGGTGGGGGGAGAGATGGCAACAGTGCGCGATTACATTACCTTGCGAAGATATGCCGCTTAGCTGTGGCCCGAACAGAGCCGTCACCGTATCCAGCACCACAATCCTGAATCGATGTTTCGGCGATTCCGGTTTGCTGTTAGCATCGTCGAGGGCTTCGATGGTGCGTCTGGCCGTTGAGGTGTCGAACGTCGATGCGATGTTGAGTCGCGTAAGTAGTTCTTTGTGCGATGGCTGATCATCCACGCGTCAGCGCGTTGAGTTAGCGGGGAGGACATAGGCGGTTCCGTAACGAACTGAACGCGATGCGAACGTGGCGAGGCGCGCTGGTGCGAGATGACCAGTGGTATCGAACCAGAGCGCCCCGTAGGCCGGGTGCGACTCAATGTGATGTAGGATGATGTGCAGCGCAAGTACCTGAGATCATCGCAAGGTTAACGTCTTCACGGATGACCAGGGGTACCTTACTGTCTTCCCGCTAGCACCAGCTCCTGAGATCTCAATGATGCGACCACCTGACGCGCCACCGAAACTGTTGCCGACAAGCTCATCCAGCGCGGACAGCCCGCTGCGCACTGATGGAAGCTGCGCACGCGCTTCTAGTCCTCCGATGAGCTGGTCACCCGTAAGGGCTGGTCCCGCGAACGCGTTTCTGACGTGTGCGATGTGGTTTGTGAGCTCCGGGTAGGTGATGCTGCCCGCGGGTAACTTCCGAAGGAGCTCCGCGGGCGGGACAAAGATAAGGTCGGGAGCTGTGCGGATGTTGAGCGCGGAGAGATTCGAAACGAATGTTTCTGGGAGAGGTGGTGTGAAGGTGGACAATTGTGGAGGGGTAACATTCATGATGGCCGTCGGAGACAAACGCGCACACACGGAGATCAAGTGGAGAGAGAGATAGCACGAATGCATAGAAAATCCTCATAAATATACACAACATTCAGAAAAACCGGCGAATGCCCCGTGTATTGTGTGTAGCACTGCTATCCATCACGCTCCCCATAACCTTCGTGTTACTGTTGGTCGCTGCGCTTGAAATAAGGACTGGTGACTACGGTTCCTTGGATGGCATTGAACACCGTTTCTCCAAAGCCCAGATATGTTTCCGTGAACGAACGAACGGTTGGGTTGGAGATGAACTCTGTGTCTGGCCTATGCATAAAAGAGGAAGGTGAGAACTCGGGGGAGAGGTGGATGTGATAGCAGAGAGAAAGGGTACGCACGCGAAACCGGTAGACCGCTTTACGCCAGCCACTACGGCAGATAGAAGGAGTGCATCGATCGCATAGTGTGCAAGCCTTCCAAGGACCATGCTGAGTTGAGGTGACACGTAGGGTTGATTGAGGACTGTGGGTTGATAAAACCGTCCGGGCCGGTTCAGGTGAGCTCGTGACCCCGTGAACAACACGCGACGAGTGTTCAATTGAGCGCGACCTGCATGGCATCTACACCACCACCTCCTCCTTCGCCATTCAACGCGAACATTCCCCAAGTGCCCTACGTTCCTTCTCCTTCTGGGCCCGCGTATCATCACTCACGTGCATCCATCAACTCTTCTTTCTCCTTCGGACCACAATCCTTGGTCAACTCGTTCGTGGGCGCCAACCCGTCTCACCCGCATCCCCTCGCTCTCGACCCGAATCGTTCCGTTCTACCGTCCTCTCCCTTGCGATCGTCTCCTCGCTCTCATCGTCGTACAAAAGGGAGCCTTGGCAGGCATCCCCTGGCCAATGACAACACGGACGTATTCCAGGTCTCTGCAGACGAAGACGATGAAGATGTCGAGTGGGGTATGATCGACCGCATGCGCCTTTGGCGCCACGATGCGCTCATGCAGCACCTGTACGACACCGCCGCGTTTTGGGGCGACAAAATTCTCTCCTGGACCCGTGCGCCGTGACGTCCTCTCCATCTTTTCCTGTCCATTTCCCACTCAAGCGTCACACAGATGACCCGAACGATGCGTTTTGGCTTGCCCAGACATACTTCATGACACATCGCTACTCCCGTGCGGAGCGGCTTCTCACCCGTCCTTTCTCCACGAAGCCCCCCGCCGAATCCCCTGATGCGAAGGGAAAGGCACGCGAGCCCGTCTTCCCTCCTCGACTTCCCGTCGGTCCTGCTGCTATGGTCGATGTTGCTGCAGAGCAGCAGGAGGGCGTGTCGCGTCTCGTGGACATGAGCGTCGTCTGTCGCTACCTTGCGGCGCAATGTCTCGTTAGGCAAGGAAAGTGGGCCGAGGCCACGGAGATGCTAGGCGAAGCCAATCCTTTCCGTAACTCTGGTGTGTACATCGCTTAACACCATGCTGTTCGTATGGGACCGACAAATATCCCAGGACGTAGCGGGCCCGCAGTGCCCAATACTGATGGAGGTATCAAGGTGAACAGGGTGTCCTTCTCGTGTGCTACCAACAGTGTTAACCGGAACGTCAGGTGGAAGCGTCCATGTGCAACCTCCGCGGCCTCTTGATGTTGAAGCTCAATCGCGGGGATCAAGCGAAAGCCTGCTTTATGGAAGCTCTCGCGTTGGATGTCAAGTGTTACGACGCGTTTGAACAACTAGTTGGCGGCGAGATGATGACGCTCAAAGAGGGTGCGCTACCTCCGCTCTTCGCCTACGCTCCGCCGCGCCGACTGCCTTGCAGAGTGGGACTTTGTGCAGTCCCTTGCGTACAAGGAACAAACGCCAGAAGATGCTGAGTTCGTCCGTCTCGTCTACATGTCGCGGCTCCGGAAGTACAAGCATGCGGAAGAACACGCGCTTACACGGAGGCGACTTGTGAAAGAGTTTGGCTTGTCGGACAATCCTGACGTGCTGTTCTCGTTTGCCGATGCATTGCATGCGCAGTTCCGTTGGTCGGATTGTTATTCCATCACGTCACGGTGCGACTTTTCGCCCTCTCGCTTTAGGTGGTTGATAGTCTCATCCGTTGGAGCAGAATATTGGGCTTGGTAGCGGTGCATACACCGACAATGCCTCTCCATATTGCGTGCATGCATCACTTGCCGCATTTACACTCCAAGCTCTTCATTCTCGCGCATGAGCTCGTTGACCGCGAACCAGAAGCCGCGACGAGTTGGTATGCTGTCGGAGTTTGGTACCTAACACAGAAGAAGTGGTCCGAGGCTCGAACATATTTCAGGTGAGTTCGTATCTTAGCCGCAGCCGCTGCGAGGCTCATTGATGGCCAGCAAAACATCTCTGATGGATCCGCGCTTCGGGCCAGCATGGATTGCTTTCGCACACACGTTCGCGTTCGAGGGCGAGCATGACCATGCCGTGACGGCGTACTCGACATGTGCGCGCATGTTCGCCGGGTAAGTGCTCATATTCTACCCTTGTTCTCTCAGGGTGATCGATAGACGAGTGAGTTCAGGTCTCACCTGCCACTGATGTTTATTGGCATGGAACATATCATTCTTTCGAACTATGGACAAGCAGACGAGGCGCTCGATGCTGCCAACGCCATGTGTGACGGAGATCCATTACTGATAAACGAACGCGGTGTAATGGCCTTCAACCACGGAAGGTGTCCTCTCACTGCAGTTCTTGTCTGACTCGATCCAGACGGCACTAACAAGGTGGCCGGACATAGATACGCAGACGCGGTGACCATGTTTAAATCTGCGCTGGAGATCGCACAGGTCACGCAAACCTCGCAGAAGTCCTGGGCGACGACGTGGTTGAACCTCGGCACGAGTTTACGGAAGCTTGGTCAGCTCAATGAGGCACGGGACGCGTACGTCAAAGTGCTTGAGATCGACACTCGCAGTGCGCCTGCCCTGGGGTTCCTGGGGCTGGTCTACCACCTTATGGATCAACTTGACGACGCAATCGTCAAGTATCACGAGGCACGTCCATCCCCCTCTGTTATGTAACTCCCGGGTCCCGATTCCCCTTACGGAAGAATCTGGTCCTGTTCTTTCTCCTCTTCTCACGGCACTACCTCCATTCTATCTCCGTTTGACTGTGACACTTTATTCTATTTTTTTGGTCGATGTGTGGGGTGTTGCCGATGACTGATGGTCGACGTACCTTTGCTCCATGCGGGTACCCAATTTCAATTTCTTTTTTCAGGCCCTGTCAATTAACCCGATTAATGCGCACGTGCTTGAGCTGCTCAACCTCGCGCTAGAAGCGAGCGCCGACGTTGATCCGCTCGCGCGACTCGGTGGAGCGGGCCGAAGCGAGGAATGGACGGGCCAGATGCGCGCGCATGCGGCGCGCGAGGCGCAACTCAGGGCGGCGCGGGGGGCCAAAGATAAAGAAAGGGAGAGCGAGTCGTCGTCGCGTGCGATGTTTGGGGACATGCAAGAGGGTGAATCCGGGATGTCGCTTGGATAGTACCCTCTGGTCCTATTTCTGGCTCCGGCTCTATGTGAATGGCGACGCACACGCGTTTCATTCGCCCGCTTCGATGATGGGGAACGAGGGTACATGTATATCTACACCGGTACCAAAAAGCTTTACGCTTCTTCTATCACCAGGTCGGAAAGAAGTGATGGTGATGGTGAGGACAGATGCACACGGGGCGAAGCATTCCAAGTTTGATCAACAAAGTTGTTTTTAGCAGGCGAGAGGACGCAAGCAAGTCGCAGCATCACATCGGAAGAAGGAAGACATACAGTACTTATGTATAGCATACAGGCATCATGCGATGCGACAGAGCGACCGACCCGTGAGATTCGGTTGCCTTTCTTTCCGATGGCTGTGTCGAACGTGGGGTAAGCCGAGGCACGGGCGCCTCCAATTTCCATTTCCGCTCCTCTTTGCGCCTGGTTCTCGGTGCCGGCATATATGAACAAGGTAAGGCTGGTTGATGTGCCCTTTCCCTGGTTCTGGTGGAAAGGAAAGTGCTTTACCCTATCGGCCTCGTTCTCCAGTTCTCCTATTTCGGTACAGCGCCACGACCTCGGACATTGCCGCAATGACTGGCAAAAGCCCCTAATCGCCGTCTATTGTCCAGCCCCAATATTTGTTGCCAATGCCAGCTAATGAGTGTATTATGATAGATGCAACCGGCAAATATCATGATGATAGTAGCGAGGATGGATGGATGATAATCAATGGTCCTCCGGCCTCTCTGACATCTACGATTCTATTTATGCCTTGTTTGGAGACGTCGATAAAGTAAGTCCGTTTGGAGAGGCGACAAACGTGCTTGGCTGCCCTTGGATATGTCGACAACTGTCACACGTTTCTTTTCTCCACTCCACGGGTCCCCACCCCACTATTACTCAGTAGTGCGGGTGCGGTGTGGTGTGAATGGTGAAGGCTCAGGCTACACTGTGGTACAGCACCCGGTGGTGTTCCTCCCTTCTATTCCCTCTTAATGATAGATCCATCTTCGTTTCGTTTCTTATCTTGGAGCCTAATCGTCGCGGTTTGCCGGGGACTCGCAAACGAGTGGTAGAGAATATCTAGATAGGCTTGGGTTCGCGAGTGCGTCTGGGAACGGGAGGCTTCTCGACGGCTCCATGGTGGAATTTTTTTTCCCAGTTGCAGCGGTGGGTGAGGACCCGATGACTGATGGGGGAAAACAAAATTTTCCCTATGAGTCGGGGCTAGAACAGTCGTATCGCCGTTTTAGGTGACGGTATTTGCGGAGGGAGTATAGCGCAAGCGTTTCTATAATCAAAGAGGTGACGCGTACGTACAAATGAATCAATAAAATAATAAAAAATGTCAAAAGAAGTAGATGGGAGATGGGTTATCATATATATCATCATGTACGCACCGTTCTTGATGTACTCCCCAAAGCGCAAGGCCTGCTCAATCTCCGCGGGGTCCGTGAGTCCACGGTTTTCTGAGAAAACCGACAGATCATTCGCGTGAGCCCGAATGGCGATTCACCGCTCATCGGAGGGGAGTGATACGAACTCTCAAACATGCGGCGGATGCGACGATGGAAGTCGTAGCTGTGTTGGCAGTTCGCCTGAGGTGAGTTTCCGGAAGGATATGACACGTAAAAGGGGATACTTGGGATCAGGGTAGTCTCGGCCTAGGCGATGCAGTTCCTTGTAAAGCGCGAGGACGCGGTATCGAGTGGAAGACATGTGCGTTGCGGCTCGTGCGACGAAGGTTCGAGAGAGTGAATGACATCTGGCACATGTGCTCGCGAAACCACTTCTGCATTGGGTTATGCATTTTCTCACGAGGACTTAATGTCACGGCATATCGGTTTCTTTTTTTGTTTTACTTTTTACAATTGCTTGTCCCTGCTGCCTGCCCCTCGCGCCATGGTCCGATGACATTGCGGACTGACTCACACCTGGAATACTTGGACGTGTGTCAAGCATCGCTCGTAGACATGCGCCAAGGAGCGCTTTCAAAGGGATGCCGGCAGAGGGTGTACATGTGATGCCGGTCGCGTTATGGACCCATCACTTGGGGAAAAATGAACTGTCGATGAGTGGCACAGGTGACCATGTGCTGCCATTTCCAAGTACGGTGCTTCTCCGCGCGTGGGTATCTTGTTTTGTCTTGGCCATTCTAAATAGCTTGTCAATGCAACTTCGGGAAGAAAGGGAAGAATCAACTGAATCCAGGTCCGACTATTCGAGATACACGGCACGCGACAATTTTTCAGTGGACCACGGGGGTGACACCGGGTTGATGAGAAGGGGTGCCGGGAGTTTGGAGGCCCTGCCAATGATACTGTATTCGCCATGGTCGAAGCGCCCGTGTGGAAATTGGCAGACCCACGTTGATGATGTCAAAGGTGTGTTGGTTGGGTTGGGAGTGAGATTGTGTCTCGATGGATATTCCACGGAGTATGGAGGTGAGGTTCATATTGACCGAGGGAGGAGGGGGAAAGTGAAAGTGAAACGGATCGACAACGAGATCTGATTGTGCCAGCCGGCCAGCCGAACCGGAGCGGCAGAGGGTGGGGGCAATAAGAGGATGATCAAGACCTGTAACTTGGCTCATTTGACTCGATCCCTGGTTGGTCCAAACGACGAACGTGCGAGGGACACCACTGACCCTCCCAACTTCTGATTTTCTTTTCCAAATGACGAAACGTGGTGCCGTATAAAACCTGTTCGCTCGAGAGAAATGGGGTGCTTCTTCGCCTTTATCATAAACAGGGCACCAAGGCCTCCAGTCCTTACACCGTCATGGCTACAATCGAAGCTCGTCCGAACGAAAAGGATGGTTCCATCGGGAGCTCAGACGGTCGCCCCACTGGTCGCGTATACGACCTCGATGCTCGCCGACGAGCCGCTCTCTCTCAGGCCGATAACGCTTCCTTCTCGTCAGTCCTCTTATTGCTTTTACCCCCCTCCCTCTTGTTGACATTATCATCCCCAGCTGGTTCCATCTGAAGGTCTGCTGTGTCGCTGGTGCCGGCTTCTTCACCGATGCGTGAGTGGGACTTACCAGTCGCCCCCCGCCCCCCGCCTAACCGCATCGGTTACCAGATACGATCTCTTCGCCATCAACATAGCGTCGACGATGTTGGGATTTGTCTATGGCCCAGAACACAAAGCTCTGAACACCAACCAGGATCTTGGCGTCAAGGTCTCCGCTCCGATCGGTACCTTTGTTGGGCAGCTCCTCTTTGGTTGGCTCGCCGACGTCGTCGGGCGTAAGCGCATGTGTAAGTCGCTCGCCCTGGGCACATTAGACTTTTGTGCTCTCGTTCTCATCCGCATTTTGCAGATGGCGTCGAGCTTATGATTATCATTGTCGGCACGTTCGGTCAGGCAATCAGCGGTACTGGCCCAACTGTTGGTATCATCGGTGCCCTCATCTGCTGGCGGTTTTTCATGGGCGTTGGTATCGGTGGCGATTACCCTCTGAGTGCTGTCATCTCGTCCGAGTTCGCCGCTACGAGGACCCGAGGTCGTCTCATGACTGCCGTTTTTGCGTTCCAAGGCTGGGGCAACTTCGGTTCGTCCCCTTGTTCATCCATACGTAGCTCCACCCTGACGCGTGAAATTTATAGCTGCTGCCCTCGTCTCGCTCATCATCGTCGCCGCGTATAAAAACTCTATCATCAATGATGACCCTGCCGTTTACAAGCACATCGACTACTGCTGGCGTCTGCTCATCGGCTTGGGCTGTATTCCTGGCTGCTGTGCCCTGTATTTCCGACTCACTATTCCCGAAACTCCTCGTTTCACCATGGATATCGATCGCAATGTCGGGCAGGCTGCCGCAGATATCGAGGGCGTTCTTTCCACCGGCCGTTTCTACGTCGACCCAGATGCTGCTGTCCAGCGCGTGAAAGCGCCCAAGGCCACGCGCCGTGACTTCATCCAGCACTTCAGCAAGTGGGAGAACGGGAAGGTCCTCCTCGGTTGTGCATATTCCTGGTTCGCTCTTGATGTAGGTTCTTCTACTATGTTTTATCAGCTGGTGCTCACTTATATGCGCTCCAGATCGCTTTCTACGGACTTGGTCTGAATTCCTCCATTGTCCTGACCACCATTGGTTTCGGCACATCCCCCCAGACAGGCGCGCTCGGTGCATACCAGACTCTTCACAATGTATCTGTCGGTAACATCATCTTGGCCGTCGGAGGTCTCATCCCAGGTTATTGGGTGGCATTTTTGTTTATCGACTCCTGGGGACGTAAACCCATTCAGTTGATGGGCTTCATTATCCTTACCGGCCTTTTCGTCATCATGGGTAAGCGCTGTCCACCTGTACTCGCTATGTTTATTCCCTAACGGGCCTCACTATGTTAAGGCTTTGGCTATGATGCTCTGACCAAGACCCACACCAACTCGAAGTGGTTCGTCTTCCTCTACTGCCTGGCCAACTTCTTCCAGAACTTCGGGCCGAACACTACTACATTCATTGTCCCGGGAGAGGCCTTCCCTACCCGTTACCGGTCCACGGCACACGGTATATCTGCGGCGAGTGGCAAGCTCGGTGCCATCGTTGCGCAGGTCGGTTTTGCCCGCATGAGAGACATCGGCGGGAAGAACAAATTTATCAAGCATATGTATGTTTTTGTATTTTTATGCCTTCCGAAAACGACTCTGATATACTCTATTCACCACCAGCCTCGAAATCTTTGCTCTGTTTATGTTGACGGGCATTTTCTCCACCTTGCTTATCCCCGAAACTAAGGGGAAGAGTCTGGAAGAGTTGTCCAACGAGGACCAGGAAGGGTTCGTCTCAGGAGTCAACGAAGTGCGCCTCAACAAGGAGGGTCTTATTATTTCGGACGCATAACGCTGTTTCTTTCCTTGCGAATATACGTAATTTAACGCGGGAAAACGTTTTCTATTTCGCCCTCCCTTTCATGCCATACCTATGCAGATCTCAGGATATTTTATATTTGCTTGTCTGTTGTAGTCCACTTCGCGGATTTCTGCCTAATAGAACGTGTACTTCGGCGCTTCTAGTCGTTCGAGGGCTCTTTTTGGCACGTTGACGGCGTGGATGAGAATATTAGCGTAAATGATCACCCAGACAGCATAGTAACGCTGGGCGACACAAGTGATTAGAATTGATTGCTACTAATATGGTGCTCTCAACCGGGCCGTAGCTTGCTGTTTGCTGTTTGACAATGAGCGACGTGCATGCAAGGAGAACACTCCAGACGTCAACGACCCAGATTGACGTAGGGACAATCCACCCTCGATAAGTATTCATTCATTATTAGCCTATGAGGCATCTCCTGTGACTGTGACGTACATCCAATCCAGGACTGTACCTTCGGAGCGCCGACCCAAGAGCGAGATTACGATTTTGTTATCCCCATTCACCTTGCAACAAGCTCGTCGGAGAACGAACCCCCGGAATGAGGCATCCTGGAAGAATTCTTTGCCCTCAGCCCATCAGCTCAGGGCAGCTAAAACAATTTCAATTTGTTGTGCAGGGAGATGAGTGAAAGGAGCTAGTCAACGACGATGGCGCAAAGGGAGTCGAGATCGCGCTCAGAGCCAAGCCCAGAGGGATACAGCTCTTGCCCACTGGAGGTTGTCGTATATGAAGCGATACCGGACGATCCATGTTCAACCCCGACCCCGCGAAATAGGCTACCGTAAGGCGCGGGGGGAAGGAGGAAGGGTGGTCGGAGCCTTTGGTGCGGTTGTGGCCGTCGCCGGAGGATAAACTACATTTCCGCTGTCCCGTTCCCGCCCTCTCCGGTTGTTGCTGGGTTTGTTGCTGTACGACAGTTCCTGGCGCCATTTGGAAAAGCGATTTTTACGCTACGGAAGCCCTGTTGCCTGTACTGTAGACGATTTTGATGACTTGGATTCCTGGTGACATGTGGAAGTCCCCGTGACATAAATTAATATGTAGCACGCACGAATGACGGCATCGAAGAAATCGAAATTTGTTTGATGGCGTATACACCTGGGCACGGCATAGGCCGACGTGATAGAGTTGTGGCTGCGCCAATGCGCCCATGGATGGATTCTCGTCGACAAGAAGAAAATGAAAAATGAAAAAAAACGCCACAACTACTAGTAAACAACGCCTCAGCGGAGAACCGAGTCGGGGGTGATGAGATTAACGTTCTAGCGTCCAAAAGATTGTCTAGAGTCTAGAGGATTCTGCACCTGCGCAACGCGAAACAATCGTGAATGGGAGCACGTGAAAGAGAACCAGCCCACGGCAGGTGCGAGCTGCCCTGGCAAGAACGAACGTGCGACGCCAAGCTATCCAATGGAAGTGGGTTTTCGAAGCCCAGGCACGGCGCCGCCACCCCTCACCCCGGTTTCTTGCATTTGAAAAACTATTTCACCACTGGTGGCGCTTGTATGACAGGGAGCACGAGACCCCTATTGTTAGCACGTCCTGTGGCGGGCGGATATGTCGAATTCGAACTGCAGACGACCCGAGCCGCCGGGCGTTAGAGCCTGAGTTTATGCTCAGCAGAGGGCGAGTGAGAGCGGTCTCGTGCGGCATGCTTTTACGAAAGGTGCTCCTAACTTTGATGTGGGCTCATCCCCTGCCAGGTGCACTTCCCGTTGGACGGCGTCCGGATGGAGGTGTATTCAAAATTAGCTCTTTGAAATGTGTCACCATTATGGAAAAATGCCCTTGGAACCAGAGCGCAACCATGTTTTGCTCCATAGGCTAGTCCAAATTCTCGCCCTGCGCCATCAGGGGTCGAACGCCTTTCCAAGGCAAAACGGATGAAGAGGCAGACATCGAACGATTTGTCGGCCATGGGAACCCGTGGGGCGTAAACACTTTCACTGGCTCGGAGGGAGGGGCTCACAAACGTGCGTTTGTCTGGAAGGATTATCGAAACGTCGAAAAGATGCAGGCCTACCTTGGCCTAAAGCAGGCACGATTTTCGGAGTTTGGGTCATCTTGCTGCCGTGAGGTGTTTCACGAGGTCTGTCCGCCTCATTTCCTCTGAATCGTCCTGTATCTGTATCCTGACACAGTACAGTACACTGACCGAGTACTCTGACTCGGAGAAGGCGAAAGGCAAACTGAATGGAGGCGCAAACTGTCACGCGTCAGTCACGTCACGAACAAACAAACGAACAAACAACATGATCGAATCGGTTCTTTGTTTGATTTGATTTGTTTGATTTGGTCAGCACACCCTCTTCATTTCTGTCTTCAGTCTTGGTTACGCGGCGGCAGAATCACTTGACCCTGCAGGTATCGCAGCTATCTCACTTCGTGGCTACTCGCTTGTGCAGCTATGTACATCGACTTCACGACCGAGTGACATGGTTGCTATATGACTCTAGACCCGGAGTTTTAGATTAGCCCTCGAAAGACTTCCAAGGCCATAGGGAGAAAGCAGTCATGTGGGACGCTTCTGTCATACACTCTCAGCGCTCCAAGCCACTGTACAGCAGGCTTAATGGATCCGACGCCAAATACTGGGGAGTGGTGCTTGTGGGTCATCCCTTTCCTGCGGGGAGGGGCGGAGTTTTGAAACGGGTACCTTAGCTTCGATCGAGAAATTCGGCATTGCGAACAAGTAACGAGGTCCGGGCCCCCCGAACGATGCCAACACTGAGCTCGTTGGCCCTTATTCCCCCTCTCACGTTCGTGGTACGGATGCAAATACGACCCTCGACTAGGCAAATTTCCCTTTACTCCCCCCAACCTGACAGCTATCGTTGATAGATCGGGCGGGGAGCAACTGTTCGTGTTATCAGTGGCGCTAAGCGGCCGCTCGCCACGTTCGTGCGCACTACCCGATCGAGATAGACTCGCTTGTTAACGGCATAACCAGATGGTCTTTTGCGTGTGGATTATTACTGTATTATAAGGAAACAACCATGACTCGCGTTACGGGGCTTCTTTATCCCGAGATCCTTTACTCATGCCCCCACGATGAGTTTCCAGTCCCTCCATAGCGTCGATGACCATCGTCATCCTGCCTCGCTGAACAAAACTCGTGCTTTAGCACTCGAACGAGTGGATCAAGCGCCATTTTCGTACGTGTTTCCACCTTGAATCGTGTAACACAAAATCTCACAACCGGGATTCTAGGCTATTCCACGTCAAAGTATGGTTGGTGGCGGGAGTGGGTTTCTTCACTGACGCGTAAGCATAGGGTAATCCGAGGATGATGTTGTCATTGACAAATGTTTCTCAGCTATGACATCTTCTCTATCAGCATTGCCGCGATTATGCTCGGATATGTCTATGGCGAGAGTGTGTGGTCAACTTCTACATCTTCCACGATGACTGAAACGTTCCTCCATCTTAGATAATACTCTGGAGCGTGGGGTCGACTTTGGCCTCAAAGTGGCATCCCCGATTGGCAATTTAGTTGGCCAACTTTTTTTCGGGTGGCTCGCAGACATTGTTGGTCGCAAGCGAATGTGTAAGTCCGAACGGCTAATATGATTCATCTAAGGCTCATTTGGTTCAATCGATGATGGTAGACGGCATTGAGTTGATGATTATCGTCACCAGTACATTCGCACAGGCAATAGCGGGGACTGGGCCTGCGATCCACATCATTACTGTCCTCACAATGCTTCGCTTCATTATGGGCGTAGGTATTGGTGGAGACTACCCTCTCAGCGCCGTCATCACCTCCGAATTCGCGGCTACGCGATCTCGTGGTCGCCTCATGACTGCTGTTTTCGCCTCGCAGGGATGGGGCCATCTTGGTAAGGAGACCTCCCATCCTCAATGAGTATTACTTACTGCGGCCAGCTTCCACCCTTGTGGCACTCGTCACTGTCTCCTCATTCAAAGACTCCATTCTGCAAGACTCGCCGACAAGCCTCGAACACATAGACTACTGTTGGCGGATCCTGATCGGTGTAGGCTGTGTCCCAGGCGTCATCGCGCTCTACTTCCGCCTCACGATTCCGGAGACTCCGCGCTTCACTATGGACATCGAGCGTAATGTGAAGCAGGCCTGTCGAAATATCGAGGCAGTGTTATCCGCCAATGGTGTGTCGCCTGGTGTCTGGCGTGTCGATCCACAAGCATCCAAGGAGCGTACAGATGGGCCAAAATCAAGCGTCCGAGATTTTATACAGTATTTCGGCCAGTGGAAGAATGCCCGTATCCTTTTGGGCACATCCTACTCTTGGTTTGCGCTTGATGTGAGCACAATTTTTATGATCGAAGTTCAAGTCTAACGTCTCTCAACTAGATTGCGTTCTATGGACTTGGCTTGAACTCTTCCAAAATTTTTACGTCCCAAATTCTCTTTGCGATGGGATTAGGTTCAGAAAATAGCACCGGGACACTTGGTGTTTACTATCACATGCACGACATCATCATATACACGCTAATCATCGTGTCAACGTCCCTCTTACCCGGTTTATTGGCTTCATTCCTCGTTATCGATTCCTGGGGTCGTAAGCCCCTCCAACTCATGGGGTTCAGCGTGCTTTCCATCCTTTTTCTTATCATGGGTTCGTATCACCAACTTTCCCGTCGTCCAGATTAATTGAGCCCACCTAGGCTTTGAATTTCAAGAGTTCACAGAGCCGAACTGGAAACCCAAACTTTTGATGTTCCTCTTCTGTCTTGCAAACTTTTTCCAGAACTTCGGCCCAAACGTCACCACTTTCGTTATTCCTGGAGAAGTGTTCCCTACTCGATATCGTTCCACTGGACATGGTTTCTCAGCTGCCTGGGGCAAGCTGGGGGCTATCGTCGCGCAGATTATATTCTATCGGAAAGGTGATTCGATCCAAACAATGTACGTCCTTCCTAAGAATAGAAGCATCATTCAGCGGTTGATCTCGGTTCTCTCCCCTCAGCCTTAAAATATTTGGCTTTGTGATGCTATCCGGGGTTGCATCCACACTACTACTTCCTGAAACCCGCGGTCTGTCGCTGGAGGAGCTGTCCAACGAAAATCATCAAGGCTTCATACGAGGTGCTCCCTCATCGACTTACGCCAAGTATGAACCCTGCTGACCACATGTGTTGTATTTAGATCCCAATCTAATCGAACTCCGTAACGGCATTGTCTTGCGGAAAGTGCCATAGGACAATGCCCAGTGACCGCTAGCAGTCCCGTAGTTTGCGAAACTCCGCCCTGCATTCGTGTATCCGAGTCCCCTGTGCTTCCGTTATATTTTAACATTCGTTTTCTATGTTATGCGTTGAATAGCCATACCTCTGAGGTGATGGTTAAGTAACGTTCTCGAACCTCTCTCAATCACCCATGCACAGTAATTTATCTTTGTCCGCAATTGTACGTTCGTTCTGTTTCAGTTTTTTCGTTGTTTTCGGTTGGGTTTAATTGTACAGTAGGTCCATACGTATACGTCCTAGATAGAAATATGAATTTCATCATATTCGAGTGAACCGTTTGGAACACAGTGGCTTTCCCCATCACCCTCTGTGAGTTGTGGCAATACTGACGTTGACATATTGACCAGCCATCGTGTTGTTGATCTCCGTAATGTTCCGAGTCGCTGCGCTAATACACCAACTTTGTCGCGTGATGAAGGGAATCTGATCGAGCCCCTATCTTACCAGTGATAATCCGACAACCGACACACACCACTACGCTACACATATCATGGACACCGCAACGCGGCCTTATGCCATGATGCCGCCGTACTACACATTGGACCATCAACCTCTCATTTCTGACTAGTTCATCAGGAATTCCTGGCTCCTTAACTTGAACGCTCTTAGCGAGCCTAAAATACTGAAGTATGTATATGTTGTGTATAAAGTGAGGGGAAGGCAGGGTGAGCGCATCCACCCTTGGAGACGACAGGCTCAACATGCAAGACAATGAGCTCGCATCGTCAGAGGTTGCTGGAGTTGCGGGAAGGCTTGGGGAAGTCACATGGATAGCTTAGAAAAAAAAAAACACAGAAGCAGAACACGTGAGAGACTTGTCCCTGATTCGGGGGAGTATTTAATGCCAGTGTTGGGAATATGGTGTTTTGAACCTAATCATAGTGGGTCAGACACAGATGCCCCACTATGATTAGGCTGACAGTGTGGGAAGGTCAGGTGGTTGATTCAGTTTCCAGGTTCTGCAACTTTCGGTGTGACATGGGGATGTCCGAGGCGCGGGGTGCGAGGTGCGAGGTGCGAGGTGCGGGCCGCGGACCGGCCCTGGCGACATTTTTTTTATATTGGGCTGAGCTTTCAGCGCCGTCAATTTCCCTCACAAACAACCACCATAACCTGCCGGTTACGAATGGAAATTTACCGTCTCGGCTACTCTTTCTTCGTATCTCAACTCCCCCCTTTTTTTTCTTCTCGCAGATGACATGAAGCGATCAGTTGTATGCTGGAGAGAAGCATCGGAGATCGGAGAGAAGCATCAGAGCATCATACAATTAATGTTGATATGGTATCAAATGCTAACACCCAAAGTAGGATTTTACCGCGCGGATGTCACGGACCGG
>Ga0307510_10004272_pt1 | contig 16785 bp, 25 predicted proteins | sample 12_EM_MG_FD_207224 | JGI IMG/M metagenome (GOLD analysis project Ga0307510, IMG submission 207224) | Populus trichocarpa ectomycorrhiza microbial communities from riparian zone in the Pacific Northwest, United States - 12_EM | ecosystem: Host-associated > Plants > Roots > Unclassified | place...
GCCTTATTTTGGGTCTCAAGTTGTTCATTGTAGTTTTTCCTGTGTTTTTACATGTGTAATGAGCATTCTTGTGTGGTTCACACTGTTACAGTTCTATTGGTTCCAAAGTTATATGATTTCTGGGGGCGTTGGTACCAGCGTTCATCACTCCTTGCCCAGGTTTCACCGTGGGAAAACCGCGCCTGGTGGTGGTCACGGTTCAAGGGGCCCCCCCCATGTATGACCTTCCCCAGATCTTTACCAGAAAGCACACTTTTTTTTTTTTTTGGGGGGGGGAAATAATAAAATAAAAATCAATTATATTGAATACACTACATGCTAGCTACAGGGCATCACAGGCTACCAATATGATGGGGTAATCCTTATTATCCTGAACAAATGGCATACAAGCACACAGGATCTGCCTGACACACTGCACCTTAGGTCTTCTGACATCAGCCAGCACAGTAGTTCAGAGAGGGTAGTGCAACGTGGAGGGAGATGATGCACCAGGTGGCGTAGCTCATGATTCGGGCTGCGAGGTGAGGGGATGCAACTGTTCAGAATGCTCAGGACAGGGAAAAAAGGGGAAATAAGCAAGGGGCACTCACCCACTCACTCCACTTGGAGAGGGGACTGGAATGGAAGAGAATGGTCAGACGGGGTGACATCGGGGACGATACAACGGAAAGAATCACTCAACAGCCAGGGCCCAAATCCATGTGCATGTGCATGTGTTTGCTGCTGCGGCAGTTGTGCAGGTGAACACGGCAGGCATAGTGATAGTGGGGATCCATAGGGACGCATATTTAGCATCGGTTGTTGATGTGCACATTGATTGATGTTGAACGCAGGTAGTGGGTGGGCGTCCGAGGTGGATGGACAATGTCGAACAGGGGAGCAAGGGTGCATCAGCACCAAGTTGTCAGCAGCATGTCGTGGAACGTACCAGTGAGCATGGCATGAGAGGGGGGGCTCGAAGAGAAGAGATAGGGGTGCAGGTAGCGGTGTTTGTTGAGACCTTGCGACAAGCCGTTTGGGGACATCAGTGTTTGAGGAACCGACGCAAGACGTACCGGTGAGCATGAGGTAGGGCTCGAAGACGTAGGGATGCAGGCGGCGGCGTTCGTCGAGACCTTGAGATGATCCATTAATGGGCATCAGTTTTTGGGGAGAAGGTGTCGTCACAGTGGGGGCGTCTGATTAAAACGGGGGGGAAGGGAGCAAGCGACGGGCACTTACTTGCTTGTGACTGCAACGGGAAAGGGCATGCAGCTTATGGTCATGATTCTGGACAGTGAAATAAAAATACAGAGTGAGAAGCGAGAATACGGGGCACTCACAGTGATGATTGACAAGAGGCTGGGATGGACAATGGCACAAAAAAAGTGCGGGACAGTGAAAAAAAGAAAGAGTAAGAGGCGAGAATATGGGGCACTCACAGCAATGCGTTGGGGAGAGGTTGGACAGGGACATGAAAAAAGCGAGTGAAAAAAACAAGGCGAGAAGCGAGAATACGGGGTACTCACAGTGATGGTTGACGAGAGGCTGGGATGGACAAGGGCACAAAAAAAGCGCGGGACAGTGAAAAAAAAAAAGAGTAAGAGGCGAGAATACGGGGCACTCACAGCAATGCGTTGGGGAGAGGTTGGACAAGGACACGAAAAAAGCGAGTGAAAAAAACAAGGCGAGAAGCAAGAATACGGGGCACTCACAGCGATGGTTGACAAGAGGCTGGGATGGACAAGGGCACAAAAAAAGTGCAGGACAGTGAAAAAAAAAAAAGTGAGAGGCGAGAATACAGGGCACTCACAGCAATGCGTTGGGGAGAGGTTGGATAGGGACATGAAAAAAGGGAGTGAACAAAGAGCAAGAAGCAAGAATACGGGGCACTCATAGCAATGGTTGACGAGAGGTTGGGACGGACAGGGGCAGGAAAAAAGCGAGGGACGGGGACACTTGCTGGAGAGGACTACACTGCGTGCAAATTCTTGTTCAGAAAACTTTGAAAGAAGTTTTAAGTAAAACTAGTGGCTCGAATTGCGTCACGACTTGTGGTCGACTTCAGCCGTTTTTTTGATTTGATTTAATTCCGTTATATAACACTTCTAGACAATGAAATTATTTACAACTTGTGAAATAAATGATGATGAGCCCTAATAATGCTAGAAAGTTTCCACTGGTACTACTGCTCCTTGCGCCAACCTTGCCGACTCTGTCCTAGTCCCCACAACCCCACAAAGGCAGCGTTGAGGGCTTTGGTTGGTTCGGGGATGCACACACGCCGCCACGACCATGACGTGCGCTTCAGCCTTGCGACCTTTCTGGATTGGAGGCACACTCTGCCAAGCAGGAAGTGCAGCTCACCATTCATACTGCTGGTTGTTGCTGTTGTCGACGACCCACACTCAATCCACATCTGGCAATCTGCGCCAAGATGTGCGGGTTGAGGTCCTGCATTTGTTGTTGGAGTACCAAGTCAGTCAGGAGGCAGGAAAAAAAAATCGAACCAGTGAACCTTCTTGTCCTTCAGGAACGTGTCCGTCAGTTTGTGTTCTTCTTTGTTGATTGACGTGAACGTGTGATCTGCATGTCAAACGTGTGCACAGTGGCGATGTCGGCACTGACGCGTGAAAACACGACTTGATGGATGTCAGAGATTTCGATCAGCATGGGTTGTTTTGAGACAGGTACTAATAACGAGTCTGGCCTTGTCGGATAGGAATATTCGAGAACAGAGGTCGGTAAAGAAATGGAGTGTAGACGCGGAGCGTAGTACAACGAAGAGAATATGGAGGTTGTCTTTTGGTAGAAGGACTAATCTTGATGTGCTTGTACGTTTTGCCGCACAGATGCAAATAGTCAGGGGACATGTCAACGTCGTAGCGACCCCTGGGGGTCAGGCCCAGCGAGAAATGTGTTGACGCTATGTGACTTATTTCGACATCATGTGGCTCACCAAAATAAGCTCAGATAGTGTCACTGGAAGCCAGCCAGTAGCACAAATACTGTTGCTATCTGACATTATATGATACTTTGCCAAATGAATCAGATCACACCATATTACACCAGTTTTCGTCAGAAAAATCTGGCATTCTTTGATGCTATGCGACCACAATACAATCAGGCTCAGGCTCCCCTTGACCATGCCCGCCATATCTGCCACTCCACCAGGTCTGCCACGTCTAACATGTCCAACGCATCCACTGTATCTGCCGCATCCAACACGTCCGGGCCCAGATTTACATGTGCATGTGTGGCATGTGTTTGTTGCTGCTGTGGTTGTGATTACAGGTGAACGTGGTGATGTGGTCCTCAGAGCGGTTTTGTGTGGCTGGCCATTGCACATAGCACTGGAGCCGACTTGTAAGAGAGCAGGGGGTGATGTGCATGCAAAGGGGAGGAAGAATACATGTACGGAGCCTAATGGAGGTGGGGGTGAGTGTGCGTTGTGTCAAATTATGGGCGAGAAAGATGCGGGACGTACTGCTGAGTATGGGGAAGGGCTCTGGTGAGACCTTGGAACGGTGCGGCTGCTTTAGCTTCTGGGCAGGCTTAGGCGGAGGTGCGTGAAGGTGACATGTGGGAGTGCGACATCAGGAGGGTGCACGAAGCACACAGAACAGGAAAAAAAAGGGGGGCTCACCAATCTAAACTCCTCTAAAAAGCCTGTCCTCTCGTTGTGTCGTGTGTATTGCTGATGTGGGTACAAGCGGCGTCATGTTGTGTGTGTGCCACCAACGCAGGTGCATGGGACATCATGTTGTGTATGTGCCGTCGACCTGGGTGCAGTCAGCAGTGCTGGCTGAATAGGGTGGGTCACCGTGGGTGGGAGGCTGGTCAGAAAAAAAGAATTGTGAGCGTGAGAGGGACTCACTTGAAAGGGAAGACTCAACCTGAGGTCAGATGGCACCATGATGGGGTGATAGAAATCGAAATGTCACTGGCTCAAGCTTGTCGCAATTGGTTTTGCCGCATTTTCAGACTGAGTGTGCCGGCAGTGGTGGGAGGGGTGGTGGCAGAGGTCAGGACTGGTCAGAACACGAAAAATAACATGCGAATGATATGGGGCCGTGGCCTGCGCATAGTGCGCAGGGTGGTGCATATATGCGAGTCGGCTGATGAGTTGAGCGATCTGCATAGATCCGGTGAATGGGCGGCTCGTCTATCCGAGGAAGGCGTCGATCTGATGGCAACAAGGGTAGAGGGCGGAAGAATGGAGGCAAGGCAAGTGAGGGGAGAGGACGAAAGCGAGCAAGTGGTGGTGGTTGAATATGTCGTGCTTGCAACTGCGCCGAGCTGAGGCTATGGCGGTTCCATACGTTACATCGGGAATGTTGTAAAAGATAAAAATGTTCAGTGTCCCATGTTTCCCAGACATCCGCATTAGCTGTGATGTCCTTTGTGTGCACCATGGAATAGCAACGATATCTTACTAGTACCAGGCCAGTCTCCTTTGCTGTGGCTGATTATGGTAGGTTCTCGACCTTCTCGACCTTCTTGCAGAGCGTCTTCAGTGATGTAAAGGGTGGGATACACTGCACAAGCACGATAGTGAAGAAATCGGTGCGGAAACAATCATGAGTGTCGATGGCATTGAAGAAGTGCACTCAAGTCATCAACCCAAAATCACATGAAATTGAAGTACCAAAGGTGTAAGTGACATGAGTATCCTAATCAACTGGCGCCCCTTGGAGTCAGTTTTTACCAGTCACATGGTGTCAACGCATTTCTCACTGGGGGTCAGGATGAGAACCTTTTCGAAGCTTTGGATGATGTTGCCCAAGACATGGCCGAGCTCAGCCTTTCCTTTGATGCCTTCATGGAACGCATGCACGGTGCTCACATCATCAAAGTCATCATCTTCAGCGTCCGACTTGTTCGAACCCACATTGGAACCCCACATGCGCGAACTTTGTCCAGGGACAAAGAATTGTACCTCGACCATCTCGTTCAGTTGACCTTTTGACGGGGTTTTCCAGCGGAATCAGAGGGTGCCATGAACTTGAGAGAGACCTCGGTGCATCTTGAAATGTTCGAGTTGGCAACATACTGCAAGGGGAGCTCGAACTGACGACAAAGGCCAAGTTCGTCGCCTGTGAGGAGCGCGCTTAAGAGACTACAGAGGCACATGTGAACTGTAGAATACTTGTGCATAGGAGATTTGATGTGCGATATCTAGATAATGGAGCGGGAGTATGGGTCGTCATGTAAAAGAACCTCACCAATATTCAGGTGGGAGATTGCAAATTGAAAATGAAGTGGGGCACGAGTGTCATGGGGCGATGTTGCTGCGTATGTAAGAGAACCTGTCGCGAAAATGAGTCAGAACAACATGAGAAGATAATAGTACATACCAATCCACTCCGCCAGGCCCAATTCGTAGCTCCCCCCAGAACCTTGCCTTTCGTAAGGAAGATTCGAAAAAAATATAGTGCCGTCAGGAGCCTTCAGATGCACACGACACATATCGCCGTCGAATATGTCCCCATATTCCCCAGCCTTGCATGGTTTGATATGCCAGCTATCCAACAACGCCTCAATACCAGGCATTTTGAGTAGACGTGAGTTGTTGCGATAGTGGGAGATACAGGTATTTGGTTACTGGGGTCTTCATTCTGTGCAGGAGGCCTCGATTCATGGGACCCAGCAAGAAGAGGGGTACGTTGTATGACGTACAAGCATCTTGCGCACGTTGTGAGGCCGCCGATAGAAAGATGTCTTGGCAATTTGGACAGACCAGAAGCAACTCGGATACATAGAAGGATCGACGCCGAGGGTACGCATAATAGACGGAAGTGTGATGAAAGGCGGGGCAAGTTGTGGGTCGAAAAACATAACAAGAAACGCCAAGATCGTGAGAACCGCGTTACATGCTACACGCGGGAGATTAAACTGCATGTGAAGCCAGGATATCATCGCGTAAATGACAAGGAGATGATGAGGGAGTTCTGATACATTCGTGATCAAATGCCCAGGATGTTGATCGACCGGAAGGGATCCGTGTCATACTCAGTAGGTTGGGATAGAGAAGGCATAGCGTGCTCATCCCCATATTCAAGATCCTGAGCTAGCAGGAGATCATCTCCTGCTAGCACATCTTCATCTGGAAAATCTTCCTGGTACGCAAGCTCCCCTCGATATTCTTTGACAAGGTGATTATCGAACTGCAGCTCAACCAGATCAGAACCTAATCAATTATCATAATTTGGGTGTGGGGTGATAACATCAGGATCCATGCGCGAGGCACCATCCACAAACAGGCTTGACAAGGGAATTGTCGACCAGATGAAGGGATGCGGCCCCTGCGTATTACGTAGATGAATAGGAACTGTAGTGGATGACTCCCCTGCAATATTATCCATGGAAGCGAGATCAGGCTGCTGGACACTTTGCTGACAATTGCTGTGAAACCGTCTGATTTTTCAAAGCCGCTCTCTGGTAATTTCGCTTAGTTTGCAGAGTTACTGCAGTTACAACGGACGAGCATAACATTAAACCTTAAGCCATGGAGATGTGGGAGACGTCAATGTATGCATGCAAAGTGCAAAATATATTAGGTAAGGGCCAAGCCGTCCTGATAAGATAAAAAGTCCGTATGTGTCTGTCTACCCCATGCATGCACCATCTCTTTACAAGAAATAGCTCAAAGACATCCCCAGTCTTTCGTAACCCACAAAAGACTGGGGATATCTCTGATGTATTTCTTCTTGGTTGCTGTAAAATTGTAGTTAGAAAAGAATATATACTTACTGTTTTCATGCGTTTACAACGTATGTCGGTTTGATGATCATACGCACAGAAAATAAACAACAAAAAGCAGTATTCCATTTTGCTACAACTAAAACATGACGACAAGCAAGACACAACAAAGAGAAAGATGCGACGATGACCAAAACATGACAGCGACCAAGACATAACAACGGCCAACATGCAACGACGACCTAGAGAAGAAGACAACCAACACACGACAATGTCCAACACACAATGAGACGGGTTTTACTTCTTCTCAACCTTGCCTCGTTTCGAGGCTGATGCCTTCGACTTGTCTTCTTCCGCTTTTCTCTGTGGGCATGTAACATTGGGTTAGAATTGAGGTGATGTATCGACATATGCGATGGGAAATATACCTTCTTGTTCTTTTGTCCTCCAGGCACTCCTTCTGTCTGTGAATAACGACGTTGAGGTAGACATGATATGAACGTACGTACAAGCTGGTTCTGTATGAAGGAGATCTCCCTCTCATCCTCCATCTCCGGCTCCGTCTCCAACCACGCAGAAAGGTCACTCTGAATTTGGGTCAGCATGACTTCAAAGAGGTGGTTGGTGACCTGGGAGGTGCTCAGTCTTTGATCCAAGGACGAAGCCTTAGGGAGGGCTGGTGTACGTCACAGTACGTGGAGCCAATGAAACGGCTGTCAAATATTGGGGTGGACCAAGTGGGGACACAGGGGCCTGACCCGACATAGAAGGGGTCGTGGTGTCAGCAGAGGGCCCAACGCTGAAGTCTATGGCCTGATGTAATTGGTCAGCGCTGGCAGCAAGTAACGTATGACTTCCCTGGATGAGACTGGGGTGAAAGAAAGGCATATCTGAGTGTTTTGTTGAGAAGAGACGGTGAACTTATAGACATAACGTGAGACGGTGTTTTCTGGCATGATGGTTGGTTAGAGGGAAAATGACTTAGAGAAAAAAAAAAAAAGACACACATTGTCGACGAGCTAAGCAGACCATGGGAAGACTACGATTTACCATTCGAGAGTAAATCACAGTCAGATTATGGGGGGATTATAGAAGAACGCAAGAGGAAAAAGAGGGGGGGAAGACTAGGATTATACGTCAAGGGCATGAAGACAACGTTGGTTTTGAGTTGGAAAAAACATGGCGTTCAGTCCCACTTATGTCAGCTTGTCTCAAAGTCGGATTACGCACTGATTAAGACCGGGTTTTCTGACAAGTCAGCTTAGCATGTCGTTTTATGAGGTTTCCCCCTTAGATTTACTACTGAAAATAAACTCACTTCTGCAGTGACTGAAGACTCTTCTGAATAGCTGTTCGTAAACGGTGTGAGTGTGAGGCGGCTTTGTAGGTGAGGGTCCGGACGAATCCAACATGTGTACGCCATTCTCGCAATGAGATTACAACTTATCGGGAGCGGTCGCAGGGGTCGTGGGCGGTAATGTCAAGTTGTCAACCTGTCCGTCGGGGTGTTCATTGAGTCTGGAGAGGGGGACAGACAAACTCGATATGTGCTGCTGCCACTGCCACTGCCAGCGCCTCGATTGTTGTCGCCACTGCGGCTAGTGCTGCCCCACTGAGCACCGCCGCTGCCTTTGTTTCCCTTCCACCGCAGATTTCATCTCCTTGTGTCAGTTCACCATTACCTTGGATGTCTCCGCCGTTCAGATTCCCAAGCCAGTTTAATATATACATGCTGCAGGACACAATGAAGAGAAGACGTACGACTCAGAGTGGGAGAGAGATGAAAGGAAATGTACGTACGGAAAGTAACGGTAAAAAAACTTACGTTACCACACAAAGATAACGATGGCCCATCAGCGAGTGTGACCAGCATGACTCTGCACGAGAGGGTGATCGTTTGAGGCAAAGTTGAGGGTGCCAGCGCCAGCGATGATAGCAAGGGCCAGTGCAGACAGTCAACGTCCAATGAGATGTCTGGCTGGGATTACCAAATACAGCTCATAGCTGCTGGCTCAACAAATAACAGACTTGTGTCCGGAGTCCTCCGGACGACAATTTGATTTATTTCTTAATCACTGCCACCACATATGCGACATTGTTCATCGAGGGTACTATGCAAAGTAATTTGGAGAATAAACATAAGACACTGGTGAAGCAAGGTTGAAGGACCCACTGTGAGAACGTAAGGCAGATCGAGTTCAAGGGAGTTGAGATCTAAAAGGGAGAACGTAGCTAAACCAATAATGGAGAAGCCACGCATCAAATGATGGAAGGGAATCGAAGCGGTCCCAGCGAGAAATGTGTTGACACTATCTGACTTAGTTCGACGTCATGTGGCTCACCAAATATGATTGGCCTGGGATAGCATCACTGGAAGCCAACCAGTTGCAGAAATATCCTTGTTATCTGATGTTATATGATACTTTGCTGAATGACCATATCACACCCATTTTTGACAAACAAAACTGATATTCTTTGATACTATGTGACTACAAATTGACATATGGTCCTTTTCCATATCCCCAGGCTCCCCTAGACTGCTCCGCCACATCCCACACGTCCGCCATGTCCACTGTATCCACCGCGTCCACCAAGTCTGCCACGTCCTCTGCGTCTAACCCTCAGCCACATACACTATGCCCACTGCATCCGCCATGTCCACTGCGCCAACCTTGCATATAGTGTGGCGGATGGACGATGGCTGGTTCGAGTACAACGATTTGTGGAGGGACGTAGCGCGCGATTGGGTCCACGTCATCAGGATGCCTGTCTCAGCCAGGGAACGAGTAGCCGTCGCTGTGGTCTTGTTGTAATGGTCATGGTGGTACTTAATCACAGTAGCTTTCATCGCAAACTTGATGAAGTTGAGAGGAACGAACTAAATGATGTTCTCCCGAAGATGCATCAGAACAAGTCGCATAAACGAATAGGAGACTTACCCAAACCAAAGTAATGCCAATCCAATCTGCAGAGATCTCCTGGATATAGGGAAAGCCCCAATTGGCGAAACCAGTGATAATAGAAGCTACAAGTTGCGCCAAGCAGAAGGCAGCCATCAACACATATGACGGGGCGCTCCATGAAGAAGAATCCATGGGAGCGAGTGACAAAGATGAGCACCTGAGAAATAATGGCAACCTGGACGTAGACAGTGGTGTGCAGTTGCTCATTATTGTGGTCTATCTGACCAGGCGGGGCATTCGAATGGACGTGGAACTTGCACTGGAAGAAGTCCGACTTGAGGATCGCAACAACAAGGATGGACCTGTACATAGGGATTGTAACAGGTAACCCTGGGGTATTTCAGGGCTACCCAGACCCAGACCCAGTAAAAACCCGTACCCGGTCTCTGGGTATGGGTTTTACCAGGTCTGGGTACGGGTACCCATCGGGTTGTATAGATATGAGCCGGGTCGGGCAGGTATAGGGCAGGTAAGGCCTGGATAGCATCATTGTTGATCTGGATATCTGTATCAGGTCAGCATCGCAGCTTGAGAGGGAGCAGACTTACACATTGAAGTCCCAGAGAAATCAGGGGGAGTGTAGTCAGCATTAGGCAACACACAAGTGGTCCTTGAAGGCCCAGACCCTCATGGGCATGCACACACGGTCGTGGACACCGACGCGAAGGAAGTCAAACCCTCATGCATTGATGTGCACAAATGAGGGGGAGTGTTGCCGGTCGTAGGCACTGCACCAGCCCTGGCCGAGGGTACCACCAGTGTCAAACCCGCTGACGAGGCTGTGACAGCCATTGCCGCTAAGCCCGAGGCATTGGTCCCCTGGGCGCAATACAAGGACAGGCGCAGATGTGAAGTAAAGACATCCCCATGAGAACGAGGGAAAGCTCGATGCGCTGCCACTGCAAGGCAAGCGCATGGTCAAGGCAATGCCGCTGCAAGGTGAGGCCAACCATGACATCGAGATGTCGTCAAGAAAGAGCGCAAGCGCGAAATGCACCAAGGCGCTGTCACGAAAATGCGAGCGACGTCCGAACAAGAGTAAACGCGAACCCATTTGTCTGCAAGGAGAGGCAGCGCGAGGAGATGAGGGCGTGTCAAGGTGCTGCCACAAAACCACGGGCGCAAGCATGATACGCTGCCACGAAGGAGCCCAAACGAGGGTGCCTTGGCACTTTGGGATCCTGGAGGGAGGCTGCCCGGAGATGAGATCATCGAGTCAAAGAGGGCCGGCAAGGCCAGCAAGAGCAAGTGCAAGTGGCGTCGCCCGCCAGAACGAGAAACCTGGCCGCCTGAAGAACCAGTCAGACAGCAGCACATTCCACGACAAATCCACCATGCACCTGTTACCATCCATCACCGTTCCATCCTGCCGTCAGAAAGTCTGCCAGCTTTTCGTCTTGAGGCCCATCGAGAGGGCACTGCATCGTCCTGGAAGATGTCGGGGCAACAATGCCAACAAAGCATTGCAACGCCGCCGTTTGGTGGCCGTCACACCCGAGTCACGCGCCGTCACACCCATCCCTGCGCCATGCACGCACAGTTCCAGCCTCTAGTGCTCTAGCCTTTAAACCTACCAGTACCCGCCAAACCCTCGAACCGGGTAAGGGTTCTGGTCTGGGTAGAAAATCTCTACCCAGACCCTGACCCGTTTACTACCCAGGCTGAAACCCGACGAGTTTACCCCACCCGTTACAATGCCTACCTGTACAGCCATCAAAACGCGACTGAGAACGAGGAGCGGCAGAGGGACTTATTTTTAGAGCGTCAAATAGAGACCATAAGCTATAGCATAGATGATAATTTCAGTCAGATCCCAACTATCTGGTTGTGACAATGGCAACACGCGATCAATGGAAAGCGTCAGGATAGTACCACCGTTGAGAAGCACAACAATAAGAACCATGGAGGGCGTGAACTGGAAACTTGTAGCAGAACACTAGGATGGAAACGCAGACAACGATATGGATCGTAACAACACTGGTGTAAATGGTGTGGTTTCGCATGCGTTGGAATATAATATGGGATCCACAGATAGCATGGACAAAGGTCAAGAGACCTGGCTCCGTCAAGACGATGTAGGCCACACCATGGGCAGCATCGGTGGCACCCTCGACAGCGATACCCACATTAGCACGCGAGAGGGCAGGGGCATCATTTGCGCCATCACCTGTCATAGCACAAAGATTGCCAAAACCCTGGAGGCGCTTGCCAATTTCAAATTTGTGCTCTGGGAAGACACCAGCGAACCCATCGACGTCCATGATCATATCATCGAGGAAGGCAAATTGGCTGCCCGGGGGAGGGCCATCCTTGAGTACCTTGGCAGGATATATATGACCACCAAGACCTAGGTGACGGCCGGTCTCCTTAGCAATGGCAAGCTGATCACCAGTGACACCGAAGGCGAGGGAATCTTCGATTGTTTGCTTGGTGTGTTCGTGAGATGGACCGAAGATGGCGAGGAGACCAATAAGCTCAAACCTGTTGCCTTCAGACTTGTGATCATTGCCATTGAGCTCCTCGTACGCCACCGCAAGGGCACGGAGACCATGGGAGGCAAATTCCTCAACATCGGCTTTGAGGCAGTTCTCGATATCATCAGTCTTATTGCAAGAGCAGAGGTCAAAGATGATACCGGTCATATACCCTTGGTGACATGTTTAAGCCTGCCCGAGGCCTCATCACAGTAGGTGATTTCAGTTCATTTGTCGACGGGGTTGAAAGGCTTGAAGTTGAGGAACTTGAAGCTGGTGCAAGCACGGCCCGTTCACCAAGAGCGCCAACAATGGAAGCGTCGATGGCGTCCTGGTTCTCCACGCAAGATGTGTATGCCACGAGGAGGATAACATCGTCAGGAGAGAAGGCGGCATAAGTTTTGATAGTATCACTGTCGATCATGGTAAGCTTGTTGTGGTGAGAGTACTAGAACACAGGATGGTGACACCTACAAGCTCCTTGACAGCGGTGATATGGGTGGCGATAGCCTTGAACTGCACCCACCGCACCTGCTACGTCCACCGCGTCCATGACATCTGCTGAGTCCACCACATCCGCCGCCTTTCCTTTGACCCTCGCCAAGGCCTGCAGCCATCCACAGCGCAAGACAGATGACATTCAAGTTTGCGACGATAAACAAGATGCAAAGTTATCTGTAAAGAGTGACTGAGTGAGGAACATCAAGAGAAGCAAAACATATGTATCGGCAGCAGGCTTAAGATGAGGTGAAGGGGGACTTTGAGGGTCAGAGGAGAGGGACAAGGTAGCAAAGGCAGGCGATGAGGGATGGGGGCGAGGTGAGCGATGGTGGCAAGGGAGTTGACATAGTGGAATGGTGGTGTCCGCAGTCTGCCAGGCCAGCATGTATGCCAATAGTTGACGTGGATGTTGTTGAGACACGCTCAAGTCACAGCGTATCGAGTTCGAGTCAAAATCACATGAAATGGACTTGAATGACATGAGGAGAACTAGCACCCCTCAGTCAGTTTTACTGGCCAGGTCCCCACGTCAAACTAAGTCACACGGTGTCAACAAATTCCTTGCTGGGACGTTTTTTTTTTTGCATTCATCAGATTTATTATGAGAGGACTCACTGGGACGTTGAACCTGAGGCGAGATAAGACAAAAGGGGAAAGATTAAAGATCTTCACAAAATCGAAGGTGCTAGGCACAGCGACTCTGCGTTCGGTGTTGGAAGCTTGAAGATGAAGATACTCAAGACGATGGCACGCAAATGAGAAGAGAAAATGCAAGGGAAACTTTGAGAGAAATCATGACACAATTTATGTACATGCAGAGTAATTAAACTACAAGTGACCGCCTGAATCTAGGAGTAAGCAAAAAAATCAAACTAGAGACAAGGAGCACAGGGAACACAGGATACGGGTAAGGATGAAAGGGGAGGTAGTAAGAGCAGAGACTTGAGAAAAAAAGGAACACATGGGGGGAGCATAGGATGAGCTCGAAGTCTAATTGTGTTGATCCGTTGCACAACCATATTCTTCACCAGCTGGTTCGGGTTCTTCGTCAACAAACTCCGAGTCAGATTCCTGGACCTCCGGATCGGGTTCTCGGGCTGCCTCCTTGGGGTCTGGGGCTGCTGGTTGCGATTCTGAGGCAGCTGCTCTCTTGCGAGTGGCGCGTTGTGCAGCTAAACATGCAACAGACGATTGATCATCTTGGGGGAGCGTGTTATCCTGCAGACGGTCATTACCGAACACCCAACTATTACCCATCGTCATTAAGCACATCCATTTGGGAAAATCCAAGTCTTCTACCTGGTCCACCAAGCCAACGTTTCTTTGGCCCACTCTTCGTCATCAAATAGATGCATGATATGCTGGAAGAAGGAATTGGCATTAAAGTTCCCATCCTGTACACCCCATGACCCCTTCGAACTAAGGACGAAACGGGCCTTGAAATGTCAATTAGAAATATGCAAGTAATAAAATGAAATGGTGGCTCACCAAGACTGCAACATATGCGATTGTCACTGGCGTTACCTCTGTCATGCCGTAAATGTCAGCGATACACTCCTTGCCCGGAGTTTTTCCCCTTTCTTCCTTTATGGCGGTGCGCGGTCCGGTGAACAAGTGCCGATAGCACTATAGAAAGATTAGCCATGCATACGCAAATATAATAGAACGACTTACTGAAACCAAAAAGGGACTTTGCAGAAGTTTCTCGTCCATTTCATTGGGGTTGTAGTCATCTTCTGGATAGAGGAAAGACGGCCACTCATTGTGGGTGATGGTGCAGTCCCCATTGTGCACATCACGGCAGAATGTTTCTCGGTCCTTGTCAAAATTGTCTTGTAGACGTCGAGGGCAAAGCAAGCGTGCAGTCGCATGGTGACAGAAGCCACGGGTCTCTTTGTCAGCTTTGCGGTCTAGCACCGGGATGTCTTTGACAGGGCAGATGTAGCCGATAGCGTTCTGGCGAAGTGATCCACAATCGTCCAAGCGACCTCCGTTCGCTGCTTGGTCCAGCTAACAGGATGATCAGCAAGATATTACATCCAGAGATATCAAACACTTACCAATATAGCCAGTTTGTCAATCCCTGACGGGTCATTTATCTGAGTCCATTCCGTCTGTTCCTTGAGCCCTGGTATGAATGCGAGCATTTTCTGGTATGCATCCAGTATCGCTCGATCCGTATCAGGGTCTCTGAGCATGATAGGGGTCAGTAGATATCTACATGATAAGATGCATTACTTACGTAGAGGAGGCCTCGGGGGGAGTTGCAGCCAGTCGAGATCCCTTGTTAAAGGTCAACCGTACGTGTATAAAGGGGCCAAGGAATCGAAGCATGCCGCGTGCCCTTCTATGGAGTTGACTGGCATCTGCGGTTGGGCTATGAAGGAAGGTGTGACAATAGATGAAAGAAAAAACCCAATGACACGTACTCCTCAGGCAAGTCGGACTTGCGCCTCTTGGAAGACCGTGACAAACCAAGAAAATCAGTGACCGCCTGATTAAGCTTGCGTTTGTCGTTCCTATGGTCACTGGGTCCATCGCGTTCCCTGTTGCTATCCCTAGGTTGCTGTCCATCGCTTGCTTGTGAATTGGCTGCTCCTTGATTGTTGTCCCTCCGTCGGGGCTCTGCAGAGGTATCATGGCTCCCTCCGGAGTTCAGCCTGGGCGCGGATGCACTGTGGCGAGCACCAAGCTCATTGCCACGCCGAGAAATGCCATCTGAGCGGTTGCTGGAGGATGACCGATTTGACATGCTTGGATATGGGTGGGATGAAGCAGGCAAGGAAACAAAATCACGTCGCGTTGTCTTTAAAAGTGGTGACTAAAAGGAAACTTCTCAAGTCGGAGAAGTGCCTTCCACCAATGGACCACTATTAAAAATATGAAAAGGTGCGGACGGGATCCCTCCTAGTAACCATTTTATTGGGGAAAATGCCCGTCCTTGTGCGGGGCCTTGTACCGTAGTACGCACGGGTGCATGTGCAGGGTAGCGGAAGCTATCGGCACTTAGTTAGCCAAATGCACCCTCACTTAGAATTCATATGCGGGATAACTCACCAAATCCCATCCGCCAAAGTTTCGATTGCTTCATCATAGTCCCGAAGTGGAAATGGATGGCATTCGCCAAGTTGATCTGAAGGCATTAGCCGTTTCATACAGCAGCCATAGTACGTAGAATTTGCGATGTCCCAGTCAAGCTTTGAGAAAAACAGAACCCAAATGGAGCTACTGAGTGCCACTCGACTTGACCCATACACAGCAGATACTTGATCGGGACCAGGGCACCAGGACTGCCATACGTAAAGTGGGTAATTGTCAAGATAGGCTCCGAATTGGCCCCCTCAGCTTGAATGAGTGGTCGCGCGGCTTCTGCTGGCTCGATGGGTGGTAACTCCATCAGGCCTCAGGGATGGCTGCGTCAGATGCTGTTGGACCGTCAGTCAGAATTCCGAACGCACCAGCACCAAGGCTGTCAGCAGCATCGGCGGCATCAGGGCTCCACCAATCCCGTCCTTGTAACCATCCATGAAATCATCTGAGACAGATATGTTAGTTGAAGGATCAGCGTAAACACTTGAAAACTTCACCTTCATCTGCACCGGCAATCTGACATCTTGACTATCACATACCTGAAACAGGAGAAGTGCCATCATCACGGAACTCCTCAGAGTCACATAAGGCGGGATTTGTGTCAGATGCAAGCGGGTGTTGGAAGAAGCTGTCATGGGCGAACATCCGCTTGCATGCCTGACACCGGAACCGTGTTGTAGCCATGGCATCATGAAGGGATGGGGATGAACAGGACTAAACACAAACAGTTCATATCTTCAGCCGTTCAGATGGTGTCATCGTAAAAGGGGGGGACATACCTTAATCCAAGTCCTCATTCCTCCCATCCTTGTCCTCACTGGTTGTGTCTTCTGTCACTCACTCTTCTCACTTTGCAGTTTTTTTGTGCTTCGCTGATGGCATCTCGCACGCGTCGATCTCATGCACTTGGCGCAAGTGGTCGCACGCAGGGGCAGCTAAGTGAAAATCTGGGTGTATTGCAAGTCCCTACAACCACATCGATTTGGGATCGAAGTCGACACCAGAATGGCATTAACATCGCCCAGCACAACACCAACCCACCTGGTAAGTCTGATATATATTTATGCTATTCCCCT
>Ga0307510_10004274_pt1 | contig 16784 bp, 11 predicted proteins | sample 12_EM_MG_FD_207224 | JGI IMG/M metagenome (GOLD analysis project Ga0307510, IMG submission 207224) | Populus trichocarpa ectomycorrhiza microbial communities from riparian zone in the Pacific Northwest, United States - 12_EM | ecosystem: Host-associated > Plants > Roots > Unclassified | place...
TCTATAATAATAAATATAATATTGGAAATGCATTGTAATATAATTAAATTCGACTAAAGGTTTTTAAGCCTTCATGTAAAACATAATTACAAAAAAAAAAACCCTAACTGGTGCAGATATAATCAATGAGATTTTCCTTTTCTAGAGGGCAACATAAACACACCCATGCACGATCCTAGTTTCCAAGGTCACAAAATCTGATTAAAGCTAAAGACAATGGCATTTTGCAAAAGGAAAATCAAGAATAAGCTGCCGAAAGCCTTCTCTTCTTGTAATTGGCTTTGAAACAAGCCTGCCTCAGCTTCTTTGTTCTCTCTGTCAATTCCAAGTCTGGCAGTTCTTCGATAAGCCTTTTATGCTCCTCCAACATGATCGCCTCATATTCACTTAGCCCCATTTCCTACACCATAGTACCACATATATCACAAGACCATATTGAATCCTCAAAACAAGTATGAGAAACTGAGCTTTGGTATAAGAAAATAGATAGAAAAACAAAATTCCCACCAAGAAATTAAGTATAAAATCCCCTAATTAATTACTTTATGTTCAAATTTACTATAATTTTTTTTCCATATCCAAAACCCTAATCCTAGAATTCTTGTTTCGCTTATGCATGCGCTATTGATAGATTCTTATATACGGTCTAATATGCTGCTGGAGACATAGTTATAAATAAAATCTTCTTTAATTAATCAAAGCAAGAACATGCCATGCACGTACCTTGACATTGTTGATAAGAGAAGTCAAGCTCTTGATCTTCCTGTGAGGCCACCTCATTATCCTAAGCTCTCTGCATCTTTTTTTCAATACTGTTAAGCCCACTCTCATTTCCCTAGCTGCTTGAGTGATTGGCATGTTGAAATGCCTTTGAATTTCTTCCAGTTCCAATCCAACAGACCTCTTCCTCCCACCCATCTTTCTAACTTCTTCTTCTTCCTTCATGCTTGAAGAACTAGCACAATCACTTTGGACCAACATCATTGAAACTTCATTCAGCAGTTCACTTTTAATGACATTGTTGTCAAGGTTTAGACAATAAGAAGGATGGATGCTAGGGTTTATCACCGGCTTCGTGTCGATAGCATTTTCTTGATTGTACCAGGAATCAAGATTACTCTCAGAAAATATATTATCATTGTTGATAACTTCATTGTTTTTGAACCCATTAAAGTTCTTGTCATAGGGCACAAAGGGTGGCAAGTTTAGCGGCTCGAAAAGGCTTTCCAACGGGGGAAGTTCCGAGATCCTGTGAATATATGAACAAAATTTAACAAGATTAATTAAAGATCATGAGAAGTAAGAGAAGAACTTGAAAATTTGAACAACAAAGGAAGCATAAAATTATATATTGAACCATTAAAATCAGTGAGTTACATTTTTTACAAGACAAAAAATGGGCGGGAAGGATAATCTTACTTGTTGAAGATATCTTGATCATCAAGAACCCAGGCCTGATAAAAATCAAGTGGATTCTCCATTTTTGGAGCAATGAGTTGATGCCTTGTTGAATCCATCGAGAAAGACAAAGAGGGAAAAGAAATTTTGGGGGAGGGATTGATGGGAGAAGGGTTTAAGGAGGGTTATAAATTATGGTGGAGATTAGAGATGGATTAATTGAAATATGTGCACGTCCATGAGAGTTACAAATCATTCTACTGTTTTTAATTAATGCTCACATTTATTAATTAACAATTACCAATAATCGTTCTTGGGGGCTGCATGATGTATCTCTATTTAATGACTCTTCAAGAATCATTTACAGGATTTTAATGCTTGGCGCATGAATGTTGTTTTTATCGTTATATTTTTTAAACTATTTTTTTTAATTATTTTTTATTTAAAAAAATATTTAATTGATTTTTTATATTATTTTGATATTGATATACTGGTATTAAAAATAAAAATAAATTCAAAAAAATATTATTTTGATATGTTTTTAATTAGAAAATATTTTTAATAAACATTCTACACCATAATACATTCATTTTGTACATTTTATATATGAACATTACGAGGCCAAATTAATTTTCTTATAATATTATTAATTCCTTTGTATAATTCACCGCATGATGGTAAAAAGAATTATCAATGAAAGTAGGTTACATGGAGATTAACGAGATTGAAGGCTCATAAATTCACTCTTAAGATTTCATAATTATCATCTTATCTTAAATTCTTCTGGGATTTGGAGATTACTAGTAAATGCTAATTATGGTTTCAGCCGTCACTGCAAGTAATGGCTCAAGCCGCCGTTACTTTGATGTCTATCTCCTTGGGCTTTCTTTTGCCACCTTTGTCAGATTTGAGTAGAGGCCTGAACCCAAGACTCCCTCTAGCCACACCTGGGCTTGCCCTAGGCAACCTCCTTGCTGTCCATACAGGTCTCAGGTCTCTCTGTGTGAAGAAAAATCATCTTGTTTTGTCCCCACGAGGCTTGCCTAGAAGGGACAATCATTCCACTTTCCTTTTCTTCTGGGTTCCCACCAAATTGCCACAAATCACGGCAGTGATTTGCACATCAAATAATACCCAAAGTCCACTAATGGATGGGAAACCTATTTGAAAAGGATGAAGTGCTAGTATCTCCTCTGTTAGAATCCATTGTGCCTTCCATGAAGTTGAGATCAATGCCCTACACATCATTGGCTTAGTGAGATACATCCAGGCACCGTTTGATTCCGCGACAAGGCCACTCGATTCAGAAAAATTATTTTTTTTTATTTTAAATTGATATTTTTTATGTTTTGAGATTATTAAGAAGCGTTGATGTCAAGCATAAATTTTTTAAAAATAAAAAATATTTTAATATAATTTAAAATAAAAAATATTTTAAAAAACATTATTACAATAATGTTAAACACTATCTTGATAAAACAAGTATCATTAATACTAATAATGTTAAACACTACTTTGATAAAACAAGTACCATTAATACCCTATAAGTTCATTCACAATTATTAAACCTAGTACGACGGGTCAATCTAGCAACAACCCACCTATCCCTATCATTAAATAGGTGTTAATAAAAAATTAATCTAATTGACTTGTCCATTTACGATTCTATCAAAATTCAATTTGATTTTTTTAAAATATAAACAATATCTTCTTATTTTTTTAAATAAACAAAATCATTATGATTAATCCAATCAATTTAAAAGTTAATCTATCATATACATGGTCCACTTTAAATTAAGTCAGATTAAATTACTGTGAATTTATCTGTAAGCACATACTCATTTAGGTAAATTTAGCGCCTAACATATGTATTTCATAGATAATTTGGACGAGTGCATAACTACAATTATGTTTAACATTTTAGCTCAATTTTTTTTTTTGGGAAAGCCCAAATCTTCAATAGAAGGTTACTAGACGTTTGATTTTAGAGGAAGATTGGATTTTTATTGGCCAACTTACAATGACATTGGTTACTTGTTGATCTTTACAATGGTGAAGGTCTATAGAGGGTGATGGATGCTGGGAGTTGGCAAGAGAAATCTGGGGTGTGAATAATGATTGGTGCCACTGTTTTGGAGACTTCGTAAAGTGAAATGATAGCGCCCGCTGCTGCTTTGGCTTCATATAAAGGGCATGGCCAGCCTGCAATGAGTGACATCAAGGTCACGTTTGTGCGGACAAGACAGCAGAATCCCCACTCTTCTATCAAGAAAGTGGAGCTCATGCTCTCCACATATAAGATCAAACCTATTTGATTTTATGCAGTTTCATTGATTTTTTAAAATAAACTAATTGAAAAGAAAAGGTGACATTAGATACAAATTTAGAAAATGTAATCACCATTAACGTTCAGGAACTTGGGGCGCGTGGGTGAAACCATTAGGAAGGAAGAAGGATGGTCACGGGTTACGTCCTGCTGAGAAGGTAGCATAGAAGCACTGTGCCATTCAAGCGTGCCTTTTAAGGGCATGGATAAAGAACTCCAAACAGAAGCTGGGTTTTGCAGGAAAGAGAGTTTACTTGTTACAGAAACAAATAAATTGTGGATGATGATAGGTTAATTCAACGGTTAAAATCTACCCATCAATCTATCCATCTACATGTTGTTCTTCTCTTCTCTTCTCTTTAACGAGTGGGAAAAAGGAGGGGCCTTTTGCTTCTTGTAGGGTCATGCAATCTTGAGGTGGAGGCATGGTAGGGTAGTGTGGTTATGACCCTTTAGACCAAACAAACAAAGACAGGAGCGTAATGGGTCCTACCTAAACCCAAATGATGAGAAATGCCTAAATGGGGTTGGAGTGGCAAGGCTTATAAACCTAGAAAAAAGTAAAATATTGCCCCGGAATTGCTGGCTTTGCACAAGGGAATTATTGCATGTGTTCAAGTTATCATATTGCAGTGACTTTGTTAGTAAATCTCATGTGAAAATAGTGAGATGTTATGGAATTATATGTGAAATTGGAATCCTTGATATTGTGCAATAAAAAAAAATAATCTTCTTCATCTTGTGAAAATTGTAGTTCTTATTCTTATCTTTTAAAAATTTTCCATAATCAAAGAGAAGGCACTAAAAATTTTGTGCCTTGAAGTCACCTAAGAAGCCCCACCCCTCACACAGACGTGCTAACCTTAATGCCCGTCTCCTCCACTCCTCTACTTCATCGACTTCTTCTTTGACTCCCCTCCCTCCCTCCCTCTCACTCTACAACTCCTTTGTTTTCCCTTTATGATGTCCATTTTAGCTCCTTAGCAACAACTATTCAAGACAGCTAAAGTTGTCCTTTTTTGTCTGTTTAGTCAAAAATCTGTTACCAAACACACATTATAGTGGTCTCTGACAATTTACTTTAGCTTATTTGGGTCCTTATCTGTAGCCTACTACTTCCCTTACTTTCGTACTTTGCTGCTGCTTCCTAAAATTTGAATTGAGGCAAATGGGTTTTGGCTTATAGCCCCTCAGCTTCACAAAAAAGCCAAAAGTTTGCATCTTCTTGTGATAATTTCACAATCAGGTTAGTCATCTGAATTTTATACACAAAACCCGGTTTTTTTTTTCTGTTTGTTTCATGAGAAAATGTTAGGGGCAAGGTTAAAACTGGCCCAGCAACTGTTAAAGTTGCTGTTTTGATTAGTTGAGGGATTTGTAAAGTTCAAAACTTTGATATTCATGGGGTTTCCTGTGAAGTATTCAAAAACTTTCAACTTTCGTTATTCTTAAGGATTGGTTGTCACTTACTTTTCATGTGCTTATATTTAATTATTGATAATTAGAGTATTGGTGAAGATTCAGACAAAATGAGCTTTCTTGCAAGTTGTATTGATGAGGGAATTGAGTGTTTACTGTAATGTTTTTTTAAAAAAAAATTTGTGCTTTGTTTGTGTAGTTGCAGAAATGTGCAACCTGCAACGAGTACTGTCTGCCTTGTACTGTTGGTTTTAATTATGTTGAAATCTTGTTTGGAATATAGATGCTTTTGGTATCTTTTTATCTGTGGCTTGTTGTGATAGAGAGTTCCTGTCTCTCTGTCTCTCCCTCTCTCTCTTCTCTGTGATACTTCAGGGAATTTGAATTTGAATTTTTTTTTGGGTATGATCCTTCTCTCACACTGGATCACAATTTTTAGTATTTTAATTGGTTTCTGATTTTGGGTCCTAAACAGAAAGCAGACTTATGATTTAGGGTTTGCTGTTTGTTTCCTGCTCCTGACTTATGTGAGTGCTCACTTCTTAGTTACTGTTATTGACATTGCTGCAGGGCAATTAAGAGGACTCATCTCCTCCATGGGTACAATGACTGCATCTTCTCTCTCTAGAGAGGCGTCAAACTATGACGAGGTTTCTATGCAGCAGAGCTTGCTCTTCTCTGATAGTCTGAAGGTACTTTAGGATAAATTGGATTTACTAGTCTCTAAGCTAGCGAGTCAATGTATCTTTAAGGCATCTTAGATTTCATTTCCCAGGTTTTACTTTTCCCATGATTAAGAGGCGGTGTGTCAGTGTGTTGCATTTATTTTCAAGTCTAAGTAGCATCATGTCGTTATTGGTTCCAACATACAGCCAATACACAAGCTTCATCAGTGAAATTTTCAATTTGTAGTCAAGCCTTGTGGATGATAGTGTACATTCACATGGTCACCATTCTACTATTACAGTTTATATAGTCTGAGTGGTGGCAGAATATTCGTAGCTCACAATAAGACCGCATAAACTGGGGTCTTGCAGTTTGCTAACTTGTTGTGTGTCTATCAGGATTTGAAGAATCTGAGAAGTCAGCTATACTCGGCAGCGGAGTATTTTGAATTATCATACACAAATGATGACCAAAAACAGATGTGAGTTTCTGCTGCTCTGATTTACCATGGATGATGTTCTCAACTACAGAGGTCAATTTTTCTTTTTATTCTTTTGCCCTTAAAAAATGAAAATCTCCTGTCTATGCAGAGTGGTGGAAACATTGAAAGATTATGCCATCAAAGCTCTTGTGAATACAGTGGACCATTTGGGTTCTGTGACATACAAGGTTAATGATCTCTTGGATGAGAAAGTTGATGAAGTTTCTGGAACAGAGTTTCGCGTGTGTTGCATTGAACAGGTACACATGAAATTGATTTTTGGTAAAATGTTGGTAAGTTTGGATTCTGTTGTGATTGAGATCTTCTAAAGATAATCACTTATGACCTGATCTTAATAATATAAGTTGTTGAGGCACCAATAGGGAATCTACTTTGAAGTTAACAGTCCTGCATTCATGAAAATTAAACTTGAGAGGGAGAGAAAAAATGCCTTCTCAGCAATGAAAAGCCTCAGTGATGAAACAAGGCTAGGCTGGTTGTCTAGAACAGTATGACTTTGTGCTTAGTTAGACATGATTTAGGATTAGATTGCTTTATGACAAAAAATACGAACAGAAAAAAAAAATGGCATCTATAAAGCTTGATTGCTTTCATGGTTGCAGAATGATGAATAATGTTAAACTGATTGAATCCGAAAATGGAGTCTCACTAGGATTTCGATGCACTTAAGGACTATTTTTTGAATTTCATAATACAAACACACATGTTTGGATTTTAGGTATATGGTTGCTTGCCTAAGGTTTTAATTGATAAGGTACCTTGTCTATGGAGCTTGAGATGGAAAACTATATTTGTAATTGAATTACTAACAAATGTTAGGTATAGTAGTAGAGGGCCTTTTCTTGCTCCTATGATTCCCCTCTCGTATGATGACAGATTGTGCAATGATGATTGCTCTATAGATAAAACACCAATATGTTTCTAATTATAGTCATCACTGAAGGATGGCAACAATTCCAATTTACTGACTTCTTTTTTTATCTCTTTCCTCCAACATGGTATGGTAGAGATTACGGACATGTCAAGAGTACATTGATCATGAGGGCATCTCACAACAGTCACTGGTGATTGACACTCCAAAGTACCATAAGCGGTACATCTTGCCAGGCAATGACCCTTATCCTTTTTCTCATTCTTTTATTCTCTGCATATATATACACATCCACAGACTTTTCTTTTGCACCTTTTGTCCTTTATCTGGATTTGGAGATGTAAAGTAAATATCCTCTTTGGTTCATGTTCAGTTGGAGAGACTATGCATGGTGCCATCCGCACTAAATCAAAATACCAAGGGTGCAGCCTAGATGATGAAGATGATTGGCATCAATTTAGGAATGGTAGGGTGCCTTGCTTTTATTATGTATCATTTATTGTGTATTGGTAGCATTGGATCAAAATTTGAATGTTCTGTCATCTGACTGTTACCAAAGCTGTTCGAGCTACAATTAGAGAAGCCCCATCTTCAGCCAGGGAAACCCCGACATCTTCAGCCAGGGAAACCCCGACATCTTTGGTGAATTCAATGAGGTTTGAAATGGTTTTTAAATCTTCAAGTTATTGTGATTGTTTAGTTAGAATATGCTAATGTAAAGTTGCATTCCATGCAGAAAGGGACGTTCCCCGTCACCTTCTCCACGACCTCCTCCACAACGATCTGCAACGTTTTCCTTCACATCTACCATGCCCAAAAAAGATATAGGTTTGTGTGCATTCTATAGTGTCATACTTTGAAACCTAGTTCATTCTCTTCTTTTTTTTCCATGTGAAGTTTTCAAAATCATGTTAGTTACATTCTACTGTTGAAGAAAATTTCAAACTCACAATGCTTCTATACTGGTGCCGATCTTTAACTGATGATGCCTACTCACAAATCAGATAAGCGAAGCATTTCACCGCACCGATTTCCACTCTTGCGTTCTGGTTCTGTGTCAAGTAGGTCAACAACTCCAAATACAAGCAGGCCTACCACTCCAAGCTCTGCTCCTGCCAAAAAACGGGTGTGTATACCATCATAATATTCATTGGAGAAATTTGTAGATTTAAGCATTACTGCCACTTCAAGCTAGAATAATAATTATCATCATCTACCTTGAACACAAAATCATTGAATTTTTGTTCTGTTCTGCAGTACCCTTCCGAGCCTCGAAAATCAGCATCCATGCGACTCCAGGCTGAAAAGGAAAATACCAAAGACATCGAACAATATCCCAGCAAAAGTAAGCGTCTCCTCAAAGCCTTACTTAGCCGGCGCAAATCTAAGAAAGATGAAATGCTATATACTTACCTGGACGAATATTGAGAGTAAAAATGATGAGAGGATAAAAAAGCTAAAGGAGACAAGGAATGAGCAACGACCATGAACCTGCAGTTTTTCTATTTTTCAATACCCATTCTGTACTTGATACAGTTGATTTTTCCCCCCCACCAAGCAGTAGATAATATTGTCAAGTAAAAGTCCTTTCAAGTGTAATATTATTTTGTGTACAATTAGACGATCATCCTACAGTAATGGATTTTGTTGAGTTTCACCAAGGTTAATTATCCTTGAAGAAAAGAAAAGGAGGTTGATTATTTATTTTCAAAATTATGTGTTGCTATCTCTAATGAGTTGCATGTAGTTTTTTTATTTGGCTTGGTATCCATGCTGGTCAATGAATTATATATATTTCCTCTGTCTGTCTCTTCACTTTCTTGGGTTTCTATACCTTGTAATCTTCACAATTTTCTCTGGTTGTGTCTTTTTGTTGGCATGTGAGCCTGGCCATGTCTTTTCGGACGACACTGACAAAAATTATCACGGTTTATGCATAGCAAAACAGAATAAGCTTGGAATTGGAATGCTTATGCTGGGGGTGAATTATACAATGATGCCTGAACCATGGTTGCAAAAAACATCAAATGACTGCGGTGGGTGATGTGGAGCCTGTTATTATGTCTCTGATAACCACTTGCTTTAGTATCTTTAAATTCTTCTTTAACACAATGCCTTGTGCATATTGAGACAATAGCATAATAATCCGTCATGATCAAATAACACCTCAAACCAAAGCTTGTCAAAAAAAAAAAAAAAAAAAATTCTGTAATGGACTAAGATTACAAAACATTCTACAAAACTTCGTGACTACTAATACATGTCATGATGCCATTCCTTTTCCAAATTCTTCAATTGTTTTTGTTGTGAGCGTAAGGACATCCACAAAAGCAGAAAATGATGCTCGGAGAAATCTCGCCTCAACTGCCTCAAAGTGCCTATCATTACATCAAAAAACAGATCATTGGAAGGGCAAATCAAACAGTAAGGTATTTGGCAAATTGACACAAGGGAAAGGCATGCAGTACATAGATACTTCACAGACACCAGGTAAACACACCCTTGACTTGAAAAAAGGTAAACAACTAAAGGTAGGAAGAGAAGGATAGCTAATTTACAGATTTTTTTTGTTTTCAAAGAAAGAATAATGGTGTGATTTAATTGCTTAAAAAACAATATATAGTCAGGCTATTGTTGTATTTGCGATAGGCATTATGGACCAGCTGGAGTGATGGAAGATGTAGGATTAGAGTGGAGGTTGGGTTAGAGCATGCATGAGTATAGCAGATTGGTTCATGATCACACTTGTAAGGGGACAGTTCTTTTATTTGCATCTTCCAAGCAACAAGCTGAGCAAATTCCTGCTTCATCAACAGTTTCCAAGAGGCAGAAAAATACATAATAAATAAATGCTATAATAAGCGTGTGTGATGCAGAAACACATGAATGTTATGCCTAAAGGGCTGAATGAAGTAGTCCAAAAAGCGCGATCTTGATAGGGGGGAAAAAGAAACTGGATTATCAATTGGCTGTATACAAAGAAACTCTTTTTTTTTATTGGCAAGGAAACAAGTATAAGAAAAGGGATGACAGTTTTTCTCTTGCATGTGATTCAAAGCAAAGGTTAAAATCAGTATATCACCATCACAAAATTTTGAAAACATTTCATTCTTGCCATCCTAGAGAATCCATTAGATTTAAACAATAAACAGAAAGCAAGCACTGATAAAAGCTAACCATCATCGTGGAAACAAACTTACACTGACAACTTCCCATTAGAGACCGACATCAGCCTTTTCACTTTATCAGGCTGCAACTGCATTGGGAAAAAGAGAAAAATAAGGATCTAACTAAACAACAATCAATGCAGAGATGAAACTATGCGACTGCTTCACCTCCTTATCAACAGCTAATGCTGCATATACTATAGAAGCATTCTCCTCAGACCCAAAATCTACTTCGAAGTCACTGCAGAAGACAATTTATTCCACAACATCAAACAGTGATTTATAAAGAAATTCTCAAAAGTAAATAACCAGTCACTACAATTGGTGCCTCTTGAACAGAAGCACTTAATAGAGCATGTCAACAAAACAGTTTCTGTGAATTCATCATATTTCCTTGCATATAGATTCTTTTCTATGTGAATTCATTCATCAAAATTATAAGCATTGCCTGATATTCTCAGTATTCTAGTACTGTTTGCTCACATTCTTTAAACATGTTTAACTAATTAATTCTTGAGTATCAAAAGCTTCACAAACCACAATACAGAATTTGAAATTTTGCATAATAAGCTAATTATGATAATGCAACTTCATTGTCATAAGATAATAGCTAATAACACGTTAGCCTTGCGTTGGTAAAACTTAAATATCTTATTAATTATAGTCAAAAGGAATCTACCTACTTTAATTTCTACAAAGATGGAATCTACCTACTTTAAAGTTATAGACCCAACATGTTAAAAATGAAAAAAACTTATTTTTCTTCTACATTCCTTCAATTTCAAAACAAGTTCCTTTCATACAGCTAAATTGATAAAACCAAAATCACAAATAGGGACAGCAAGCCAAAAAGAAAAGGAAAGAATCAAGACTAATTTCCTCTGCTACTTTACTTCAAGCAACAGCATATTGACATACTTTCAGCACCAATGGTAAAACTCAAAAACTGATAGCTATAAATCACAAGTTTTTAGCTATTTTGATACAATTTCTGCACTATAAATCAATTTTTAAAAAGAAACCCACAAACAAGAAAGCATCACTTCACAAACCATGTCATTCAAAACTATCCATAGAAGACAACACTAAAGATCGAGTCTTTATTACTTTACACGATTAACATCAAATATGAAAAAAACCCAAATCAATCCTCAAGCCAATAAATGGAAAAGTAAAAAAATTTCATGACTACACACACACATACACAAGATATTTGCTGATGAAAAGTATGACTTTAGATGTATTGAGATAAAGAAACATAAAAAGAAAAACTCCAAGAAACTATAGACACAGAACAAAAATGCAGTGAAACACAAAAGGGATTTGGTAAATAAAGAGAAAGATAAAGAAAGTACCAGCTGAAATCCCATTGGGCATCCATAGCAGCAGCAGCAGCAGCAGCAGCAGCAGCCATCACTTGATGTTGCAGTAATGACTTGGCTTTGACACCCTTTTTGCAGTTTTCACAACTGAAACTAACTATAAGTTTTAGCCATAATTATTCAACGGTGCCGTTTCATGTCTTCAGAGAGACAGGTAGGGGGACTTGTTAGTTGTTACATAATACGATGTAGTTTTTATTTTTAATGATTTGGATGCAATATTATTTGTTTTGACAAACATACCCTTGAGAAAGGATGTGAAGGACACAATATTTCTTTTTTCCTTTTTCTTTTTTTCTATTTTAATGGTATGAAAAAATTAGGATGAGAAAAGATGCTTTATTTCTATCTTTATAGTTTTAATTCTCTCAATCTTACCTTCCAAAAAAGTAATAAGGACAAGATTGAAATTTTTAAAACTATAAGAGTGGCATTATAAAATTATAAACTATAGAAACAAAAGTGGAACATTGATAAATCAATAAGGACAAAATTATACTTTATTGGAAAGTTTTTCTAAGACCCATGTAGAATTTAAACCCATTTAAGAGTCTGAATTTTTTGTTTTTATCCTAGGATAATAAGTGTTTTTAAATAGTTAATTAAGACTAGGTTGTTTTTTTTAATAAATTTTAAATTTTGTTTTTATTAGATGATAATAAGTATTTTTAAGTCGATTTATATATTATTTAAAATTATTTTTTTAAAATAAATTTCAAAACTATATCTTCATATCAATATGATGTACTTAATGAAATTCAATAAAAATTTTAAAAATATACTCTATAACTTAAATTAAAAAAAGAAACATATCTTTTTAGCTATGAAATGTGTGTTTGGTATTATGATGTACGATATTTTTTAAAAATAATTTTTATTTAAAAATATATAAAAATAATTTTTTTATTTTTAATATTAATACATTAAAATTATAAAAAAAAATATTAAAAAATAATTTTTTAAATAAAACAGACTATTTAAAAAAAAAAAATCAAAAGTTTTCACTCGAGCCTCCCAGAGTTCCAAGAAGGAAAGGACACAAAAGTGAGGAAACTTGTGAAGGTTAAATTGTGGAAAGGGCATAAGAGGATATTCCAGCAGAATATTTGATAAGACTGGTCCCTCTGCCTTGTAATTTATTAAATTGTATTTATTACTCTTTCCGTTCTTTCTTTTCTTCCAAGCTCAGCTTCTTGACCAAAAGATACGCTCACTGCTCACAGCTTCCATTTTCATTCCAGGATTCAGCAACAAGTTTCAGCCACCACGCTCTTTTTCAACAGGTACAACATATAAATCCTCTGATTTGTTTTCGTTTTCTCATGAGATCAGCTTGTACCTATGGGCATGCATGGAGGTTTTGTCTACATGTTTGTATCGTGCACTCACCATAAAGTTTTAGAGGGTCTTTCTTTTATAATATCTACAAAGAAATACTAGCTAGAGTTCGTTCTCTCTAAAATTAATACATGCTTTTGGTGAGAAACTTATTGATGATTAAGAAGAGTCTTAAGTGCATACGACGATCAAATGGTCTGAATCCAAATCTTGTTTGCGGCTGTTCCCTTTTCTTGAATTACTAGTAGCACTGTTATTCAACTCGGTCATGTCGAAAGCGTCTCCAGCGGATTTCACAAAAATAGGGAGAGGTTGACTAGGTGTTAAAGCACCACGACACCTTAGAAAAACCAGTCAAAAACTGTACTTTTATAAAGTTTTTTTTAAAACTTTTAGATTTTTTTTTGGTTCAACTAGGGATCCGAGATTTGTGCCGTGTCAATCACTTATAACTAATAGTTGCCTTGACATAATTTTCTTGCAATCATTTTTTTAATTATCCGGTGGTGATAACTAGTAGTTAGGCATGCTTTAGCAGCTAGTGTGGGCGGGAAATTTATCTATAAAATTAGTCGCGAGTTCATTGTCAAATGATCCTGAGAGTACATTTGTTAATTTAGGTCTTTTTTCTCTGTATAATTGGATGTTTGTCTCGATCGGTTTGCATTTGCCTTGTCTTACTTGTGTTAAGAACGGAGCAGTCACTCCATGTCTAATTTTTTTCATTTTTCTAGTGCAATATCATGATGCTTTTGTTAAATGTAGAATTTAGAAGGTCGGTGCTTGTCAAAAAGACTTGCCATGGCCATTGCTTCTACCAGAATACATGGCCAACTAAGCCAACCTTTTCTTCTAGTTATATAGTTATGCTTGTGATATAATAATATACTCAAGAAATAATCTGTTTGCGACATAAACACACAGGGGAAAGGATGGCAAGTTTTTTTTCTCAGAAGGGGTAAGCAGTAAAAATGATTTGCTGCTGGTATACAAAGCCAAAATGGGTCACTTATTGTGACTTCTCCATTGAGGTCTTTGCTCACCCCCAAACCAATTTATTAATAACATTGTTACTTGGTAAACAAAATCCAAGGGCTTGAGATATGCCTTGATGGTGGTTTCAGGTTTCTTTATACAGCCTCCTGAATCATGATGTTAATTTATGTCATAACAAGGTCTGCTTGGCCTTGTTGCTCTTTATTTTGAATGTATAGTTCCCCAGTTATGGTCACATGGGGCCACGCCACAAGGGTCACAAGTCAATAAACCTGCAAAATGAACAGAAATGAAATGTTTCAAGTTTTTCCCCTTTGCAGAAGAATGCCTTGAACAGAGAGCGAGAAACCTTATGAAATTACCTGTAAAAATGGTGGATTTTATTGACTAATTAGCTTATGTGAGGGAAGATCCAACTCTGGCTGGATGCCGACTTCTTATGGCCCTTTGTATATACTCAAACATGAACACAAAGAGACCGAAGACATATGATATGCTTAGATGCAGCTTTTCGATGACACAAACTGTCGAGCAGATGTCGTCGGTTTTACCCTCTACACGTGTTTTACCTAATAATGATCCTTTCTCTGACCACCCTGGACAAGAAGGGGAAAAAAGCAGCCAGAAAATATTAGCTCATGACTTTAAAAAAGAATGGCAGTGCATGGTACTTGCATGTATAGATCCTATCATCCTTTCTTCCACCAGATTTTAGTCGCTAGAGGCATCCATTGAAGTCTCAATCAATGGATTCCATTTAGGAAAGTTTCTTGATGCACATTCTCTATTTTGAACTACTTTAATGAAAAACATGCCCAAATTTTCGTTGCCAAAGAGATAGGCATTCCTTTTAGGAGAGAAGTTAGGATGGTGCAGGCCAGGAATCCATGGAGTTTGAAATAACATGTCCTTCGGACGATCTCCCTTTTCTTTCCTCATTCCCAGAAAAGAAAAGGGGAAATATAGACTACAGCATGCTCATGGTGGCAATCCCAACCATTGCTAACACCCAACAGAAACCCTTACTGAATGTGGATACTTACGAGAGCTTTCCTTGGGAAAATTAGTCCAAACATGTGGGTTCATCTTTTTATCCGAAGCACTGATCAGGTCACAAAGAGCTTGATTGACCTGAAATTAAAAAAAAACCAATACTTGGATTTTTATGCATAGTCAAACAAAATTAAATAAACCGCAGTATGCAATTTCTGTGATGCACTTCTGCTGGTGGTGAAACACCAATATTTCGTAATTTTGTTAGTTTATACAAAAAGTTGTTAAGCATTTCGTGATTGATTCATGGACTTGCCACATCCTTCTACACAGCAACATATGCATCTACTATTGTTCTTAATCAAGTGCAATGTTATAATATTTCCAGTTTCACCAAATATTTCTCGATCAATGTTCATATATGCATTTGTTACCCTAAAATAACAATAATTCTTTATTGCAGAACAAACACCATTCCATAATGCAATGGTGCTGTCATGCCATGTTTCTATATAAGATAGCAGGAATACCTCTTCGGTCCTCTCATGGCTCACTAGATGCCCACCGTGGAGATCAACCAATCTAGCAAAAGGCTGCAACTTCTTTGCAAGCCTCCTCGCGTAATATATTTGAGCAATGATATCATGCCTAGCCATTCCGAGCACCTCAAATCAGTCATAAGCAGGTAAAGTACTCAAGGATGTAGTCATTATGGTATATCATTACTACACGTGACAAAAAATATTCATCTTCTTTTCTGATACGTAAATAGTAAGAATCTACTACTGTATGCACCTAGGGCTACCACCCATTAAGAAAAACAAGAGAATCTACCAACGAAGACCATTGACGGCAGACTGGCTATGTACAAAATAAGCAGTCTATAAAGCTCCAGAACTCATTGGCAAAACACTGTCAAGTATGCTGCTAGAGTATAGTTTTGACTTTTGATATTTAAAGAGTTAAGATAAGCGTTCTGAAATGTGATGACATGAAACATGGAGAATGATTCATTGCCTTGTTAAATAAAATGTGTTTGCATCTGCAAATTGTCTTAAAAATAATTTAATATCAGAAAAAAACTAATCAGAGCCTGAAACTCATTATCTGTCAATGGTTCTTTGATTTTTGACTGCTCTCAACTCATCAATCAATAATGTCATTTCTAAATTTTGGGAAGGTTTTTTTATGTACTGAATACTCAGATGCTTGACAGCATATAGAAAACATGATTTTGACCAAGTATTTTCTGCATGATAGACCCACTCACTTGCATTGCATCCTTGCGCATTTTGGCTTCTTTTATACTTACTAGACCAAGACAGATTTCTAACTTTATGAATCATATTATCCTCCACTCAAGTAATTGATAAAATTAAAAGCTGTTTAATTCATCTCAATGAAACCACATGAAAACATAATTTTGTAAGAACTCGCTGTGCTTCAGGGCACCATTTCACACAATCTTTCTTCAAACATGTTCTTTTCTAATGAGTTAGTAGCTTTGTATATTTCATTCGCCTGCATAATAAAAATTTAAAATACAATGTATAGGTAAAAGGAATAATATTAGATTAATGATTTGGCAGAAATCGTGTATTCCACGGAAATAAGATAGAGAACACAACCTGCCATGTATGACTGATACAAGAAATCCAGCAGATCTGATTAATTCAATTTCTGTTCGTGTCATCTTATGCGTCCAGCAAGCATTGACTTGACCATC
>Ga0307510_10004276_pt1 | contig 16782 bp, 11 predicted proteins | sample 12_EM_MG_FD_207224 | JGI IMG/M metagenome (GOLD analysis project Ga0307510, IMG submission 207224) | Populus trichocarpa ectomycorrhiza microbial communities from riparian zone in the Pacific Northwest, United States - 12_EM | ecosystem: Host-associated > Plants > Roots > Unclassified | place...
AAAACTTAAGCATTACAAAATATAAAGAGAGAGCAAGAGCATGATCTTGATCTGAAAACCAAGATGCCTAAATACATGGCAAATGCCTCCTTTTATAGGCCAAAATTCAGAACTATTGATTTGTTGATTAATTGTTGAGTGGGTGGCCACATCTTGACTTTGTAACAATCCTTATCTTCTTGTCCGCCAAAAACGTCATTGATAACGTCATAATTTGAACAGACTTAAATCATGAAAGTTCTAGGAAATTGTCTCAGATTTCCAAAAAAAAAAAAACAGTTGAGGTCATTTGGACTTCTAAAACTCGAGATATGGGTTGAACACTAAACAGTGTCTGAGCTGCAGGACAGATTCGGACTTCTCCGTTGTTGCTACAATTTGGACTTGAAAATGACCTTTCTAAATCTTGGACTCCCCATGAAAGTTTTAGGCCTATGTCTTAGCTTTCCAGATCTACAAGGCAGACCTAAATTCAAGATCTACAGCTCCAGATATGACCCAATGACCAAACAATGTTCCAGTTTGGACTGAACCAACATCTCTTTTCTAAGTTTGGTCCTCTCTTTATCGTTTCAATTTCCGTACTTAAACTCATCAATCAATCCTTTCATTTATGTGATAGGCCTGCATTTAAGATGAACATTTACCATAAATTAAAGGTATCTTATGGTATCAGACTTGTTATTATAAAACATGCTTTAGTTAAGGAGTTATTGATACTTCAAGTGCAAAATGATGATATAAAACCTTGATAAAAATGCACTTTTAAGTACTAATCACCTGCGACCCTAGATATGAGATCAGAATAATTCCATAGATAAAAAAGTGAAAAAAATCACGAAGCTCAATCCTTAATCAACTCAATGTTTAAGGATGAAATTGAAAAAACAATTAATAGAAAAAAAAACCTAAAAATCAACTTGGGCTAATATTTGAAAGTCGTGACCTGGGTCACGACTATAAGACTAACCTTATAGAAAGCAAACCCGAAAAAGTCATCAAGCAAAATTCCCTACTAACAAAATGCTAAGAGATAAAATTGAAAAAAACAATTCAATCAAAAAAGGATCCAAAACAAAATAAATAGGACAAAAAAATAAGGACTAAATTTAATATAAAAATAAAATGAATCCAAATGATAAGTATAAAATTGAAAAAAAAATCAATAAAAAAAAGATTTAAAACAAAATAAATATGAATAAAAAGAATGGGGACTAGATTGATATAAAAATAAAATGACAAAACACCTTTTAATTTTTGCAAGCCAGCACAATTCTCGAGAAGATGAGAGTGAAAAAAGAGGAAAATAAAAAAAAAATTGTTGGAACCCTAACATCGGGAAGAGTGTGGTGTGTCGCTTTCAATGTCATCATGAAAGTCAACATTTAGCCACCAGGGGAAGTCGTACGCATCATTGGAACACGACGAGCTTCCCCACCCATGTGCTCATGCATTGGACGCACTAGCTAGTTGACCTCGCTCGTTTCCCTAGTCATCATACTTGTTTTAGTATCAATTTTGGTATCTTAATACTTAATTGTTCTAAATCATCTTGATCTTATTTTATTTTTCAAAACCGAGCATCAACCAAGCAATGAAAGTTTCACTCAATATTGTAAGAACTCATATAAAGGCAACTAAAATAAACTACCAAGTCAAACCCCAAATAAAACCAATGTGAATGGATCAAATTGAATAAAAAAAGTTAAGGGATCGAGATTAAAAAAATGAACATGAACTTTTCCGTGACTGTGCAAATTAGTCTATGAAGTGGGCAACAAAAAAAACTAAACATTTCTTTAAACTTCAAATTTGATCTTTGTAACTCTAATTATTTTAAATCAATGAAACTTAATTTTGTTTTGCTAAATCAAGAATTAACCAAACGAACAAAATATTTTCTTAACACCTTAAGATTCTTATGTCCATGCATGCAAAAAAAAAAAACTACCAAGACTAATCACAAATCACAGCAATTTTAGAAGACTAAATAAAAAAACAGAAATTAAGAGATAAAAAAACAGAAATACTATTTGAATGAATAGATAGTGTTTCTCCTCGCATGTTATATATATTATAGTGAAATACCGAGTCTTTTTAGGTTTTTGTTAATTGTCCTATATGTAATAATATACAAGTTATTTTGTTCTTTTGCTTGGAAAGAGAAGATGCTCAAATGGATATGAACGTGAACTAGGGCTCAAAATGAGGCTTTACGCCCATAAGAATTAACGAAAAACGTGGTAGATCAAGATTAATCGTTGGGATATATATTGAGTCGCTGTTCTTGGAATAGGGTTGTTAAAGCTAGGCTATCTTATCTTAAATTCATGAGAGGTGTTCTATGGTCTAATCACATGACATCCATTCAATTGCACACGTACCATGTACTTCATATGGCCGTACTTCATCATTTTTTATTCATATAAAATATCCCATCCCTCACTTCAAAAGTGTTCGGCGAGGCGTTTGAAATGTTGTTTGATAAAAAATTAATTTTTTATTTTAGATTATTTTATATATTGATATAAAAAATAAATTTAAAAAAAAAATTATTTTAAAAAACAACCAATCAAAACTTGACGAAGAGGTTGAGAGCCCGCCCACCGGTCTACTCATAGCTTATCTCTCCAGTATTCATTCAAAGCTTTCATTTTGCTATGCGTTGGACCTATCCCGTGTCTGTATCAAAGCTTTTGAACAAATATTCAAGCAAAATCACAACAATGGTTATTTGAGAGGGGAAAAACAGAGCAATGGACCATGCTGGTCTGCACATCTCATCTTCTTTCTTTCGAAAGTCGGTTAAGGTCATGCAAGACAACAGCAGTAACTTTTGGACGACAGCAACAAGTGACCACAAGTGGGCATTTTGGTCCCCGTCCTAACAACGTATTGGTGCAGTCAGGAATTGCAGCCACACTCTCACGGTCCCTCTGGCTAAAGCCATGCCTTGACTGGTAGCGTACTGCTTCAACCTTCCAGTGTACTTTTATACGACTTCATTGTCAATGAGCACGGTCACCGCCACTCGGTTTCAGGTCACCACACATGCAAGCCATATTACCGCACGTCTCAATTCTGTCGAGCTATAAAGACAACTTAAATAAGAAAGGGAAATATATAGTTTGCCAGGGAAATAATGCATCTCGTGATGCAGATAACTCTACGTAGATAGCATCTCCACCTTGTTATTCAAACCCACCGTACGGGTAATTGTGAAAGGGAAAAATCTAGGCTTTATATCCATATCCACATTGGTTTTCATGATCGTTTTCAGCTTCAATTTCTTTGATACTACAGATATATTTAGAGCCTGTTTTTGAATTTTAAAAGTATTTTTGATAAAAATTGAATTTCTTTTTACCTTAATTTTTTTTTTGTGTTTTCAAATCATTTTGGTATGCTAATGTAAAAAGTAATTTTTTTAAAATAAAAAATATATTATTTTGAAGCATTTCCAAGTTAAAAATAGTTTGAAAAACAACCGTTATCACCTTAATCTTAAAGACATGAGTTGCCAATGAAGCATTAGCCCGGTGATTAAGCACAAGGATCAAAACTAAACTCAAATCTCCCTGTTAAGATTAAGCCTGTAGTAATTCTCCTACACAACTAAGAACTCTCAAAGGCACATGGCATGTTGTCGTGAGTTTCAATTGCACTTGAATTAGATGCATGAGAAGACTAAAACTCTAGTTAATGACCAGAGTTTTGTGTAATGCGTGAGATGGAAATAACTATGTTGATAAATATTGTTAGAAGAGACTCACATGACAGCATTTTGTCTGAAACTTGACATCTTATATCAAGTGATTCCAACAGGATTAATTCTTAGTTGGAAAATCAAAATGATTTAGTAATAAAATTGATAAAAAAAAAATAGTTTGGATGCAAAACTGATAATACCCTAAATAATTTGATAGTATATTTGATGTTCGAGCAAAAATGAATCAAAATACAAGCACTGCTAACGTACTATGAATCACCAAAAAAGAAAGAAAGAAAAGAAACCGAACCTATTCAACATATTTAAAAAAAAAAATTTTAAAAAAAGAGAATTTGGAAACTACGTTCAGAAGATCTGAGCAATTATTTACAGTCCCCTCAAGTGCTTCAGAGTGTGGCGCCCCGGGCATGAGAGAAGTTTCCTCTGTCTTTCCCAGTTTCCCTTTTGTGAAAGGTCGTATTCATGCAATTAAAACGAAAAAGGTGACGGTAGCATTGATGGAAAAAAAAGTTTTTTTTTATCATATTTGTTTTAAATGTCTTTTTAAATTAATATTTTAATTTTAATTTGTTTATTTTTACTTTTTAGGTTATATTAAGGCTATGTTTGTTTCTTCAAATTCACTTTCCGGGAAATCACTTTTCAAACTTTTCTATGTTTGTTTGTCATTAGAAAAGTTAGTCAACGGAAAACACTTTCCAGTCAAAGAAAAATTTGGCTTGGTTGCCAGGAAAGTGTTTTCTTGAAAAATTTGGATGGAAAACACTTTCCGGAAATTGTGAAAAATTTAGAAATGTCATATTATTTACTGATTATATCAAATTTGATCCTTAAACTTTTAATTGCTATATATATTTTGTTTTGAATATTTATTTTTCAATTTCATCTCTTAAAACAATAATTTACTTTTCCAAAATTTACTTTTTTAAAAAAATTTACTTTTCTACAAACAAACAGAAACAAAATATTCCATTAACTTTGAGAATTTCATTGAGATTTACACTTCCTATTTCCAGCATAAATAAACAGAAATAAAGAGTGCAACAAATATGAAAGATACTAGGTTTAATTGAAACAAACCAAATATTTTTAAGTAAAACTGAGACAACACAAATATCATGGACAAATAAAATTTACTCAATAAACAATGATAAGAAAACAGTGGGCACGAATTCAGAAAAAAAACTAAAAAACATAGTTCAACAGCACTGCAGATCGAACAACCTGGATTGTTCAGAAAATAAAATGATAGAACAACAACGTAAATCAGATCTTCGAGCAGAATGACCTCAAGCTAACCAGGGAAACTTACTAATTTCCAGAATGAGCAGTACAGTTGGAGATTAAAAAAATCAACCCAACATGACAAAAAAGACAGACTAAAATGGCAAAAAACAACATGATGCAGCAGCAAAATTGTTGTCTCTCCCCTACTTATTTGATGCAGCAACCGGGAGCCATGATATACAGTAAAAATCATGGTTCTTTATTTACTCTCAAGAAAACATAAACGGCTACCCAAAGTTTCACATGGCTATAATTATGGTTTGTTCAAGCACAATGACCTCTCCTTGTGTCTTGGTAGATGCAACGAAGATGATATGAAAATTGGTGATGATGATAACGGGCTATCACCGACACCAAAATCCTTCTCTTCCTCGACAATTGTGGCCAACATTATTGTCATTGGGCGTTTAGTCACAGAGATAAATTGTGGGGGAGCTACTGTCATGAACCATGGGTTTTGTAACTTGGCCATGTGAACTAGAGAGCACAAAGAAGGCGGAGAAAGTGCCTGGAGTAAAAATGGAAAACTAGCATAAAGAAAAGGAGGAGGAGGAGATGACTTGCTTTAACACTCTCGCCCAAAATTTATAATGCTGGAGTTGTCTGTACAAATTTGAAGCCGGGGTTTAATTGTAGCTTTCATGCGGTCAGTTTGCATGTGACCAACTCTGGCAATGCATTACAAAACAGAAACCGACGGCCAATTTACCTTCTTGGTTTTTATATTTTGAATTTTTAGGCGAGCTATTTTCAATTCATTTAGAAAACTGATGCAGGAACTTTTTGAAAAACAAATATTTTTTTAATTATTTTTATTTCTTATTTTTAAGTTTAAGAATTATTTTTTTTTATTTAGTAGGCTTTCCAAGCTTTTTTATTTGAAGAGAATAGTTTTTCTATTTTTATTTTTCTATTCAACATTTATAACATTTATAGAGTTTTTTTAGTCTCTCTCTCACACAAACATACACACACAAAGTTTCAACATTTATAGAGTTTTTGAGTCTCTCTCACACCCACAAAGTTCTAATAGTTTTTTTTGGTAAGCTAGACTTAGATGAATAAAAAATGAATTTTTTGAATTTTTTTTATAGTTGTTTGTCTTATTTTGGATGTTTTTTTTTATAATTGTTTGCCTCTTTTTCTTTGTTGAAGGTTTTAACTTATAACAAACTCTAATATATATCGCTCTTGGTTATGTAAATTGATATCAAAACTCAATAATTTCTGATGGTTAGTTATTGAGTATTGTTATTGAAAATCTTGATATTAAGACTCATTATGGTGCAACATATATAAAGGTATTAGTGATCTACAATAAGATGACTCGTACAAAAATGTTAAGAACTCCCGACGGGGCATGTCACACATAAACAAATAATTGATTTTATGATTAAGGAGGTTATGCTCGAACAACATTAAGTTTGATGTTTTCATAATGGAGGACAATTTCTAATTGAGGGGGTTTTGCCTCACGAATAATTTGAACTTGAGAATGAGTTCCTTTCAATATAAAGAGACTGATGTAGGAGCTTTTTAAGAAAAATAAATATTTTCTTTAATTATTTTTATTATTTAGTTTTAAGTTTAAGAATTTTATTTTTTTATTATTCTTATTTTTCTATTCAATGTTATTAGACTTTTCTAGTTTTCTTATGTGAAGAGAATAATTTAACTATTTTTCATTTTCTATATAGTATTAATAGAGGTCTATAGGTTTTTCTATATAAATGGTTATAATAGTTTTTTGCCAAGTGAGATTTTGATAAATAAAAATTAAATATCTTGGATGTTTTCTATGGTTATAGTTTCTTGGTCATTAAAGATTTTAACTTGTAACAAATCATATTATCATTTGTTTTTGATTGCATCAAAAAGCTAATTAGTGCAACCCGATGCATGTATAATTCCAAACTATTTTACAAAGGAAGAGAAAAAAAAATTTAACATTAAGTAAAGACTAAAGTGAAAATTTTATATTCATTATGTAGTGACGTGGGTAACTTTTCTTTTCAAAAAACAATTATTCAGTTAAGTGACAATAAAAAATAAGTTTTTCTAAGATTTACTAAATTAATAATTTGACCAATTCTAATAAAATTCATAATTTTTTCATAACTCCTTCAATTTATTTTTCAAACATGTTACTTTTATACCAAAAATACAACACACAATCCAATTCAACAATTTCATATACAACTTGAAGAATTCTTAACTTTCATATTAACAAGGAACACAACAACAACAACATCAATTCAATCCTTCCCCTTTTTTAATGCAAGTATTAATAGCACACTTCAAACCCAAAAGGACTAATGACTTAGCCTAACCTAACCATTTAACATGACATGTCAATTCTTTTCAATTTGCAAACTCAAATTTTCCATTACACTTACAATTTCGCATAGTTTGATTCACTACCCTTTTCAACATACAAAAACATTTAAATAATATAAATCAACTAAATATTTAGATCTATTTCCAAAATTTCTCAAAAACTTACAAACTAATCATTTTTCCAATTTGAAACACCATTCATAATTTTTCATAACTCCATCCAAACATTCACAGGCATATTTATTCCAATAATAAAACACAATACATAATTTCATTTAGTAATCTCACATACAATTTACATTTTTAAAATCAAGGTTTCCAAACTTCATTCTTATACTTTCTAAACATATATCATAGCATGCTAATGAATTAAGAATTTTACTTCAATTATAATTTTTAAGGCTTTTGCATTTATCCATAAACTTTCATATCACAAAATCATACAAGATTTCACACCATAACTTTCCCAAAACAAATATGAAACATGTAATTCACATATCCAATAAAAAATCTTTCTCAACACAATTACTAATACCTACACATTAAATAAACATACTATCCCATAAAATTTAAATCAATTTTGTCATTTCCCAAAAACTTTCCATATAAGTGGCCTAGGTGTGTGATTTTCCCCAATAATTTTTCATGAATCCTAGAATTGAAAAATTAAGGTTTTTCATCCACCCATACTAAACCCATCAGAACAAGAAAAATAAATAGTAAAAAACTTCTTACCAGCTTAATTAGAACTCAATTAATGGATTCCTTGACAAGTTTTTCCTCTATACCTTCTCTCTCTCTCTCTCTCTCTCTCTCTCTCTCTCTCTCTCTCTCTCCACTCTTAAACTTGTTTCCTCTCTCAATTTCCTCTTTGATTTTGTTTTCTCCACTAATAATTACTCATAATCACCCCATAAGCTCACAAATTTTGAAGAACAAACATGTATTTTGGAAGAAAAAAAAAGAAATATTGTTCTTTTTCCATGGCTGGTCACAGCCTTAAATGGAAAAGGGGAAGGGAATTTTGACTTATTTATGATAATTCCATCACTAATTTCCTCTATATTATTTTATGTAAACAATACGGCCACCGATATTTTGTACATTACTTTTGACTAAATTCACTGGTATTTCTAAACTAATTCACGAGAAAAAACCTTCACCTTTAATCATAATAAAAGATTTCTTAGAATTTTCACCATTTTCAATTAAAACAATTATGCGATTAAACATGATGTTTACAGCGACAATTGATATTATTTGTGCGCACTTGTATATTTAATTATTTGGAGTTCCCTTCTAAATTTTTCTAAGGATTTTTCATCCCAATAATAAAATTTTCCTTCTTAATTTATTTTTCTTCTTAATAATAAAATTTAACATTGGTCTATAATTTTAGAACAAAGATTTATATGTCAACCTTGACACATCGTTCTATATGCCACTAGTGTTTGACCATCATGTGAAGGATCCTATTGGGTGCACCAGGTTGTCCTTCTTCATCCTACAATGGTGGCTTATGTCATATCATGCCGATTGAGGAGATACGACTTTAGAAAGTCATGCTGGTCTTTTCTATCTATTAGGTTGATTTGAAACTTTTAGATATGCTCACACCAAGGTTAATAGGTTATATGACTTATGTTTCTATATAGTTCTCTTCAAAAGGATAGGAATGGAAGTGGCTTTTCTTGATTAGGAGGTCAAGGAGATAAATCAAAGAGAGAAGTTTTTTGTGATGTTTTCTCTCTCTTTTTCTCTCTTCAATTGATGATGATGCATGAGTTGTTGTTTAAATTGATTAGGGTATTTTATAGAGGGCTTAAAGACAAAGAGAATAACGGTGGTCTCGTAAAAAATAGAGGTAAGAGGTGATAGAAATCAAGGAAAGAGATTTTGGCTTTATAGAGAGAAATACAAGGTTAGGGTTTTTTTAGGGAGAGAGGTACGATAAGACGAATATTGTTCTTTCTAGGGTTTATTTATCCACATTTTAGCTCATATTCTCGTAAAAACTTTATGGTGACTAGGATTTTGGTGGAAAAGAATTACATGTTTTTTGGTTAGGGATTTTTTGGTGGAAGAGATTATAAATAGTGTTTTTATGTTGTAATTCTCATTTTCTCTCTAATTCACTCATCTTATTATAGACCATAAGTTTTGTCTTCTTCTTTTTAGTTATTTGATCCCCAAGTAACTCAATTTTATTTTGGTCCATCATTTCTCTTGTTTTACACTTTAGCCCACTTAACTTTTTTATTTTTTTATTACATGGTCCCCAAGAAAATCCATTTTCTTCTTAATATTTTTTATTTATTCCCATAAAATACCTAAATTTGTTTTTCTTTTCTTTTTAATGCTTTCCTTCACTTATACTTTGGCACTTAAAGCTATCCTTTTGTGTAAATTCAATTTTCTTTATGTCTTATGGTTCTTGTTGTTCTTGGATCATTTCACTCATCTAGGGCTGAAAAACTCATCATTAAAAATATTCATGTGGAAGACAGGAAACATGGCCCTTTATAATCTATCAAGACTTGACCTTGAGAAAATCTACTAGTTGGTTTACCAGGAAAGATGAATTCATAAGGCTCTTTTCAAGAAATTGAAAATGTTTTTCACTTGTAAATATTGTACAAAAGAAGAATAATAGAGCATAAAAGAGATGTATAAAGTGTATTTGTTTCTCCATTGATGAACTAAAAGATATGGAAGTGTGAAGTATAGTAGTGTACATATAGATGGAGGGCAATGAAGGAGGAATTAAGTCATATCAATTATGATATATATATATATATATATATATATATATATTATTAATTTTATAGCCATTTTTTAGCATAATTCAAATGTGGAGTGTTCTATTTGGTTGCTAGAATGTATAAAGCAAGTTAAACAAATATTTTGTTGAACTAATTTACAAGTCTAAAACCATATAAGGAAATTATGAAGACATTTTGAGAAAGGTTAGGATACCAGAGTCTAGAGTACAACTTTTTGTTCTTTTGTTCTTCCCTAGGTGGTGACTCCAATTCTCTTATTTTTTCAATATTTTCCAAACCCAATAATCCAATCCCCAAGTCGCCATGATGTCCACCGATGTACGAGAATCAATATAAACAACAAGAATAATAGATTAGGTTATCAATATCCATCTTATTTATGGCATTGTAGATTATGTCATATCAATAAAACAAGAATCATAAGTTATATAAAAAAGGATACTTCAATTCTTTTGATTATGAATTGTATGAAACTTGTATATTAGGTAAGATGACAAAAACAACCTATGCTGGAAAGAGTGAAAATCTAATGAATTGTTAGGTCTAATACCAATACAGATGTATGTGGATTAATAATAATTTGTATTATAGATGGATATAGGTGTTTCATCACAAAATTACTAACGATTATTCTAGATATGGTTACATATATTTAATGAAACACAAGTCTGAATCAATTAAAGGTTTAAAGAATTCAAAAGCAAAGTTGAAAAACAAACTAAAAAGAGTATTATGGTACCTTAATCTAATGAGATTGTAAATACTTGAGCCAAGATTTTTAAAATTATCTAAAAGAGAATGAGATTCTGAAACACCACAGCTTAATGGAGTTTCTAAAATGAGAAATTGCACTATATTAGATATCATACGGTCCATGATAAGCTATGAAAACCTATCACCTTCTTTAAAGGCTATACCCTACAAGTTGTTGTTTATCTTTTAAATAGAGTCCCAATAAAATATGTTGATAATACTCTATATGAAATATATAAAGGTAGGAGACCAAACTTATCATACTTAAAGATTTGGAATATGAAACTTATATGAAATGTATTATATTTGAACAGTTAGGAGTTAAGTCAGATAAATATAAGTTTATTAGATATCCAAAAGAAACTATTAGGTATTATTTCTTTCATCTGTTAAGTGAGATGTTTATCTCAAAACATGTTACCTTTCTAGATTAAAAAAAAAATTGTTCTTAAAAGGAGCAGTAGGAGAAAAATAAAACTTAAAGAAGTTTAAGAACCACAAACTGACATGCAATTGAAACCCAGGCATGAAGCTATAAAATTGGATGTTTAGCATAAAGCTCAAGAAACACAAGAACTCTATAAATTTGTTATGATATTTCATATACCAATGAGATATGAACTTTTCATGAAAGCTAAAAATAATGAGTTATTCATACTTGATAAGCCCACTAAATATATAGAAACAATAAATAATGACTTGAGACCATGAAATCTAAGATGGATTCTATGTATGTCAATCAAGTGTTGACCTTGGTTGATCTACCTGAAGGGATAAAACTCATTGGAAGTAAGTGGGTCTTTAAAAGAAAGAGTGATATAGATGGCAATTTACAAGCATACAAAGTTATACTAGTTGCCAAATTTACAGATAAAGACAAAGGTTTAACTTTGATAAAACCTTCTTGTAGGTAGCTATATTAAAATGTATAAGGATTTTACTTGCTACAATTGTATATCATAATTATGAGATTTGTTAAATAGATGTCAAAATTGCATTTCTAAATAGAAATATTCACAAAGATGTGTATTTGACACAACCTAAATGTTTTGAATATAAAATATTTGCCAATAAAGTATTCAAGTTACAAAAAATCCATTTATGGACCTAAGTTTGAAAATTTGTTTTGATGAGATAATTAAACAATTTGATTTCATCAAAAATATGGATAAGCCTTGAATTTATAAAAAGGTTAGTGGGATTGGAGACATTTTTTTAATATTATATATAGATAACATATTATTGATAGAAAATTTTATTTATTTACTCTAGTTAGTACAAATCTGGTTGTTCAAGAATTTATCGTTAAAGGATATAGGAGAAACAACTTATATACTATGAATAAATATCTGTAATGATGGGTCTAAAATGTTGCTTGGATTGTCCTAATCTATGTACATAAACAAGATACTAAAATAGTTTAACATGGAAGAATCTAAGAGATGATACTCACTTATATAGTCAGGAATACGTGTCTTCAAGGATATATACCCAAGACATAAATTGAGAGAGATATGATGAAAATGATACCTTATGCTTCCTTTATATGATCCATCATGTATGTAATGCTATGTACAAGACCATATGTATCTTATATGTAATGGACTAGAATCTTATAAAATAATTTTCTCATTTCAAATGATTATATTACTACAAAATGGACTGTATTTTTTTATAAAAAAATCAGCATAATTTCTCTTGTGCAAATGCCATTCCCAAAATAAATCAAGTCTCAAATTATTAACACAAACATGACCTCAAGCTCACCATCCATCAATTCCATAAAAAAAAAATTATACATAATATACATACAAAATAGCAAGATCATAATACTTCTTTGAATATATATAAACATCTTAAAAAAAAAAGTCATCCTTTATTTTTGTTTTTCTTACAATCCATGTGGTTTTATTATCTTAAGTATATATGGTACATTTATGTACATATCATTAATTTGTTTTACAAAATCCCATCTAGTATGGAATAACTGATAAGTATATGGAGTACTATATCAAGGTAAAGGTGATGGATGTGATATGCTTGTAAAACATATAGAAATATAGAATACAGAATAAGTATTTAAGTATCCATTTCAACTAATAGTTTTACCGGACTTTAGGAATAACATAACATTAAAGGTCCTTTCACAAACATTTTTAATTTATACTATATTTCCAAATTATTTCATTCTCTTCATAAAATAATAAGCCTCGTCTCCTTTTATTATACCACCACTCTTATGTGTTGATTAATATTCCATCAATTATTTATCTATTGATCCATTTCAATAATCATAACTCGTGTCGTAAGACTCTCTTTAGCCCCTACTGTTGTGGTTGGCTCAATTTGCATCAAATCTCCTATCATTATGGCCGATTTAGTTTCCACATATTAGCCTTCATTATTGTCGCCAGCTTAGTTTTCACATCTTAGCCCCTGTTAGTGTGACTGGTTTAGTTTTCACATTATAACCCCTGTTATTATGGCTGGCTCAATTTGCATCAAATCCCCCATCATTATGGCCGATTTAGTTTCCACATATTAGCCTTCATTATTGTGGCCAGCTTAGTTTTCACATCTTATCCCCTGTTATTGTGACCGGTTTAGTTTTCACATTATAACCCCTGCTATTGTGACTGGCTTAGTTTTCATATTATAGCTCTTGTCATTATGGTCGCATCACTTACACATTCCTATAACATACTTCATTTACAATCATAGCCCCCACCATTTTGGTCAACTTAGTTTTCACATCTTAACCCCTCATCATTGCAGCTGATTTAGTCATCTTAGCCCCTCATCATTGCAGCTGATTTAGTTTTACATTATGTACATATTTTCATAACATACTTTATTTGCACACAAAGTAATTACACAAAACACCTCTTTAATTAAAAAGAAGTAAGGTGATAAACACGTACCTAAAGCTCCTATGAATTATGCTTCTTCTACTATGGGTCCCACATCTAATATTCTCTCTGAATCTTGAAAGAATATCCCAATCAATACCTAATTTTCTTTGATTTATTTATCACTTCTACTAAATCATATTGTCACCATTTATGCAATATAATTTAATGCCCAAACACATCATTCCCCATTTTTGTAATACAATTTAATGTCTAGGCATGTCGTCATCCATTTTCATAATATAATTTAACAACACACCACTTTTACATATTTACCTTACTCTAAGCAAATCAATATCTCATGTATATGTCCTTAGTCTATAATTTTAGGTTTGGTAGCTAATACATTTGTCTTCCTGTGACATTTAGTTAATCATCATCAAGATTGATAAGCTTCCATTTAACAAGTTTACTTTCATTCATGTCATTTATCAAACACATAGGGTGCACTTCACTAAACCATCCTTCATATAAAGAATATATATGTGCATGCGCGCGCACAACCTTCCCATCATATAACAACTATGGTTTAAACTCATCATAAACATGTAAAGCTCCCCTTAGCAAAGTACATATATAATTTATATAAACATGTTACAACCATATGCAGGTCTAAACAAACTTGGGAAAAAAAATGCATAAAATGTACAAAAAAATTTTAGTGGCCCAAACGATTAGTCTATTTTAGAAAAACAGTCTCACCATTTCTAAGAGAATGGTTGACCAACCATGTTGCTAAACATTATACTTGATCTTCAAATATAAGTCAATCAATTTCTTGAATTGATAATAAGTTAAATTATTTAAGTTATTTAATCCTATTTTATTTAGGATTGTGATTTATATTTGAGTCAGCTTATTAGAGAACCTAACGAGTAACACACATAAGAACCATTTGTTAAAAATAAATTAAATAAGTGTGACTTGATTGTAAATAAGTTTTTAGACCTAAAAAAATAAAGAAGAGACTTGATTGAATAAATTATAAAACTACCTTAAAATAATATATGTAATATTAGTTAGGGAGAAAATTTATATTTTACCATTTATAGGGTTATCAAGTTTCCTTATAAATATAATATTATGTCTTATATTTTCTGAAAAAAAAATTATATAAGTTATATACTATATAAAAACACTTGAAACTATAAAAGAAAGAGCTAACACTCAAAGACATATAAATCACTCTCTCTGGTTTAAAGAGATTTCTCACTAGTAGTTCATGTAGGTTACTGTTAAAGGTTGAATACTTGAACAGCTTATGATTTATGAAAACTTAGCCTTGAAAAAGTTTACCAAACCTAAAAAAAAGATTTGATTTTTTTGGTAATCTTCACTCACACCCTAAATGATCTTAGATGGTTTAACAGAATCCTAGGAACTCCTAAAATATTTAACATTTTAGGATGGTTTATATTTAACATTTTTATTGTGTTAATGTGTTTTAAGAAACTCAACAGGTACAACCATAGACTTGTCATTTCTCTTTACCATCGTTAAGAAGGTTTCTACATGCATGTGAAAAGGGACATCATGAAATAGAGTTCTTAGCAAGCTTTTTCTGATGCATGTTAATTTAGGGGGTCTTAAGTGGCTTTGACATTACTAAATTAATGGAAATAGACATTCGCTCATGCTTGAACCCACAATAAAAATTCATAAATACTTTATTTGACCATAAATGGATAATCCTCACTCTTTTCCTGGCATCCCCTAGTACCTTGTGGATATGGCTAAGTACGAAAGGTCTTAAAGCAATGATTTTACTCTCAGCCAATGTCAATGCTATATTTGAGGAAACCTAGAACAAATCAAGTTCCTAAACACCTAATAAAAGAGAAAGGTTGCATGCTTTTTTTATATAGGAGGATTTACTTTCTTTCTTTCCCTATGTAACATAGTAGTAAACTCTAGAGTTTATGTCAATAAGCCTTTAATTTTGGCTGGTTTGAACCTGTGAGGAAACAAACAATACATAAACCTCTTGCTAAGGCCAAAACATAAATTGTAATGGTTTGTATCTCTTACCTAAGTAAGAAAGCATTACTAGACTTTGACTAAAAGAGGAATATGTCTGTTAATAGTTCTTTGTTTGGCTTGGTTACAACTTGAGATAGTTGAATCATGTTTAAGATATTTTGGTATTTCTATTATTCACCAAAGAGCTCTTTCATTTTATCCAACCAATTGATGTAGTTTATAATGGCAATACTTAAAATTCAAAAGGGAAGGGAAGAGGTCATCTTCTTCATAGGTAATTTTCACTTGGTACAACCCTAGGAATTACCTAGACATTCCTTTTAATGCATTACTTATAATTGCCTAACTGATATTGGAAATGCAGTATGTGCAGTTTTGAAGGTGAAAGAGAAGGTTGATTTCAGTTAAAATAGGTTGCTTGAAGAGGTCATTAAAAGAAGCTTAAGGTTTTTCTTAAAAATTATGGGTCTCTGTTAAAGAAAGATTGAGGATTTTAGAAAGGCTTTAGATTTTTAAGAAATTTAAGGGTTTTGATAAAGAACTAATATTAATTACATAATAACATTGCAATTCATGCAATCCTAAATGTCTCTTCTAAAATAGCATAGCATGCTTTGTTTAAAATGATTTAATTGACTAATATGTTAGACAGAAAAGCATGGTTAACATTTTGGCACATCATTAATGGTTGATTTGTTTGATCGATTTAATAGTAAAATGATGAGGAATATTCCTTTATTTATTTTAAAATAAAAAAGTATGTAAGATATTGTTTATATTTAAAATAAATATACAGATAACAAAATAAAAATAGTAGTGGTTCATTATCGAGTAGGGAAAAGAATCCTAAAATTAATCATTAATAATAAGATCAACCATGAATAAGAAAACATATATTTGAGTACATATATTGGAGTAGGTTAAAATGAAATTAATCCTAATGTCTATCTTGATGAATGAAATGCTACCTGTCTTTAGCGATATATATATATATATATATATA
>Ga0307510_10004278_pt1 | contig 16780 bp, 25 predicted proteins | sample 12_EM_MG_FD_207224 | JGI IMG/M metagenome (GOLD analysis project Ga0307510, IMG submission 207224) | Populus trichocarpa ectomycorrhiza microbial communities from riparian zone in the Pacific Northwest, United States - 12_EM | ecosystem: Host-associated > Plants > Roots > Unclassified | place...
TCCGGAAGCACACTAGTGTCCTCTTTCCGCGACCACATGCGCAGCTTCTTGCACTTACCGAGACACGCAACGGAGCTAGTCGGAAAACGCGAGCCAGTTGAGAAGCCAAGGCCTGGAATTGAAATCATCGACCGACGCGAGGAGCATGTCACCGTTCGCGACGACCGCGTTGCTTATCTCGTCTCTGGGCCGATCCCTGAGGGCAAGACGTTGAGGAAAGTCGTGATCACCGTCATCTCCAAGGACCAAGGGTGGTCGAGCTACCAAGAAGACCACGGCTCGTATCGCAACAGCTGGACTTGGTTCGAGCTTTCGGTCGGACCCTCGAAGGATTCTGAGAGGTGGTGTGGTGAGGTGGTTAGGAACCTTCACGCACACGATAGTTTTAAGGAGCACACGGTCGAGATAGTGGATGGGGAGTTGTACAACAAGGCGAAGAGTGGAGATGTCCTCACGGTTTGGGCTCTCGCTAGGTACTCGGGCTGGAAAAATACGGTGAAGAAAGTTACGATACGATATGTGGTCAATTAGTTTGTACTGTTTTGCGCTCTTCAAATTTAGTGATACCGGAATCACTGTGCCTGTATGTGTGCTTCCTGGCATAGACTGCGCGCACAGAGTTAAATCTATCAAAGACACCACACAAACTAAGTGTAAGCGAGGGAATAGGAGCAGTCGGCCGGCATACGTCACCCGGAATTCTCGCCTTCTAGGCGGAAACTCTGGTTCACCTCAGCAAACTTTTGTCTGACGCAAAGGATGCGTTTAGAAATTGCTTCCTCCGCGCGCTTCTCTCAATCATTATCCCGCAGTACGTACAGTACTACATGATGAAAAGCACCTCGTCGCTCAACTCAGATTTTGTACTACCGTGCGGAACTTGCAGTCGTGGAAAGAGATTGGTTCCCCAAGCAGACTACGTAACCTTGCTTACGATCACCGATGAGAAATATAGGAATATAGTGGCCTAGTGTCCCAGGCCAAAAGTTGCGGCGATACTGGCGGTGAACATGCTCGCGCACCTCATGAGAGGCCAGAGATAAGTACAGTAATCTAACGTCCCGGTCAAAAGTGATACTTACGGGGGTCGATAATTCAGAAACGCCCTCCCCCATCGAGTTGAACTACGCCCTCCCCGCCTTTGAACTTGAGGCTAGATTCCAGCCTAGGGTCGAGGCACGTCGTGGTATGGTGTAGAGTCTAGAGAGGGGTGGCTTGTAACGACCGTCGCTGCACTGGCACGAGGCCGTGACGGCTTAAAATCCGTGGTGCAACTTGTTAATGTCATGGCGGTGGAAACCGTCCATTGTGGGTTGGTTTGTCTGTCGTTCTTGCACTCCCTCGAGATCGCGCACGGGGAGAAAGGGGTAAGTACGGCTCGGTTCCTGCCGCTGCTCTTGATGCTCTCCCAGCCACCGTTCCCTACAACGCTGGCTTCCGATGCAATATTACCATCTCACGCGTTTACAGCACAGACAAGCACGTTGTGGATACCTCCATTCAGTTTGTGGGCACGTTCAGCACGCGGCAAGTAAAAGAGGGCACCTGCATTCAGTTTTGCCCTTTACCCAATCCTTCAATTACGTTTAGATTGAATAGGATGATGGGCGATCGTGAGTGTCACGGTAACGTAAAAGTGGGGAAGTTATAAGCTATAGCCTACAGGACGGCACGGGGGCTCTCTATTTTTCTGCCCCCACCCCCTCTATAGTCCTTCTATGAGGCCCAGACTCCAACCAGGATGGCAAACGTACAAAGAGTGAGTCTTTGAGACTTCTGCTAACTTCGATCTTTGTTACGATCGGCTCGCTTCTTTCGCAGACAAATGGCTTTCCTCGGTCACGGTGACGCCCTATGGTAGCATACTGTTCCTGTGATCGTAGTGGGTGTTATCTGAAACCAAGAAACCTCTAGGGAACCTGCACCTACGATCGACCACCAGCGCGTCAAACTCGGGGACGTGGGGTTTATCCGCCGGGGCCAGTTTCATCTATTGTTCTCTGCCGGCTGTCCGTTGGGAGAACGACAACGAGGTGTCGATGTTCCCTCCACTTTTGAGGAGCTACATGTTGGAAAGACCATCTTCAGCCAACCTCGGTCCCCCGGCTGCCTTCGTGCGGACACCGTTCAAGGCATTGGGGGTGGCCTCAGCGTCTCAGTATTCGTTGTCCCGTGGGTTTGATCCCTCGAATCGCCTTCCTCTCATTTCCAAAGCATTTTTATCAGGTTCTTGGAGCCAGGCGCCGCTTTCTCATTTGAGCTTACCGGAAAACGCGGTGCAGCGTTGGCGACCAAGGACCCGACATACAGAGAAGACGTCCTAATGGAAGCTGCGTTCGAAAAGTATACAAAGCGTCACTATGAGTCCTGGGTCGCGTTCGCCCGTGAAAAGCAGTATGGTAACGACATTAAGCCCATTATAATATCCGGTGTGGATATGACCAAAAGCTTTGCGATGGCGGCATACTCAAACGAGGGTGCTTCCCTTGAGTCCAGCTTGACCGTCTCCATACCGGTGCTTGTTTCCGCCTCCGCTTCTCTTTGGGGCACGTGGCGTGTAAGCGGATCAGCTCACACTAATCATGGACCGCAGCAATGTCAACCTCCATCATACGGACGAGTCACAGACTCGTCCTCGCAATCAGTGGATGCAAGGGCTACTCCTGACGGGTTTGACCAGTGCATCTTCGTCCGCTATTACACGATGCGCTCGAGAATGGGGCTGTTCCCCAAGGTCGTGAGGGCCGGCGCAGGTCCACACGATCTGGGCCCGGGGGACAACGGTGACGGTACCTTCTCGGAGTTAGCAGCTGATCACGAATCTGTCACTGGTGACGACGAAGACGCCGTGGGGTATTGGGGACTCATTACTGACAATACCGGGTCTGAGTCGGATATTGTCGTTCGAAATACACCATATGTATGGCGGTCCTGTACTTTTCGGTCCCCGGTCTGATTTTTCCCCCCTTAGGATGAAGAGTATGACAGTTGGGATGGCATCGCGGATTACGTGTTCCAGGTAATGTCTCCCCCCACTTCGAGTCTGCTTGTAGGATGCTCAATTATCTTGACGGAAGAATTCCGATGCTGAGACCGTGTTGATGAATCACAGAGATATAATGAGGATTTATGAGGTAAGACGAGCGGATGCTGTCCACGTTAAGTGCCTATCTTTTGGAAGACAGGAGAAGTAGAGGACATACCCATCCTACTTGCCAGACACAGACCAAGTATTGAGGTGGATGCGAATAAAGGTTTGAGTTAGTTTTACCATAGGTGATCAGGGTCTAACTCCTGTCAGTGGGAAGGATAAAAGGGATTGCCCAACGGGATCACGAAGAATTGTCAACCGCGTTGTTACCTGGTTGTCTGACAACATTCACCGCCCAACCACATCGCGTTGCCCCGCAGACGAAGGCGATGACAACGGGAGCGAGACCCTCGTTGATCGGTGATATTAACGCCCTCAAAGTGGACTCCGCACCGATCAGAACCCTGAGGACCTCTCCAACACCCTGAGAATCGCATTCAAGGAGCGCGAACTATATAACCTGCACATTCACTTTCTGGTAGCTGATGAGAAAAGGGCGAAGGCGTTGCTGGAGGTGTTTGACAAGGTGTGTCCAGGAAGCGTGTTATTCCGAAAGGGTTTCTCAAGATTACTGTGCAACACAGGCTCTTACGGCCCCGGAACATGACGTGAAGATATTCAAAGAGTTTCGTCAGCTTTGTGGTCAAACGGGTTTGCTTCCCGCCTCCCACATTATACCCGAGAGCTTTGTCCAAACGACTGAACATCCCGTCGCCTCTGGGGGTTTCGGGGATGTTTGGGAAGGCATTTACAACGGCGAGCGAGTGGCGATTAAGGCCCTCCGTGTGTACAAGAACGATAACGTAAAGAAAGTTGCAAAGGCAAGCCGTTCAAGCCTCGTAATACCCGCTGGCCGCCCCAGCTGACCTTCACAAGGCCTTCTGTCAGGAGGTGGTAATATGGAAGCGGATCTCCCATCCCAACATCGTCCCGTTCTTGGGAGTTTCCGACGCACCTGCACCCCTCAGCATGGTATCCGAGTGGATGACAAACGGAAACGTACGGGATTTCGCCAGAAAAAATCCGGACACCAGCCGATTGCAATTGGTGTGTCAAGTAGAAGTTGCACCGGGCTCGAGCTGACGGGACTTCAGTTGCTCGATATCAGCCGCGGTCTGTCGTTCTTGCACTCCCTCGAGATTGTGCATGGGGATTTAAAAGGGGTACGACTCGGTTACTTTCTCCGGTGGTCGGCCTCAACCGGTAGTTTCTCACCATCCCCCATTTCAGGATAATATTCTCGTTGACAAGTCGGGTTGTGCGCGACTCAATGACTTTGGGTTTACCAGAACCGCCAGCCTGAATTACGCGGTGACTTCGGCGGCTGGATTCAAGGGATCCCCCCGATGGATGGCACCTGAGCTCATCAGGACCGACGATGAAGGGAAATCTGGCCTGTCTACGAATGCTTCAGATGCGTTTGCTTTGGGGATGGTCACTTTTGAGGTGAGCGATGTCCATCGTGAAAGATTGTCTCGTGGTTGTGGGACTCCATCTTTACACCCATTCAGATTTTCACCGGTCGGGTGCCGTTCTCAGAGGATAGGACCCCAGTAGTGATGAAAAAGATCACAGACGGCGAGCGGCCACAGAGACCCCCAAAGGGAAAGAAGCTTGGACTTTCTGATGGGTTTTGGGGGATCATACGGTCTTCATTAGCTCACAAGGCGGAAGAAAGGCCTCCGGTGGTGACTTTCGTCGAGTTTTTGGAGGAGGCTACCCCGGACATGGCCGTGATCAAGGAGCTCACCGAATTCGATGCGAACTCTGAGGGCGACATTCAAAAGCTCCGCAAAATATTTGAGTGTGGAGACAACACGCTCTTTGGGATACGAGAGGATGAAGCTCTCGTCGTCATCGAAGTCTTGGATCGCGTGTGTTCTCTCGTCCAGTCCTTTCTCCCTGCCCCCAGATTCTGATTTATATTGTTTTCAGGTCTTAAACTCTTCATTGAACGACTCCCAACTCCGCAGCAGATGTTTGCGCGGGCTTCAGAAGGTGTCCGCCCGGTGTGGTATTCTGCCGAAGAGCTACTGGATCTCCCACAGCAGCTTCGCCGAAACCGACGATGATTCTTCCGCCACTGGGAGGGTTTCGAAGACCTGCCAGCGGTCGATCGATGGACGACTGGTGGCCGTCAAGACAATTAGTTCTGACTACATCGAAAATTTCAATGCATTCAAGCGCGTGCGTCTCCCTCCTTTTCAACGTGTATCACAAGGTACTCTTATTGATACCGTTTCCCGTTTCGGTTCTTCCAGAAACTGTACGCCGGTTCGGTGATTTGGAAGCGACTAAGACACCCGAATGTGGCCGGCTTCCTTGGGTTCGACTCTTATTCTCCTCCTTTCACCCTCGTATACCCTTGGATGTCCAATGGGAACCTCTCCGATTACATGCGCAATCACCCCGATGTTGATAGACTGGGTTTGGTATGTAGTCACTTCAGGCAAAGCTGCCAACCTTAGGATGATCCTGACCTTTTTTCGATACCAGTTATGGGATGTCGCTCGAGGATTGACCTACCTGCACCAGTATAATGTGGTTCACGGTAACTTAACAGGAGTAAGTCATGATTCCCCGCCGTACCCACCTCGGAGGTCTGACACCTTCATAGCATAACATCCTAGTGGATGGCGATGGGTTCGCTTACATCTCCGACTATGGGCTTGAAATTGTCCTGCGTGACGAGGCCTGCATCAAACCGATCCAGACTAACGTTCGATGGATAGCACCGGAGGTTCTCTGCGCAAAGAACGGAAGCGTTCCGTTCGGAGAGGACGGAAAGGCTGCTGACATTTATTCCTTTGGCATGGTTATGTTTGAAGTATGTCTATCCCATCTTTACCCATACTCTGGTATGTATCTCACCTTGAACACAGATCTTGACGGGTACCACTCCACTCCCAAATGAGAGTGACGAGGAGATTGTGAATAGAGTCGCGGCGGGACTCCGACCCGAATTGCCATACAACAACCCCCCGCAGGGATTGGCGGATGCGCTATGGGAGCAGATCAAGGCCTGTTGGAGGCAGGAGCCGGAGGAACGACCTACCGCGCCCAACGTACTGGAGACCTTGCTAACCCTTGGCGAAACCTACCACCACGAGCCCGTGATATCTACGGGCGAGTCTGACGATGAAACTACGATTGCGGAGTGGGAGCATGTCGAGGATGGCCCCGAAGAGGGTACGTTTGTTGGGTTGAGTGTGACTTCGGGTCTGACGCTTTGACTTGTTGGTTTGCAGAGATCCCTACGCATGAGGAGAGTAAAGCTCACCACGGGGTGCACCACAACTTGAGCAACCTGTCCGGGAGCACACTGGTACCCTCTTTCCCCTCGGGTTTCAAATCACTGCATTATAGCGGGAGCGGCGCACACAAGAGCGGTGGACGCATGCATCGTTTTGGCGAGCACATGCACAGCTCCTTGAAATTACCGACGATGAAGCCAATCGGAAGACATGAGCCAGTTGGGGAACCTAAACCGGGAATCGAAATCATCGACCGACGGGAAGAAAGTGTCACCGTTCGTGATGACCGCGTTGCCTACCTCGTCTCTAGGTCGATCCCTGAGGGCAAGACGTTGAGGAAAGTCGTGATCACCGTCGTTTCCAAGGATCAAGGAGTGTCGAGTTACCGAGCAGACCACGGCACATATCGCAACAGCTGGACTTGGTTCGAACTTTCGGTCGGACCCTCGAAGGATTCTGAGAGGTGGTGTGGTGAGGTGGTTCGGAACCTTCACGCACACGATGATTTCAAAGAGCATACAGTCGAGATAGCGGATGAGGAGTTGTACGAGAAGGCGAAGAGCGGAGATGTCCTCACGGTTTGGGCTCTCGCCAGGTACCCGGGTTGGAGGAATACGGTGAAGAAAGTTACGATACGATATGTTGTCGATTAGTTTGCACCACTTTGTGATGTTTGCGTGCCTTGTACCTAACGATACCGAAGTCCTCGCGCCCGCACAATTAGTGAACTCTAAGAATTAAATAGAGTCGGTGAGTCCCCTCCAGGCGTGTACGCTGTGACACGATGACGTCGGAGGAAGGCATAGTAGTTTCCCGAAAAGGGAAAGATTCACATTTGGTTGTCGCTGCCCCTTATCCTCGCCCATCATGTCCCTCAGCCATGCTACAAACATACCTCTGCCCAGGAGCAGGGGATCAGCCAGGCTTCCTCCGAGTTTAAATCCGCATCTACCTGCTCCTGGGGTAGTTTCAGGAACTCTCTTTGGGGGAGGGCCATAGAATCCTTTCAGGGGGTGAAACGAGTCAAGGAGACAAATCCGACCGCGTTGGTGATGTTGCGCCTCCCGAAAAACACGTTGTCGCAACGCTCCTCGAGACCTTACCCGAAGGTTTGGCCCCAAAAGGTAAGAAGATCCTGGTACGGTCCGAGTACAGCGAAGCCGAACAAGCAGCTGTGTTGTTCAGCAGATCCGATCTCGATGCGTTTATGGTCTCCGGACAACCTGACATTGGTCCTCTCTATTGCCCGCAGAATCTAATGTAATTTCCCCTGCGCCGCCTTGCGCTCAAGCTTCCCACGGAGTTGCAGATTCACAGTTCCTACGCGATCCTCTTTAACGAAGGCGGCGTCTCTGAATTTGCGCATGCTGAGATCCACCCCGACTATGATTTATTGATGGTCTTATCAGAACGCCCTTCCCGTCGTATTTGTGCTCTCATCGACACGAACGCGGACCTTCTGTGAACCCACCAGTATCTTCAAGCACGCTAAGTTCACCCTTTTTTGTTGTTGATGCGGTGCCCCATCGTTCGGACCGCTTCGACTGGATCAGCAAAATCGGCCACGAATATTTCTACATGAACCCGTGGTCCGACTTGGAAATCTCCAAGCGTGGCAGTCACATTCTTCACAGTCGCCTGTTCTTTGGTAAGGCCTGTACAGAATTACAGCTCTGGCACTTGCACAAGGAATCTGGCGCATCTCCCAGGGACTTGGTTCGATATGCCTGTATACCGGATGACTACAAAAGTTTACTCGTTCGAGAAATCACGAGTGCGGACGATAGGCGAACACGGCGTGAGGGCGGACAGTTTGCGTAAAATCGATGATCTGGAACTCCCGTTGAATGCTCATAGGTGTTATGTGATAGTCACCCCCGAAGACATTTTGCCGAAGGTAATGGTCTTCATGGAACAGTTTTAGGCTGAGAGACGGCGGCTATTACATGACGCGTTTCCGGTATTTCACTACCCCGCCCGTCAGCTGTTCGAAGATTAAATAACCAAGCTATGGGGTGTAATTCATAATCATATTTCTATGACAATGTATAGCAGATAGCGAGACTGATGTGGAGTGTTGCGGTGGAGGGAAAACAGGAAAACACTCTCGATCCTGTTGGATGCTTGGTTACGCGTTACGCATCAGGTGGCACACCCACAAGCGGTATCGGAATCCGCCCGCCGCATTACTTTTCTCTCACCCCTGCAGCAGCCCTGACCACAATTTGCCTCGATATTGATGTGCTGTTGGATTCGGAAGGACGGAACGAGTGGTATTTCCACCGCTGGTTGCAATGTCTCTGCGACGCCTACATAAAAGACCCGAGCGGGGTTCACATTTCGGGCGCTTGTCGGGATGGGGCTTGCATAATGATGTCCGTCAGCCCAGACTCCACACCACCGACCGGCCCCGTAACCAACCGGGCACGCTCAAGACCTGTCCCGTCATTCAAAGGCCTGGTCAGCTCGAAGCCGAGAGCATATCTTCTCCATCTCCATCTTCGGTGGCGGTCCTAACGTCGTGGCCTGGCAGAACGGGTTTCCGGATCCTATCAACTCCCCCGCGTACCACACCCGAACGTTGATCGTGAACCATCATAGAGAGTTCCCAGAAGACTACCTCCCATCGGTCGGCAGCTCGTAACGCGTGTATTCCATCGACGAGCGCCTCGTTTCGTTCGCACAGCTTCACGAATTTACCTCGTTTCCCAAATCACTTTGCCCAACATTCGACCCCATACCGTCCATTGGTAACATCCTGAAATTCGTGTATCCGCTCCCACTACTCGATGATCTCCTACTCACCGGCGTACCCGTTGCATCCGATGCTAGAATCGCGCCATTAGTATCATGGGCATTTTCCGGGGGCCTCTGTTTGGCCGCGTTCCAGGAAATGAGGATCACGGTGAACCTCTGTTTGTTGTCCCTCTCCGGTAGAATCCATTTCCGGGAGTTGGTCCGTCCTTGAGTCTGCGACCAAGACTTGTCCCTGACGATGGGCTTGATATCCTCGTGTTCGTATACGCTTGAAAGCCTTCACGCGTCGCCCTGGGTCATGCCAAACGTACGCGTTCGCATCTGCTTCTATGTGATTTACGGTGGCTCACGCTATCAGTAGAGCGAAATGTAGGGAATTCGCTTGACCTATCTTCTGCAATCGGCCCGAAACCCGTCGTGTTTCGTTGCGGGACACCGAGTCTCAACGTTGATTGGATTACGACTGCGGTTGAGAGCGTCACGTCCTTCCATGCAAAGGGGATGAGGCTGCGTGTTACCTGCCCGTCGTCCTCCTGGGAGGTTCAATGGGTTGACAAGGTTTAATTACGAGGGGGTGTGAGAGGAGATGGAGGTGTATGCGTGGCTCGGTCTGTGGGGCCGGAAGCCCACGGTATGGGCGTGGGTGCGGGTTGGGTGTGTGGGGATAGTGAACTGGGGGCGACACCAGTGATGGATTGGAAGGGTTCCAGGGAAGAGAGCTCTTCGTTATATATTGTGGATCGCAATTATCCGTACGGGCTGTGGGATGGAACCAGCCTGTTCCCTGCTCGGGCACTCAGGCCAGGCTCAAATTCGAAACCGAAGCCAAGATACGAATTAAAGATAGATAGAAATCCAACCCCCTCGGCTCTATCTCACTGACACCACTCAGAATCCCGATTAATACCGTTCGCTGTGAACCACTGCAAAATATTACCGACGGTTGGATGGCGGGGCGCGGTACGACGGGCCGGTCCGATATTTGTGTTTCGGCGTCAGACCCTACGCGCTTGCGGTTTGCGGCGATCTCCCATGGACGGTACTATACGGCGCTTCCTACTCATGGGCCTTGAGGACGGGGCGAGGCACCTGGTGCCCTCCTTTCCCCTTACATATCCACGAACAACCTACTCACCCAAACCCACAAGCTGTCATCCTAGCCAGACTCCCACATGATCCAACCGGATCCTCTACAACAACTCCGCAACCTCGACGCGACTTCGCCTCGGTTTCACGAGCAGCTCAGCAGCTGCCTCTGCGGGAGCGACTTCCGAGGCGCTGTTCAAAACTTGCAAGGCGAGGACTTAGCGCAGCTCGTCGAGCACCTGGATGCCGTGTGTCTCCAAACCATCTCTCCCCACTCTACGCTCACCAATATCGGGCTAGATCCTGACTGATATCTCTGATCCCGCGAATGTCACATTCCAAGAAACATTGCGTGAACTCACAGAGATATGCAGGGTTAAAGGGGTGCTACCGACGTCGTGTACGCTTTCACCAGGTTCTCTCCTAGACACTAGTCCTTCGTCCGTTCCTGGATACACCTACAAAGGAACCCTTGATGGATCGAAGGTCCGTATCAAACGTATAAGGATCGTCCCCAAGGGAGACCCGCAGAAAGTCAAGGGGGTGCGTTCTCGAAGCGACGTTTCCCTTTATTGGGCGCTAACTAATGCACGGACATTTTACCAGGTGGTCGTGGTGTGGAATCACTTGGCACATTCAAACATCGTTCCACTTCTGGGTTCGACCACCGATCCACTCCAACTAATTTCGGATTGGATGTGCGGCGGGCATTTGACGGAGTACCTCACGAACCATCCGGATGCAGACAGACTGAGTCTCGTACGTGTGCCTTCTACCGTGTTGTGCGGCGCATTTACCCACTCACTAGTTATCCGGTGTCGCCGAAGGCCTCAATTACCTCCACTCCTGCGACGTGATTCACGGAGATCTCAAGGGAGTATGTAGTCGTTCTTGATCTCATTTCACTGCCATGTTGATACAAAACTAGCCAAATGTCCTTGTGGACGCAGCCGGCCACACACGGATCACAGACTTTGGTCTCGCCATGGCCACTCAAAACCTGGATTCGATCCGGAACGGTTCAGATGAGTATGGGCACAGTGGACGATGGATCGCGCCGGAGATCTTGAATGGTCCGGGGACATATAGCAAGGAAGGGGATGTTTTCTCATTTGCGATGGTCACGATCGAGGTTTGTTAAAGATGACCTACTCGAGGTTAAGAGATGCTGAACTATCATTCGTTTGAACCAAGGCCTTCACCTGCGCAATGCCGTTCAGCGACAGACCACTTCATGCGGCTGTATTGGCGATCGTCGGCGGCGAGCGTCCACCAAGGCCGACCCACCCGACCTTGACGGACAGGTTGTGGAATTTGACGCAAAAATGTTGGGATCAGGAAGCTCGCCGGCGTCCCCAGGTGCAAGTCTTGTGTGGCTTGTGAGTTACAAGTCTCCAATCACGTATACATTACCATGACAGGCTCCTCGCGTACAGCGGCATCCCAGCATGGAAGCGCTTGATTTATTGTTCCCTCACCACAGATGAGCGCATCGCCTTGATCACGACCATCTTCTCCGACCGCGATGAAGTTGAAATAGTCAAGGATCTACGCGGGGACGACGCTCAGTCTTTTGTCAATGTTATAGATGAGGTACTTCGCCCTTTTATCTCGGAAGTGAGCCGCTCATTTGACTTGGACTTTTCCAACCTGCCGAATAGACATTAGATGTTCTAACACCACAGCTTCGGGGGAAATGCCTGAATGCTTTGTGTAAAATATGTGGTCGCCAGGCATTGCTTCCAAGATCCGTGCAAATCCCACTTTGTTATGATCGGTTGGGTACCCCACTATTTCGTGGTGGGTTTGGCGACGTGTGGAAAGGTAAATACAAAGGACGTGAGGTTGCGGTCAAGGTTCTGGTGGTATACTCGACAAGTGACCTTGATAACCTTACACGCGTGAGTGACTAGTGTGGCAATTCGGGCCTGCATTAGCAAACTGACCATGACCCGTGCAGTCGTTCTGTAAGGAGGTCATGACATGGAGAAGCCTTCGTCATCAGAATGTGTTGCCGCTCTTGGGAGTGACGATGTGTGACAACCAGTTTGCGATGGCATCACAATGGATGGAGAATGGGAATATCAGCCGGTTCATCGAGGCGCACAGGGATGTGAATCGATTTGAGCTTGTAGGTTTTCGGCGCTGCCAATCTCACCCACCTTCACCATTGTCTGATTCTCACAGCTCAAAGACGTTGCTCGGGGATTGGCATATATGCATGGCGAGGGGTTGGTACACGGGGATTTGAAGGGGGTAACGTCCCCAAGATTAATTTCACTCTTATATTCCCTGACTTCATTTGACGTAGGCCAACATCTTGATCGATCAAGATAACCGCGCACGCATCGCAGACTTCGGACTCACTGCCATCATCTTTGATCCTACATACTCTACAACCTCAAACTTACCTGTTACAGGTGGCACGACGAGATGGATGAGCCCAGAGCGCCTAGATCCCAGTCGATTTGGTTTTGAGAATAGCTGGCCAACCAAGGAATCGGACTGTTACGCATTAGGGATGGTCATACTCGAAGTGCTTAGTGGGCAGGTTCCCTTCGAAGGAGACTGGAATTGTATGTCCATGCTGAAGGTAGTCGAGGGTAAACACCCTGGAAGACCACAGGGGGCTAAGGGAGTGTGGTTTACGGATGAGTTGTGGAGAGCATTGGAACAGTGTTGGTCACTCCGACCAAGAGACCGCCCCACTGCCGAAGCCATATTTGAACACCTGGAACACCATTCATTACGCTACACTCCTATTGCTACGAGGGACCTTGTGAAGCTGGGGGTTGAATCCTGGTTCATTCCCTTCATTTTCACGACAGTGTGGAATGATCAGTCACCAGAAGAATGGCCTCCGTTTAGCCTGGAAGAAGTGGAGATTCTTGTGGAGAACCTTGGCAAGGTGCGTGGCCTCCATTATAGGGTTTTATTCTAAGTAATAAAAAACATCATAACCAGGTCTTGTCATCCCCAACGGTGAATCCCGGCTTGAAAAATATATGTTTCAGGGTCTTGCACAAAGTTTCACCTCCAAAATCATATTATCCGGAAGGAGTGACGTTGAGTGACACTGTCCCTTGCGCCTCGGGTGGATTCGCGGACATCTGGAAAGGTCAACATGACGGGAAGCAGGTGTGTGTGAAGGCTTTTCGAACTCAAACGACGGGGGGTCTGGAAAAAATCAAAAGGGTGTGTGGCGACATTTTAACGAGAGTGAGCTCAGCCTGACGACGACCAGCGGTTCTACTGTGAAATCATAGGGTGGAAGTATCTTTCGCATCCAAACGTACTACCCTTCTACGGAATTTCGGAGAAGTTATTCCCGTTCTGCATCATCACTCCTTGGCTGTCCAACGGGAACATTATTGATTACACCAAGAATAATCAGGGGGTCAACAAATTTCAACTGGTAAGCAACCTCCATAATCTTGATATAAAAAAACCGTTTGAGACTTGTCCCATAGCTTGCGCAAACTGCTTGTGGTCTCGAATATCTACATTCACTGAACATCGTCCACAGTGATGTCAATCCGGTGAGCCCTGGGCGCGTCGAGAGCTCGGGTCGTGCGCCGATGTTCGTTCTGTCTAGGGAAACATCCTAATCACTGATGACGGTACCGCATGCCTGGGTGACTTCAGGATCACCGGCGTCATAACCGACCCTGCGGTCGTGGAACCGGGTAGTACCACAACGTCGAAACCAGGAGTTGTCCGATACATGGCTCCAGAATTACTCAACCCGCCGCAGTTCAGCCTTCCGAACAGCAACCCCTCGAAAGAGAGTGACATTTACTCGCTCGCAATGACCGCCTACGAGGTGCGTTCTTCCAATACTATACATGGTTATCGTTTATCGTTTATACCATCACTTTGCAATAAGACTCTTACAGAGGTGCTACCGTTTGGGAACACTCGGGATGGGATTATCATCTTCCACATCTTGACCGGCAACCGGCCACTACGCCCGCAAGACTCCCGATGGCTAAAGGACCAGACATGGAACATGATTATGACATGCTGGAGCGAGAAACGAGAGCAGCGGTGGGACATACGTGCTGTATACAATCAACTTTCGGTGTCAAGTATCCAAGAGATTGCGGAAACAGAACGAGGTAACCGGTGTGCCTTCTCGACCAACGTCATAGATTGAAGGGGGTTATAGATGATCAGACAAGGCCACGAGCATCGGACGCCGTCGCAGATGCTCCTTTCAAAGCTCTGCCCGAGGTGCCGCAGGGCCCGCAGGTACAGGAGGAAGGTAACTCTGGTCCCTGCCAATGATCGACCCACGCTCACCGCCACAACTCGTTCCCGATTTTCGTAGGACGAACCTCCCGAGAGCTCCCAATCCCCCCTGCACAACCAGAAGCACAACCGCAACCGCAACCAACAGCCGAGGCCAAATTCTTAAAGCGCAAGAAACTGACCCGATTACCAACGGATCCCGCCCTGAACAAATCACAGAAAGAAACTAAAAGGCAATTTACGTGGCCCTCTCTCTCTGTTCTCTCCACTCTCCCACGACCCGATGACGAGGATGGCCGGCCAAGGCAGACGTTCCGTGATCTTGTAAAGAAATTTCAGGGGAGCGATGCGAGAAAGTCGGTGCGGGGATGGAAGCGAGTTCGGGCTATGGTCAATGCCCTGGCCTGGATCAATCTATTGAAGGGGAAACTTCGCATGCGCGGATCAAGAATCCTACCAGGGCCTTGATGGCCTTGCGGGTGGCTTTCCAGTGGCTCTTGGATGGATTTCGGATGGCAACAGGGTTCCCACACGAACACCCCTATGTCCCCAGATGTACTTGCATATTACTACTATATTGTATTCTGCACGCCGGACAGTGATAGGTTATACCCGCGTGTAGGCGGATATTTAGAGACTTTTCGGGGAACCGTCAGGATCCCGTTCGTTGCGCCGGACGGTGGATATTGCCTCCGAACCCCGCATCCGGAATCCCAATGGCCCACTGTCGCTTCGCTCAAAACTCAGTAACCCTAATTACGAGGTCAAGAAGGACCGCGACCCCACCTACTTTAACACGACTGTGTACCGATGTAACGTTAACTTCGACGCTTGAATTTGATTGTTTAGTTTGATTGGCGTGCGTGACACGAGAGTTCTCGTATTCGGAAGTGAGCATCTATTAAATGGTACCCTACTATGACCAGGGTTTGATGAAATCTAGCGTTTTGAATACTGCCATGACGTCGCACACGGCTCGGCGATGCGGTTCGTTTTGTTTCTTCCCCGAACTGGGGGATTACCCGAACTTGAATCTATATAAACCACCTCCAATCGACTTCCCTAGAGCGACATCAAAATTCAAGGGTATCGTGTTCCGACGTGGATCACTGAGCGGAGAATCAGATGGGTCACCATGGCACTCGAAACCATCACATCCCATTACAGAGATCCGCAACAACTCTTGACCCATATCTCTAACACCTTGAGCTATGCCATACTCGGGTACGGTGTCAGACGTGTTGCGATTGACCGAAGACGCGAATCCCGGTACGCAGTGGATGAACCTTGACCACCTTCAGCTCAAATCATTGGATTGACACTCGATAGGTGGCTACACGAACCTGTACGAGACCAGGCTGTCAGGTTAGTTGATGTTACGAGGGTTCAGCCGGAGAGATGAGCAGCTGCTGAGCGCCAAGGCGAAAGCTTCAATGTCCGGTGGAAGGAAATCATGCTGGCGGATCGATCTCTCCCACCAGAAAGCCTCAACTACATAGTCGACAACTCACATGATGAACGTGAACAACCTCAGATGCCCCAGGATTGTTGTCTCGTCGCAAAACCGTGGGTTGCGCACACCAGGAAGCACTCATATTGCGGTGTAGCGGGAGAGTGGTGCGAACTGAGACATCGTGGTTTGAGACGCATTCGAGACCGCATTGTCGCACAGCACACGAAAAGAGTGAGGAGACGAAGTGAACGCAGACGTGCGGATACACATACGCGTGTTTCGTAACCCCTGCTCCGCGGTTGCTATTGGCAGAATCGCCCTTGACCGAACTGGACGGGCGGGGTGAAAGGCAATAAGGACGACGGCAGCAGGTTGAGAAACGGAGAGGATAACTGGTGTGGATATCCTGCATGGGGGCCTTTGAGGGCTGGTTGACTGCGCCACAGTGCGCTCGAGCGTACAGCCCCGTAGATATAGTACGTTGCAGGATGTTTGGGACGAGTCGTTCGACACGTCGGCGTCGTGAGAAAAGTCAAGGCATTTCAACGTCTGCGCGCTCTTAGTTGATGACGATACGTCCCCAGCACTCGTCATCCCCGTACAGCCTCGCATCCTCAGCTCAGGCCCTGAAATTCGAAATCCAAGTCAAAGACGCGCCAATCAAAGATAAGGCTCGTATTTGATAATTTGAGTCATTACATTTACACAGCTGGGTGAAGCTCTGTATCGACGTCGGACCGGGACGCGCGCTTGTGGCAGGGCCTACGAGTTAGTTCTGCATGGACCGCCGGATGTTCGTCGTGCGGGAGCGGCCAACGTACGGACTTGAACGTTGAACAATGACTTAATGTTCCAACCGTTAACACGACTTTATTGTCCCTCCTCTCT
>Ga0307510_10004280_pt1 | contig 16778 bp, 18 predicted proteins | sample 12_EM_MG_FD_207224 | JGI IMG/M metagenome (GOLD analysis project Ga0307510, IMG submission 207224) | Populus trichocarpa ectomycorrhiza microbial communities from riparian zone in the Pacific Northwest, United States - 12_EM | ecosystem: Host-associated > Plants > Roots > Unclassified | place...
AGGAAGAGTGGGTTTTCGGATGAGTTGGGGGGTGGCGGTGGTGGAGGGGGGGGTTTCTGTTGGGACCGCAGCTGCTACTTCTATGGATTGAGCGAGTTCTTCGGGCGCGGTGGCTGCGGCAGCTGGGCGGGGCCTCGCGGCGGATTTATTCTGTTTGCGCTTTGGCGGCATTGTGATGGTTGGTGATGGTTGAGAGCGAAGGTTTGAGTCGGGGAGCGATGAAAGACTTGGACGTACCGGAAGAACTTTATTGCGTGAGGTTAAACTTCGACCGTGCTACATGGGTTCCCCTTAAAGTCAAAACCGTAACGGTGCCAAGGTTGCGGCTCCGCCACAACCCATGCTGACACCCCAACGCAACATGACAGCCCAACACAACTTTCAATTTGTATGTGAATTTAAAATTACCAACCACTACCAATCATTCTCTTATGCTTTAAAAGTCTTTCTGGCTTTCTCATATATTGTTTTAAGTCTTTAAAAATAAATCTTCCATTTTCTCTCCTCTCTTTTACCATTTTTATTTTCGTGTGGTTGGACTTTACACTTTAAAGTTGGGCTGTCATGTTGTCTTGGGGTGTCAGCATGGGTTGTGGCGGAGCCGCAACCTTGGCACGGTTAGGGCCAACGTTCATTCCAGTCTTTCGAAGGTATGATCTTGCAAATAGGATAGGACTTGAAACAAATTATCAACATGGATATGATAATATGAGTGTGGTTTTATTAGAACCTGTACATTGGCATCCAACACCAAAACATTTATTTTTATACAACTGGCTGGATAGACCTTTAAAGCATACTGCTAATGGCTTAAAAATTATTTTAGAGACTCCAATGACCTCCGTAGCATGCCTTATATCCAAAAATATCAAATATTGCAAAAAGAACTTTTTTCACATAGAACAATAGTAGATTTTTTTGGCTACCTGTACAGCTAATTGTAAATTTGATTGAACAAGCAGTTATAATACTATTAGTTGTTAAAATAAAAGTATACTCTTTTGTTACAATATGGTATACTCATGTCTCCGCGCCAAGAATGGGCACCTCTTTTAGAATAGTGACCACCAGCCCATAAAAGGAATAGTGGTCAAGCAGTTTGAAAGATTGTGCGGAAAAGTGCCTAGACGGTCACCTCAGGATTGACCACAGGATTGGGAATTTGTTAACTCTTATGAGCCGGTTATCAATTTTTCTAAGCAAGTAGGTCTTCAGCGTTGTGAGAATACTGGAACCTAAGAGGTTAAATTAATTTAAAACCCAGAATGACAAAAGGGAGAAGGCTTTCCTATGCTACAAGGTGAGCCATTATCGCTCTGTATAAGTATCATAAGATATCATTTTAGAAATTGGAGCTGTTTGAATATTCCACGAGAAACCGTACGCATGACCTATACGCAGGTTGCAGTAAGGAAAACGATAATATGTTATTAAAAAGAGGATAGGAAATGAGGAGGAGATAATAGTTTTAATGATTAATGGTCAAGCGCTGGGATCAGAAGATATTAAGCTCTCTCATCGACCCTTGCAACAAGTTCAACTTGAAGGTTACCCGCCATCATGCTTCTTGAGAAAAGCAGCCTCTACACTATCCTCCATATGGGCCCGGAGTGGCTATTCCAAAAAGGGTACCCATTCTTGGCGCGGAGACACGAGTAAAGTCAGCAGTCATGATTGTTTGTCGAAGAGCTAATTGGGTAAAGTCCATCCAAAAGAATTGGTATCTAGTGTGACGGTAGACTCGCATTATATAGTTCATTGTATCACCCGATCACTAAGATTAGTAGAGTGATCGGCCATGAGCCAGGATGCTCCAGTATACTCGATGATGGTCGAGCATGAACGAGCATTACCCTTGATCGAGCAAATCGATCAGATCATGGATGCTGTGGGCGACAATGATCTGATCGAGAGACCCCTAGGATCGAGGTGATCGAGCAGACTATTGATCGAGCCAAACTCGATCATGATCTGATCGTGCCCATCACTAGAGGATACCAATAACACGGCCGGAACGTGCCTCTTCCTGGCGGTGGGGCCGGAATGATTCACTCCAAAGCCCAACCAAGATTGGGCGTACACTGAATGGCATTACAAGTGTCCGTGATATCCCTGCACTACTGAATCCTTTGCTGACTTACTAGGGGGGTATCAACTTGAACAGTTTTTCTGGTTGGACCGGGCTAGACTAATGTAATGGCAGTGGTTGGGGGGCCAGTGATATTGCACGAGAGCGATTGCGAAGTTTCGATGAGTAGATTTTAAGGCTGGTGGGAGTCAGGAGAGAGCGAGTGTGTTGGAAGCTGGTATCTGCAATTGTTTCTGGTTACCTTAATTTCGTCTTGAGAATCAGGGACATGTAGCCAATTTCCAAAGACTACTGGTTCCATAAATCACCTTTTGATAGTCATACCCCAAAACAGCAGAATCAATAGAATGTGCGATCTCATAAATAATTAGCCTTACCATGCCCCAGCGCCCACTTTCACAACTAGACTCCATATCGGGGATTAGAAAATAGCGGATGAAGGGGGCATTTCCCTCCTGAGGGATACAGAATACAAGTTGATAATATTTAGTGGTCCCAACCAATATCAGGAGCGAAAAAGAACGGACAGTTGAAGCAATGCACAATCCTCAATCGCAGTGGAAACCTTAATACACGTTACTGAAAGAATGTGTGTTTCAGACTAGAGTACACACCTTTCGTGCCCTCCTCCAAGCAAACAAAAAGATATGCGGGCTTTGTTTCCTCCAAAATGCACATAAGTAATAATAATAGGCATCAGCCACGCAGAATGTAAACTGATGGGGTCGCTAGCATTGGCAAGACGGGGTTGTTCGAGTAATCAAATATTTGCAAACAGGGCATTGGGATCAACGAAGGCCTCGATAACAGAACTGAGTAGGATAGGTGAGCGGGGCGAGGCGGTCCGACCATCGGATAGGGTTTTGAGATGGCCTTGGGCATGGCAACGTTGGCAGTATGTCTTGCCGATAGTGTTTCCCATACAAGTATTGGGCAACTTATCATAAATTTTTGGCAGGCCCCAGGGCCAATACCATTTTCCATGGCTTCCGGCATAGAAAGCTTTGGTTAGAGTTCGTTATGGGGCGGACAGGGCCCCGAAAAAGCGCGGGCCCCCGGCCCTTTTCACGCCCCGCCCCACTCAACGGCCTGGGGCAGGGTGTCTGGTTCGGCATTCTCTGCCACTGTCCCCGCTCAGGCCCCCGCCCCACCCATACCCCAGACGGGTCCTCGTTAAAAACAGGTGCTAACAAACGGGCCCCGTCCAGGGAATGAGTGCCGGTGGGCCCCTGACGGGGGCAGGGCGGGGATTACCCGACACATACCCCCCCGGCCCCGTGTAAGAGCGGGGTCTGGCGAGTGAATACCTGCCCCGCCCCGCCCCGCAACGAACACTAGCTTTGGTCCCCCTTGATTGTTCCACACTTGTAGCCATGTTGAGCATGCACTGCTGCTCCATATGGATATTCCAATGTAACTAAAAGGTGGAACTATATCCCAGTCATCACACACATTTTCTATTTCTTCCCGCATCCATTTTTTGTGTTTTTGTTCCTCACGAGCACCAAGTTCATTATTTTTAGAATAATGACCTATCTCAGAGTCCATTGCCCACTGTATTGACGGCACAATACCACACTGTTCCTTTGATCCTGAAGCTCGATTAGGATTTGTTGGGCCCTTAGGTGTTTTGGGTTTTCTCTTAGGACACATGTTTGTGAATATGGTACGGCAGGGATCTGAAATCCTGGTATTGTGCAACCGAATATAGAGTGCAATATGTTTCTTGGTTTCATCTGTTTTGTTTTGCTTGTGGGGGAGGGGCGTAGACTAATCATTTTGAACTCAACTATTCATCTGCCTCATTGATAAATGTTGGATAAGAGCGCATTCACAATGTATGGGAGCTTGGATCGCGCCAGGGTTATGAAACCTGCTGGTCAGGTCCAAGGACTCCTGTCCGCACCTGTGTTGATTTTGTCCTGCGACATCGGCAGTGGGTACTAAGCCATCAATAATTCGGCCCCAATCCTTAACATTTGCCGGAATGTTGAATGTTGCTAGTGGGGACATTTATACTGTAACAATGGATATGGTAAATTTGAATATGGGATTTAACCTGGGGTAATCTACAAAAGCCAAAAGCTTTTGAATTTAACGATGGGGGCAGGTAAGTTCAATCAGAGCATGGCGGATATCAAAGCCATGAAGGCCGATTGGATCTATTTACCACTTGCATAAGTTTAACCTATTAATTTCTTGGTAATTGTAACTTACTAATTTCTGTTACCAGAGCATGACACCAGTAATTATTTTCACCAGTAATTCCATGCACACGAGAAGCTGCACCCTCATGGAAGAAATACAATGTATTTCAGTCACTACTGTGACTCTTCTCAGACATTTTCAAATGGTATACCTCGGTACATTTTTGTGCAGGAAAGGCCATTTACAGATCCTTCTTCTGGTTGGAAAACGGTAACAATCATATTGTTGAGCTGGTATGCAACAGGCAACAACATTGGTCTCCTGCGTAAAAGGGTCTTGAGTTTCTGCACTAAGGGTAGGAAGATACCATCTCTTCAGATAATACAGAACGGGCTTGCGCCTCTCGAACAATACTATCTCCTCAGATACTAAGAAGGGTAGATCATTCTGTCTTCGGAGAACTATCACAATAGTTCTATGTTGGGTAACCTGTCGCTGAGACTATCACAATATTCGCCAAGTTCTTTGAGCATAGGCTCTCGTAGAGGAGGAGTGTATGAAGAAGGTAGGGATAATTGTATTGCAACTTAAGTATACAAACCTACTTAGATGGTTGCGTGAAAATCCTATCACTTTATCAGAACCAAGATTCTTATATTGGCATCTTCCCACAACCCTAACCCTGGTGACTCATCACCTCGGGTCAGGTAACATCTATGACTCATAGTCAGTTATTGTATGAAATCCATCAGCTAACTCACCTGAGTCAACTGCCCAACCTCTTTTAACCAATAATAACCAATAAATAAGTCATGTGCTCAAAACAAGTCACATGCGTGAAACCCATGACTGATAACATGAGTCATGTGCGAAACTTATTATATCATATGATGTCACTATTATGAGTCATAAAATAATCAACCAATCATAATATAATGATGACTCGAAAGTGTGCAGTCATGCAAGAACCATGAGTTAAGTAATGTCATAGTGTAAAACCAACATACCTTATGACTAATAAGTATTAGTCATGTGAAATCTGCCTTGGTTAGTCACCATTTGTGACATAAATCCACTCTCCTATTTCCCCCTGCGCTAGCTGCCAATTTTCCAACACATACCTACAACATGCCCACTTTGCATTATAGAACCGAATGTCGACAATCTACAATTTGGCCTGATTCCACTACTTGGTAGCTTTTATCCATATTGCTATCGGGACTGATGTACATCACACACCCTCTCAAAGCAATTTCCTCCTCATGAGTGTTACTTATGGAATTCTTGAAAAAGATGAGGCAAACGAGAGGACATTTCCAATCCTTGATGACCTAGCTAGTATTAGTGTGTCCCAGCCTACCAGTCAGGTGGTAGCAATTGGTTTCCAAAGGAAACAACACAAAAGTAAGATATGTTTCACAGTTGCTGAAAATGGAAATGTCCAAAAGGGTCTTGTTCAATTTCTTAGCACGATATGAGAGCTACTACACGCATTATCATAGAGATTTGCATATGCGAGAGCATATGATCATCAACAGCAACATCCCATAAAACAAAAACGAGTATCGCCCATCATGTCCAAGGAGTTGGGCATTATCTTCAAATTAAAGTCTTTTAAATTGTATATGAGTATGCCAGAGCTAAAAACAAACAACAGGTTGAAAAATGGATTCCACCTCTATCAGATTTCATGGAACGCTTCTATAAATCACAGAAGAATATGCTTATAGTGTATGCTTAGGATCTTGACCTTGTATATCGGGCACTCCAGTATGCTATTCTGAACAATCATAGTAGGCCATGTGGGGACTAAGACGATGCATACTGGGTGGGTATCCCTTTATGCCCTATTTGAGGTATCAACCTTGCCGATTGTCAGGTTAACCAATGACTTAATCAATGTCTTGGAGAATATTGTTAGTCAACTTGAAGTTGCTAAGTTGTCTTTTAGAAAATCATTTTGTGTCGGCAAATTTTAACACCATTTATCTATAGACCTTGATTGGCAAAACTCAATGATGTTTGACCTGAGATACACTCTTCAGACAATTTCTATTCAGCACTGGAACCTCCATTGTTTGAGTCATTTTCTCACACTCTCCTTGGTTGCACTCTTCCCTTCTAGGTCAACTCAATATCATATGCCATTCAGTACAACATCCGCAAGTTCTCTAAGTAGCTCGAACCAGCCTTGACAGGGTGGGAGTATATCAGTAAAGCTATAATTCCTCCAAGTGATTCATTTGGAGCTGGTTAGGAACAGAAGGAGGCTACACTACTTGTACGGTGGTTTCTGTGAAACGAGCCAACTAATGCTCCTGTTCAGTGTGAATGTTCCTTAATGCACTAATTTTCCCAAGGGTCCAGATAAGTAATCACTCCTACTGGAAACAGTTGCTCCCATCACAGGATACACGTTGCACAACTATGAACCAATAATCTGCCTGGTCTTCCTTCAGGAAAGACTGCAAGACCGGTGAATCTTGTGGTTAGGAAAAATACACCCAGGAAAACTATCATTATAGCCGATTCACATCAGCAAGAAAGGTTTTAGCTCATATATATTACACTTTGATTCATGATGCAGGTGGTATTACCAAGGAGTCCTATAATGTAAATCACGGGTTTCTGGGACAACACGGGGCACCTGAACAGCATTTAAACGATTAAAGGAGAAAACAGAGTTGATTGGAACTTTGCAAGAAAAAATCGTAAAAAGATTCTGACACCAGTTTGAAAAAGAGGAAATATAAGGGAGAAGACAATAGGAGGGGGAGAAATATGGGAAGAAAACTAGATTTTTAAACAAATTAGTTATGCCTAAAGGAGTAAGATGAATGGAAGAGGGAAACAAACCAAAAAAAAGAAGCAGAGAAAGAAAGAATTTAGTGCTTTGAACCGAGTTTCATATCGAGTGGGCCATCGGGCATATGGGGGCGGGCAATGAGCGGCCAGAAGGGAGTATCAGAGGAGTGGCGGTGGCAGGAACTCAGGGTATTTTGCCGAGGATTCCACAACGAATCAGAAACCACCTCGTGAGCTTCTGCAGAAGGAGAAACTGGAGAAATTGCAATAACTTCCACAGTTAAAGCAAGCTGACCATGTTGAGACTGAAGTTGTGGTGAGAGTTCTGGGTGAGGGGTACTCGACACTGTGGTTGGGCTTGTATTCATTTTCTTCAGTTGGCTTGGCCTTTTGGGACGACTGTCAAGCTTCTCGCTCGCTTTTCGCAAGGTAATAAACTGCTTGCCAGTCAGAAGAGGGGCCTTGGAGAGCTGTTTCCTGTCTGCCTGAGTGTTGTAGGTTTATTTCTGCTGTAGGCCATAACATACCTTTTCTCTGATCTCTGTCTCAGCAATTGAGAATAGGGCTGCATGGCTAAATGATTTGAGAATTCCTTTAATTTTTTCAACCGATGCCCCATTATCGATAAGGTGGTTTGCTGCATAGAGTTGACTGCATATGGCTCGTAAGCTTTTGGGTGTACGGAAGGTTTCTGAAGGGAGAGTGGAGCTTGTTGGAAAAGGGTTACGGTTGTCATTCCCTGGCTTCATCTGGGTGTATACCGGCAGAGGATTAAATGGCATGATACCAGTAGTGGCAAAGGCCTGAGCGATGTTGTGGTTGGTAATGGCTATGATTTGAGCAGTGTGTAGTAGGGGAATAAATACCGACTTCTCAATTCCCTCCTGACTATCCCGGCTTTACTTGTCAACCTCCTGAACATAAGCATATTGCAAAGGGCTGAAGATTCCCACATCCAGGGGCTGGAGAAGATGGGTTGAGTGTGATGGAAGACAGAATAGGATGATGTTTGTTTCTTTGCAGAAGGAGACAAACTCCCAGATTATATGGGAGCTATGTCCATCCAGTATGAGGAGTCGAGGGAGGGGGGTAATAGAAGCAGTACATGCCTCGAAATAATTCTGTAAGCCATTTTAAGGTCACAGCATCATGTGTCTAGCCATTTGGAGAGAAAGAAAAGTGGTAATCCACCATGGGAGCTGTTAAATTCGTGTACCAGCCCTTGTATTGCGCGCTACCATTGTTAATTATCATGTGCTGGAGGGCATAGTCTGCAGCAGAAATGGTTTCAATCACGGTGACCATTTCTCGTGGGCCTTCATGGGTGACATGGGGGTTCCTTCGCCTTCGGTGTAGAGTTCGTTATGGGGCGGGGCGGGGAGGGTCTTCACTCGCCAGGCCCCGCCCTTACAACAGGCCCAGGGGGTTATTTTGGGGCTGACCCCCGCCCCCGTCCGGGGCCAGTCCCCGCTCATCCCCTGGACCGGGCACCGTTTCTCCTCACCTGTTTTAACAGCGACCCGTCTGGGGAACGGGTGGGGCTGGGGGCACGGGCAGGGAACCCTAACAAAACACGTACCGCCCCGTAACGAACACTACTTTGGTGCCAGATGACTTTCACTCGTGCTGCAATCCGTATCAAGAACCCTTTTTCATCCATATTGAACATTTGAAAGGCCTTCAGGTTATGGTGGTGAATAATTCGACAGAGTTTGGGAAAATAGTCGCGCAATAGCCATGGCCAACTCGCATGTGCCCTCTCCCGGTCCAATTTTGTACTGAACTTGGTGGCCATATCAGGATGATGGTCCGGAAATCTCGTGATCCAATTTTTCCCTAAACTCTTTCCCTTATCTCCCCTTCTCTTCCCATATAAAAATAGCGCAATGCTTTTCACAATATCCCACCGTGGTGGAAAACCACGGTTATGCTGCTCTTTACACCAAGCCACGATTGCTTTCTCTTCCAGGTCTGATATTAACTGGTCCTCTACCTGGGCAACATGGCGACTGGTTCTCTCTCCCGTATACCGGTACTACAGCGTCGACTTTGGAATATCGTAAGCCTCAGCAGCCGCTCCAATGCTTTCGTGCTAACATTCCTTTAATGCCCGAATTGCAGCGTAAATGTGTGCCTCACGACTGGTAGTATCGCGCTTTTTCACTTGGGGTATGGTTGTGTGTTGGTGCCTGTTATTCGGTTCTTGAGCAGGGTAACTGCCTTGAGAGATTGTTTCATTTTAGCGACATTGCGCCATTCTGCCTCGGGGTGATGTTCCGGATCTACGTGATTTACGTGACCTCTTATCTCTTATAACACATTAGGTATTGATTGTGACCATGAGGGCTTCCATGGAACAACTATAGTGTACTTATAATTCAGCGCCTGACCACTGGAGTCAAGCTATGACATGGTAAAGATATAGAGTATTGCACAAACCACATAATTCGTGGGTAACAGATAGCTGGTATTGCACTGTGTGGAGTGCAACAGAGTCTCTGGTAAGACTACTCATCTCGCTAGGTTTTTCCAGTATCGATCTGGTACCCTAGGGTTTTTCCATTGTAGACAGTGGCCGCCTGGAGGTTCCTGGCCGACTTTGTTCATCCTAAAGTCCTGGTGTGTAGGACACCAATAGTGCCGAGATTTTTACCTTTTACATAAATCACATTTTGCAGTTGCGCTTATCCCTTTTTAGAAGGTAGGTGTAACCCAAGTTAGAAAAAGAGGCAGAAAAGAACAAATAGGACTCTGGGAGGCTGAAATGGGACTCTGGGAGGCTTGCATTATTCGTTGGTAGTGCCGAGATACACAGAGAGCCCCTCAAGTCCAATCCGAAGTCCTGTGCGCATCCTTCTCCCCCAGACCCTCCACAAGTCACTGTAGACACCCTCAATGTCTAAGTCCCATTCTTGGACCTGAAAAATGCAGAGCAGGCCAGCGGTATCAATGGACTGAAGAGGGGTCAACCAACAGCCCAAAGAAATTACAACTTGATATGTTATTTTTGGCAGAGTATTCACTGAAGCTCCCGAGATCCTATTTTGTTAAATTTGGTCTGGAATAATCTGTTTACTTGATTGTTTTCATATTCTGTAAACTGTGTCCACATAGTCCTCCACGTAATACATAAAGATCTCTATTAAGCCACACTTTTAGTTAGTGTATTTTCTTACCTATACCTGTTATATTGCAGGAAAAGGCCTCCTGATCCGGTACCAGACCTGCTGCTAGTCGGGCATTCATGCCTGTGATGCTTTTCGGCGTTCATCACCTGTGATAAAGTATCTGTTTTCCTGTCATAATACACCCTCCACTAGGTATTATGCCACTTGTTAAGCTATAATACTCTCCTCTTGCTCTTCTGATATAGTCATGAGATTCACGATTCCGGTGTTGGTGATTTATTCCGCTAATTCCATGAGCATTCCAGGTTTGGATCTTGGACCAACCTTCGACTACTCCGACTGATATCCCCCAACCTTTGTATTCCCAAGCCACACCTCAATTAGTTTGTGTTGACAATGCTATTTTTGATTGTTAAATATCTGACTTGATTGTTTGCAGGGATAACTATAGTCTGTTTGGGAATCCCGGCCCCTTGGAGATTCTTAATATCCTAGGGAAATAAGCATTGGTCTCTGTTTGCACTATAGCATTCCAATTTGTGAAACCTTACTTCAGGTAGTACTTCCAGCTATTGTTCAAGATACAAGCTCAACCTTGACCCACCTTCTACGGTCTTGCAATGAATACTGCATTGAATGTCCATGATATGGTTGCCCTGATGCATGTTGCAATTGGTGTACAATATCACTATATGAACCACAAGACTGCTATTGCTTACCTGGATATTGTTGGTGGAAGTCTTGGGCCAAAGGAGGGCAAACAAAGGACATTCCCAGTTCTGGATGCCCCGGCCAGCATTTGTGTCTCAGAGCCAAAAGGGCAGGTTGTTGCAGTTGCCGTACAACTGCAATTGAAGGAGAAAGAAATCTGCATGACACTGGCTGAGAATCGCGAAGTCAAAAGTGAAATGGTAGACCATCTAACCAGTATATGCAAAAAGTTGAAAAGGTTATCCAAAGAGTTTGCCGTAGAAAGAAACCTGAATTCCAACAAAGAGCAGTGAAAAGGTATCACTGGTGCTTTACCCAGTAGAGTGCGTTACGGGGTGGACGAGGCCCTGTAAGATGTGGGCAGGCAGCTCTCTTCCCCGCTCCGCCCCACGCAATGGCCTGGGGCAGGGTTTGTCTTTTGGCAGCCCCTGCCCCTCTCTCTGCTGAGGCCCCTGCCCTACCCATACCCCAGACGCGTCCATATTAAAAAAAGGTGGTAAAAAGTAGGGTGCCGTCCAGGAAATGTGTGTCGCTGGGCCCCAGACAGGGGCGGGGTGAGGATTGCTCGAAAAATACCCCCCCGGCCGCGTGTAAGGTCGGGGTCTTGTGAATGAACACCCGCCCCGACCTACCCCGTAACAAACACTATTACCCGCTATCCCTGACGCTGTTGCCCATGAGTTGCATCTGACTATATTTTGGAAGATTTATATTTACACCATGACTAAAAATGCTACGAGATGGCAAAATAGATGCCACGTGTCAAGGCCTCTATGGAATACTTTGACAAATTGCGTAAAAGTACACTTTCCAGCGAGGAGAAGGAACTCGCAATGGCCTTTCGTGCACTTAAATGTGAAGAGGTATAACCATTTGAAAATTCCTGAGAAAAGTGACAGTCGTGAGTGGAATGCATTATAATGCTTTGATGAGGGTGGAGCTTCTTGCGTGCATGGAATTACTGGCAAAAATGATTACTGGTGTCATGGTCTGATCACCGAAATTAGTAAGTTCCAATTACCAAGAAATTGATAGGTGAAAGTTATGCAAGTGGTAAATAGATCCAAACGGCCTTTATGGTTTTGATCACCGCCATGCCCTTATTAAACCTACGAGCCCCTATCGCCAGATTGAAAAGCTTTTGGCTTTCACATATTCCACAAGATTACATCCGATGTTGACATGTTCTGTATCCATTGTGACTGTACACATGGCCCCACCACCAACATTTACCCTTCTGGCTAACGTTAAGGATTGGGGCGGAATTATCGACCGCTTGGTATAAACTTCCAATATCGCGGAACAATATCGACAATGGTGCAGACAGGAGGCCTTGGACCTGACCAAGAGGTTTGATAATCCTGGCGGGATCCAAGCTCCCATACATAGTGAATGCGCGCTCATCCAACATTTATCAATGAGGTGGATGAATATTGAAAATGATGAGTCAACCCCCCCACGCAAGTGAAAGAAAACCCACAAAACCAAGTAAAGAATTGCAACCAATATTCCGTGGGACACTACTAGGATGTCTGATCCCTCTGTTACCCAATCAGCAAATCTGAGTCCCAAGAGAAATCCCGGAGCACCTGGGGGCCCAACGCATCGTGAACAAGTTTCAGTATCAAGACAAAAGTGTGATATTGGGCGAGCAATAATGGGGGCGATGGCACCTTGGATCCGGCATTATTGTAAAAATAATGCCCTTGGGGGTATTGAAGAACAAAAGAGCAAATGACGCAGGCTGAAAGAGATGGAAAATGCGTGTGATGACTGGGATATTGTCCCACATTTTTGTTACATTGGAGTATCCAAATTAAGCTGGAGTGTATGCGCAATATTGAAACCAGAGTGGAATGATCATCGGGGACAAAGGTTTTATACGTGTGGAAGCCATGGAAAAGGGTATTGGCCCTGGGGCCTGCCAAAGATTTGTGATGAGTTGCTTTCTAACGTTGTGGACTGGGAAACGGATCGGCACCGGGATCCGGCTTGGCTCCCAGATAGGCTGAATACTTACCCTACCGTCAAGAAAAGCAATCGCTCACTGTCGCATAGATTACCGAATGAATACGAAACGAGCCCTGATGCCGCCCATCAAGGAGCTGCCAAAAGATGATAAGGAAGCTTTGCTTCAAGCCACGGTTAAGTTCTAGCATTAGAGCTCAGAAGCCTGAATAGAAGGAATGGCAAAGAAGTATAGCATTGTCAGTTCAACTTCACGGGATAGATTGAAGGGGGCTGTATCCCGTGTGAGTAGACATCAGAGGATGGAGGTTGTGACACCGTATGAGGCAAACTGAGTGGTCTGATGCTGGGAGAGTTTGGATCCGTGGGGCCATCCTGCAACGATCTGGGTAATGAAGAAGATGGCAGAAGCAATCATCCCTGGAAGAGCAAATCAGCATATATTAGGAAAGCATTGGATATCACAGGTTCTCAGTTGCTACCCCGCACTTTCACCAAAATTAAGTACCTGTCTAGATAGTCAAAGGGCCCTTGCCAGTGATCCGAGAGTGATAAAGGATTACTTTAACCACATTAGACAATCCTTTATCCTATGCTTATTATCATATTAATTAAGAATCTAGTATAATATTTAATCAAGTTCTGCGATATTTTACTGTCTGATGTCAATAATATCGACGAGAAGGGATTCCTGATGGGCGTAGCTTGGCTGTATAAGGTAATTTGTAAAAAGGGTCGGCGGACAACAAATCTGGTAGAGGATGGCTCGCAGGAGAGTGTTACGGTTATTGAGTGTGTCTCCGGTGCTTGTTCTGCTCTTCGACCTATGATACTCAATAAAGGACAAGCCCACTACATGGGCTGATATTGAAAGCTAAAAAAAAAGGATTTAGGAATATTTTGTGTTTTGGAGAAGGGTTGGAGCAATGAGGAGTTGGGATTGTGTTGGTTAAAGGAGCTTTTTGACCGTGAAATACAGGAGAGGTAACTCTTTACTAAAGACTTACAATTTAGAACTCAACTTACTATATGGGGCTTGAAATGGATACCATCCTCAAATATTAGATGGGTGTACTTCACTTTTCAATTGGCGATTTTTTGATCATGGCTTGAATGTCAAGATAATTCCGTTTTGCCTTCTGGCTCACTCTACCCACCTATTGCAACCGTTAGACGTGGGACTATTCAGTCCCTTGCAGAGGCATTATGGAAATGGGCTAGATCAATTTGTGCGCAAAGGGCATGTGGGTATGAATACGGGGAATTCTTACCGTTTGTATTTCCAATTTATTGAAAATTTAACTATATCTACTCCTACACCTCCTAATTCCTGTTAGATAGAATATTGATGCCAGCTGGACAATTGGCTTTTATGTCAAGTAATATTCTGAGTACATGGGAGGCAGTAGGAATAATTCCTTTCAATTCCCGTCATGTACTCAGGGCTATGAAGTGAAAGGAGTACCTCGGCGGAAACGGCCCCACCGTTTCTACTGCCAGTAACCCCAGCTCTCATGTTCCGAAAACACCATGTGCAGTTAGTCGGGTAACACGAACTGCCTACTCTCTAGTTACACGTAATACCCCTTCCTTCCAACAGCTGAAATCAATTCTTTTGCGCATCTCGGAAGGGTTTCACCAAACAATTGGGATAAGATACTGGAGGAGGAGGCCCACAAACAGTCCCGAGACCTTATGGGAAAGGAAAAAAAGTGAAAGATTTCGAACCGGCGCAAGTTGATAGAGGCTACTGTGGTCACCTCGGAAACTATCCTCAAGTTATGGGAGGAGTGGGAGCCGGCAGATGCTGCAAAGGCAGCTAGGCAGGCAAAAAAGAGCACCCGATCAGGGCGTGCATTACCAAGTACGACTTTCATCCCAAAATCGCGGATGGCAGCCCCCAATGTGTCAGAGAGATCTCCGACAATCCTTGGTCAAACTATTATTACTTATTTGCATTTTGGACGAGACAAAGCCCATGTGTTTTTTTGTTTTTTTTGTTTTCAATCAAATCTTTTTATGGTATACAGAGATTCAGAGATTTTTTTGTGCCGGGGGTGCTCGGGATTGGGTGGGTTTGGCCTTGCTAAATTTGCGGCTGGTTGATGTTCTGTGATGCCATGGCGTTAAGTTGTGCGATATGTTTTGTAGGTCTCCCCCAATTCATAATTTGATACCCTACTGCCCCACCTTACCCTAGGATTCCCTGGTATGATACAAGGCACGCTGCCCTCATCCTCCCTCAATCGGGACACCCCATCCTCTCATATTTTCTTTCTCAATAACCAACAATTTTCCGATTGTGTTTCTCTTTTCCTTTTTCCGACTGCTGCTGCTCCCATCGGAAAGGAACCTCCATCCGGATAAGAGATCTAGAAAAGAATGTGGGGAGGAGGGAGGGTGACCTCCTAAATCTAGTGGATGCTTGAGGGCCGTACAGTACAGTACCGTGTAGTTGAGGACCGGTCTCTATCTCTACACAATCGTAGACACCGAAAACCGCGGAATGGACTCCAGCAGATATGGAATGGCACATATACTATACGATACACTTACTCTGCCCCTCCCCCTCCTTCCGTCCGTTATACTCCTGTGCTGGGACTGGACTGATGGTTTCTCTACGGTACAGGATCTGTCTGGCTAGACACCCCCTCCACGCTTCCAAGTCAGAGAAATGGAAGATGGATCAAATTCTGTTACATGCCCTCCTGCTTCTGGTTAACCTTGGTTTCTAGTTCCCCAAGCACTCTTTTCTTCGTACCCTTTTCTCTTTCCTCTATTTTTCTCCTTCCGGTCCTTCTACTCTGCCTCTCTTTTTTTTCCTTCCATTTCTCTCTCCCTTTCTCCTCATTTCCCTCTTTTGTTTCCATATCTTCTTCAGCATCGCAAATACGTGAGAAGGAAGCGGGGGATACTTCGACAAGTCATTGAGGAAACCAATCAATTACCCATTCCACCACTCCACAACTGCTTTCTCATCTCACATTCAGGAATCCCGGGTAAGCGGAAACAAAAGGAGAAGGAACGAAGAAAGGAAAGAAGGAAAGTGAAATTTTGTCATGGCCCTAGAGCCCAGCCTTTTCTCTCTTTCTTCGCATTCTCTTTCTTCCTCCCACCAGAAACATTTCAGTGCATGTGGTGGCAGCGGTGTTACCCCCAGCACCATTCTTACATTACCAAGCCAGAGAGCAGGCAAGCGGTTTCAAGCATTTTACTGGCAACTTGAGTGCAGTACGAGCGCAGTGCTTGCTTTACTGTGCCACTAACCGGGCGGGTCAGCGAAGATAAGAGGAAAGAAGGGAATACAGCGGAATAGTGCATTATCCAGGCGATTCGGAAGGTGTGAAGGGTCTTTGGACTCTGCAACGCATTAAAAGTTTCCTTCTTATTATATACTTGATCGAGCAGAAGGAGCCGGGTTCTCTTTGTTTTTGGTGGTGGTGGGATATATACTGCGATTATTTACCTTTCTTATTTTCAATTGCTTGCCTTGTTTGCTTGCCTAGCTGTCTACCATTCACCGAGCGACTTGGGGAGTTTTTCATTTTATCTTCTCTTACCAAGGGATAGAGAGGAATGAGAATGCGGGTGCATTTTTCGTTATTGTTGTTGGCAACAACGGCGCAGGTAGCATCATCTGCCAATCTCGTGGCGGTCCCAGGGGTCGGCACGGACTCGAAGGGGGGGTGGTGGAAAGTGAAGAATGGGAAAAATAATGGTGGTGGTAACAGCAATAGTAATAATAATAATAACAATAATAAGAGGGGGGATGTTGTGGTTTGGAGTATGGAAATTCGGAGGTTGGAGCACCCAGTAGTGATGGCCACGATCATGATCGAGCAGATCACGGAGGGTATGCTCGATCATGATCTGATCGAGGGAACCCCATGATCGAATGATCGATCAAATGGGTAGGTCCTGATCGAGTG
>Ga0307510_10004282_pt1 | contig 16777 bp, 13 predicted proteins | sample 12_EM_MG_FD_207224 | JGI IMG/M metagenome (GOLD analysis project Ga0307510, IMG submission 207224) | Populus trichocarpa ectomycorrhiza microbial communities from riparian zone in the Pacific Northwest, United States - 12_EM | ecosystem: Host-associated > Plants > Roots > Unclassified | place...
GCACGGCGACCGACCCCGGGGACAAGAACCCCGACACGGAACCCCAGGGCACCGCCTCGGCCACGGCGGGCAACTCACCTGATCCGACGACGAGTTCGGGCTCGGGTTCAGGGTCGGGTACGACCACGCCGGCGAGCTGCGACGTCACGTACGACCTCGTCAACCAGTGGCCCGACGGCTTCCAGGCCGCCATCACCGTCACCACCACCAAGGCCCTCGACACCTGGCGCGTCGCCTGGTCCTACCGAGACGGCCAGCAGGTCACGCAGATGTGGGACGCGAGCGTCGGCCAGGACGGCTCCCGGGTCACCGCGACCGCCGCCGACTACAACAAGAACGTCGCCGCGGACGGCAGCTTCACCTTCGGCTTCCTCGGGACGTGGAACAACAGCAAGAACTCGGCGCCGTACGGCTTCACGCTCAACGGGGCGGCCTGCAAGTAGGCCCGTCCGCTCCTGCCTCTGTCCCTGCCCCTGTCCTTCCGGACGGGCTGTCACCCGTCCCGGCACATTCTCCGGGCGGGTGACGACCGTAGCCGACGAACTACGCGCTCATGAACCGGCGTTACCGCGCTTGCCGATCAAGTCCCGGTAGAGGGCCGCGCGTTCCTCATCCGTCTTGGCCTTGGCGAGTGCGGCCTTCCAGTCCTTCTCCAGGTCCTTCAGCTTCTGCACCCAGTCGCCGAACTGCTCCAGGTCGACGTGGCGCTGGCTCGCGCCGAGAGGGGCGTTGCCGCCCGGCTTGTCGTCCTTGTGCCCGCCGAACTGGCTCACAGGGTTGTTGTTCTTCTCGCTGCTCGTGATGCCGTGCTTGTAGCCGTCGGGGGTCCGGCCCCCGGGCCCGGCGGTCTCGAGGCCGACCTGAAGTCCCCCGTCGCTGTCGTCCGTCGGGCGCTTGTACCCCATGAACATGTGTCCGTACGACTCGTTCGGGAGGATGGTGTCGCCGTGGTAGTCGGCGTTTCCCATGCCTCCCGCGGCCATGGGCAGGCCGTAGAGGTGGGTGCGGGGATCGAACCAGTTCTGGACGGTGGCCCCGAACTCGCCCTTCTCCACGAACTCGCCGCGCGTTCCGTCCGCCTGGTTGTTGTCGCCGATGTTCAGGTGATGCGTGCCGAACCCGCGCCGGTACACCGGCTTGTCGGGCGTCGACTTGGGCTCCCAGGGCCTCCGGTCCTCCTTGGTGATGTGGAGCCACTGGGGCAGCTCGTATCCGTGCTGGCCGTCGGCCAGTTGGGGAATACGGATGTTGACGCGTCCGCCGTAGGCCAGCGCGTGGGCGACGTCGTCCTTGAAGTCCTCGTGCATGCCGGTCTCCGGGTTGAAGACCTTCAGCCCCTCCTTCAGGATCAGGAAGATCTTGGTCAGCACCTCGGTGCCGCGCTCGACCCGCTCCCGGTGCTTGCCGGCGTCCGGTACGGCGTCGCTGATACCCGGAGGGACCATGGTCTTCACGAAGGTCTCGAAGATCCGGTCGTTCCGTTCCCCCGTGAGCTGGTCCTTCTCGGACTGCGGGGTGTCCTCGGCGTGCATGGCCATGTGGTGGCCGAGCTGGTAGTCCGAGCGGGTGGGCTTGTCCGGTGACTTGCCCTGGCCGCGTTCCTCGACGTTCTGGTGCCAGCGCAGGGTGGCCACGAGGAGGCGTTTGCCCTCGGGCTGCTGGAGCCAGTTGTGGAAATCGCCCGCCTTGATGTAGGCATCGGCTTCGGAGGTGGTGCAAATCCCCACCGTCTTCAGCCACTTGGGGTCCTCGGACTCCACGGCCTTGATCGCTTCCAGTTCCTGGTCCGAGAAGCTCGGGCCACCGCGCACCCGCCGGTGGATGACTTCCCGTACGTCCTTGTTCCGGATCGCCGCCTCACCGCCGACGAGCAGCCGCGCGAGCCGGGCGATGGCCGGGGGCGAGGCCGCGATCGGGGGTGAGGGCGAGGCCGGGGGCGGGGTCGTGGAGGTGCGGGGCGGGGCCGCGGTCGAGGGGCCGGGCCGGTCCGCCCGCTGGACGGGGAGGTCCCCGTCCACGCTGCGCTGCACCGCCCCACCGGGTGAGGCGGCCCCGGGCAGCGACAGTTCGGGAGCGGAACCCCGGGCCAGCTTCCGGCCGTTGGCGCCGGCGCTCCTCTCGAACGGGTCGTCCGGGTGGGAGACCTTCTCGCCCCGGCCGTTGTCGGTACCGGGCACGGGCCCCAGGGCCTGCTGGCGTACGTGGTCGACCTCTTCGTACATCACCTCGTCCTCGACGCGGTCGCCGCCGAGCACGATGTGCGAACCGGTGGTGTAGGCCAGGGCGCCGAGCTCCTCGGCCGAGCGCTGGGCGACGGGGTCGTCGTGCACGCGTACATGACCGAAGTCCATGTCGTAGGCCTGCTCGGCCCGTTGAAGGATGCGGGGCTCCAGGGGACGTCCCGGGGAGCCGACGGCGTCGACGACGGACGCCCGCCGCTGCACCGGCACGGCCCCCTCGGCGGCGCGCGCCTCCGGCCCACCGTGCTGCTCCTCGCCGCGCTGCTCGTCCCGGGCCCGCTGGATCGCACGGGTCACCGCGGCGTTCCCGGCGGCCTGTTGGAGCGCGGTGAGCGGGGGCAGGGCGGTGGCCGACCGAGCCGCGGGCCGAGGCGCGGGGCGTCCGCCGGTACGGTCACCGCTCGGACGGTTCTCTCCCTGGACGCGCATGTGCGGTTCCCCTTTGGTCGGCGGGTGCCCTTGCCTGTTACGGGTGCTCCTCCCTCTTACCTGATGGGTGACTGGGGGTGGGAAGTCCATGGGGGCAGAGTCGGGGGCAGACTTGCCGGGCGACACGGAGCATGGACCTGGCAGCCCACAGCGTGTGGTTCCGCCGGACCGACGCGTGCGGATCGACGTCCAGAGACGCCGAGGAAGCCGGCGTCCGCCGATGTCCCCGGGGTCAGGCCCCGTTGCGACGGCGGCGCAGGGCGATGAAGCCCAGCGTGCCGGTTCCGGCCGCGATGAGGGTCGTCGCGGTCACGGTGGTCGCCGAGACCGAGCGGCTCCCGGTCTTGGCCAGCTGCGTGGTCGTTCCGGAGGTCGTCCCGGAAGCCGTTCCGGAGGACGTCGTGGTGGCGGTCGGAGTCGTGGTCGCCGTGCTCGTCGCGGAGGGGGTGGCCGATGTGGAAGGGGAAGGCGTGGCCGATGCGGTCGGGTTGGTCGTGCCGGAGCCGGCCGCCTTCACCGTGATCGATGCCGACGCGCCGCAGAAGGTGGTGCCGCTGAACGGCGTCGGGCCCCCGTCGACGAACGCGCAGGGGTGCACGGTGGTCTTCCCGGCCGGTGTGTCCTTGCGGTAGGTCACGCGGACCTTGGCGTCCGCGCCGCTGTCCGCCGTGATGGTGGTGTCCTTGCCGGTGATGTCGAAGCCGTACACGTCCGGTTGGTCGCCGGCGGTGATCGGCTCGAGTGTCGTCCACGTCCCGGAGCGCAGCACCTGCACGGTGGCGTAGCGGCTGGCCAGTTGGTGCGGGGCGCAGGGCGCAGGGCGTATGCCGCAGGGTCCACGGGGTGACGTGATGGACGTCCCCGCCCCGGGGTGCGCGTCAATTCGGCGGCGCCTCTTGTCGCTCGCGCACTGCGAGGGCGGCGGACTACCGACACACGATCGACGAGGCACCCTCTGTCGCGAGGCGGGGACCGTCGGCCGACAAACGTGGACGGCCCCGCCTCCTCGCGGCCCTCGCCCTGGCCGGTGCCGCCTCGGCGCGAAACGCGCCGAACGGACACCTCGGGCACTCCGGCGTAGCCTGATTATGTCGGAAGGAATTCCCATGATCAGGCGAATGTCCGCGCTACTCACCGCGACTCTCCTGGGGGCAGGCGGCTTGGCCGGGACTGCACATGCGGACGTGGATCCTCCCGCCGATGAGGCGTCGGTCACGGCATACATCGAGAAGACGATCGAAGACAGTGCGTACCCGTATTGGGAAAAGTGGCTGAAGAGTCACCAACTCCAGCCATATCCGCCGCTGTACGAAATCATCCAAAGGGGTGAAGTGTACAAGAGCGCATGCGATGAAACCGCCATTGGATCCGACGACCCCAATGTCTTCTACTGCCTACGGGACGTGCAGAAGGATGGAGCACTGTACGAAGGGGAGCTGGTCTTCCCCGTCGAGACCATGCTCGCAATGCAGTTGGGAGAGGTGAACGGCAAGTATTCGGAAAAGGCGGGTGAGTTCACCGTCGCGACGACTGTGGCCCATGAGATGGGCCACTGGGTGCAGGATGTTCTGGTCGACCAGAAGGCCCAACTTCCGCTCAGGCCCGGGAAACACAGGGAATTGATGGCGGACTGCTTCTCCGGAGTATGGGCAGGGGCCCAAGGTGAAGGCTCCCTGACCGTAGCCGATTTCGAAGCAGCAGTTGAAAGCAGGGAAAAGGTCGGCGACGAGGAATTCGCCAATCCCGACCATCATGGCACTCCCCAAGAGCGGGCCAACGCCTGGAAGATCGGCTTCTTCGGACTGTCGAACAACGCGGGGAGCTATCCGGAGAACTGCATCAACGAGTACTGGCGTTCCTGAACCGGGCGCCGAAGAACCGGGCGCCGTAGTTCGGTGACGTCGCGGCCCACGCACCATCCACAGGCACCATCTAGGGGGCGGTGCTGGTGGAGCGGCAACCCCGTGCTGCCGCCGGTGACTTGGCTTGTGCTGTGGGAAACGGTTCGTTGGGTGCTGCCGGGAAACGGGGCTACCGTCCGCCGCAACCCCGCCCCGAACGGGGGTCGTTGAGCGCCGCCCGATGCGATCCGCTCCGGCGTGACACGAACAACGCACTGGGCACTGCGGGGACCAGGGAGAACGCGATCCGCACGTACCGCCCTGCGGTTGCGCTGCCCGGGATCAGCAGGAGACTTCCGACGCCGAGCAAGACCGCGATCACGAACCACAGCCATGAGCGGAACGCCAGTACGTCGGAAGCCGGTGACCACACGCCGTTCTCGCCTTCCGTTGGATCTTTCCCGGTCGAAGCCGTGGCAGAACCGCCACGGCCTCGTCGGATTCAGCGGCCCCGGTCGCCGCCTCCCGCCGATCCCCTTGTTCGGAGACGAGGAACATCCAGGTGGTCGGGCGGGTCTCGAAGGCTCACAGGATCCCCCGTAGTTCTTGATCACCGCAGCCAACATCGCCATCCCTGTTGCCGGTAGGAGCCGTACTCCCCATACAGGCCGTGAACCATAGGGGCGGGTGGTGTCGCCCACGGTATTCACCCCCACCCTCGGCCGGCCACCGACGAAATGCGGTGGTTCGCGAGGTGACGGAATGTCTTAGCGGCCGCCCTGCGTCCGCGACCTCCGTGCCGCCAGGAACACCAGCGCGCCGCCCGCCACCAGGAGGACGGCGGTGCCCGCCCGTAGCAGGACTCCGTCCGCGCCCGTGGCGGCGAGCCCGCCGTCAGTCGTCGTCCCGCCGCTGGTTCCCGCCACGGAGCCGGACGGGCTCGCGGTGGCCGTGGCCGACGGGGACGCGGAGGCGCTGGGCGACGGGCTGGACGTCGCGGAGCCGGTGGCCTTCACCGTGATCGCCGCGGTGTCGTTCGACGCGTCGTCGTCACGATTGGGGTACTCGGGGTTCTCCACCGCCCGCACGCTGCCCCGTGCGCCGGGGACGACCTTGTCGATCCGCACCGTGAACTCCTGGGTCACGGAGTCGCCCGGCCCGAAGTCCGTGTTGGCGATGTCGCAGGTGTAGCTCTTCGCGCCGGCCTTGCCCGGTGTGCAGTTCCACAGCGGCCCGGGGTCGCCCTGCTCGCCGGCGCCGGGGGCGCCGGTGATGGTGGTGCCGGCGGGCGGGGTCACCACGAACGTGCCGGAGTTGTCGGCGTCCCCCCACCGGAAGTCCATCCGGCCCGGACCGTTGTTCCGCACGCCCAAGGTGATGCTCACCGTCTCGCCGACCTTGCCCTCGACGGTGTCACCGAGCGCCTCGTAGTCGGCGTGCTGGGTGGTGGCGAAGGTGCCGTACCCGGAGCCGGTGAATCCGGAGCCGGAGGCGACGGACTTCAGGCCGAGCGGCGTGCCGGTGCCGGTCCCGGGGAAGTCGGACGGGTCGAAGGAGTCGGGCGCGGTGCCGCCGACCGGCCACACGACGTAGGTGTTGTAGCCGTACATCGTGTCCTTGGAAGCGGTGTAGCGCAGCGGCGCGTCCGTCTCATAGGCCGCGCCGGGCGCGACCGGGGTGTCGAACCGGCACCAGGCGCCGACGTCGGACTGGTCCGCGTAGTGGCAGTTGGAGTGGTCACGGGCGAGAGAGACGCCGTCCGAGTCCTGCACCCACAGCATGACGCCCTTGTCGGCGGGGGCTGCGCCGGTGTCGGCGAAGGCCGGGGTGCGCTCGAAGACGGCGCCGGGCGCGATGCCCTTCAGCGCCGGGTAGGGCCGGGGGACGAGCTTGGGCCCGCCGACCAGGACGTCCGTCTTCCCCGTCACGGTGGTCGCGTCGGAGGCGGTGGCGGTGTAGGTGATGGCACCGGTGTCGCCCGCCTTGGCGGCCGCGGTGGGCTTCAGGAAGAACGGGTCGATCGACTCCTTGCCCGACAGCGGGCCCACGTCGCACCTCACCTTCAGGGTGCCGGTGGTCACGCAGTCCCCCGTGACCACCATCGTCGCCTTCCCGGCGAGGGAGGACGCGTCGACCGCGACCGAGACGTCATGGGCGTCCCCGTCCGAGGCGGTGATGCCGAGGTTCAGGTTCGGGCCCTCGCCCTCGGTGGGGAGGTAGTAGTTCTCCTGGGTGTCCAGGACGAGCGTCGTTCCGGCGGCGTGCGCGGCCGGGGTCGCGAGCGCCATGACGGCGGTCGCGAAAGCGGCGGCTGCCGCTGTCCGCCATGTTCTACGTATCGTCAGCACACAACGTGGACACGCTAGAACACCGGAAGGTTGCGCCCGAGCGTCCGCCAGCTGACGGACGGGTTGTGCTCTGGGAACCTCCAGAGCACCCGGACCAGCGACAGCCGACGGCCAGGAGTTGAGGCGTCCCAGGCATGACGCCGGCCAAGCCTGGGGCCGGCATGTTCGCCGGGGTCATGCCCCCAGATCCTCCGTCACGGGCAGGCACTCGGCGAGCAGGTCGACGACGTCGCGCCAGGCTCGCCGCGCGTGCTGCGGGTGGTGGCCGACGCCGGGGACCGTGGGGTGGTCGACCGGCGGATGGTGGAAGGCGTGCAAGGCGCCGCCGTAGACCGCGAGGCGCCAGTCGACGCCCGCGGCCTGCATCTCGGCGGTGAACGCGTTCCGTTGCGCGGGCGGCATGATCGGGTCTTCCGACCCGACCCCGGCCCACACCGGGCAGCGAATGCGCGCCGCCTCGCCCGGTCGGCCCGTGGTCAGCGCGTTGACCGTGCCGATCGCGCGCAGGTTGACGCCGTCGCGCCCGAGTTCCAGCCCGACAGCGCCCCCGGTGCCGTAGCCGACGACGGCGATCCGGTCGGGGTCGGTCCGCGGTTCGGTGCGCAACACGTCGAGCGCCGCATGGCCGATGCTCCGCATCCGGTCGGGATCGGCGAGCAGTGGCAGGCAACGGGCCAGCATCTCCTCGGGGTCGCTCAGATAGCGCCCGCCGTGAAGGTCGAAGGCCAGCGCTACGTATCCCAGCTCGGCGAGAGCATCGGCCCGGCGGCGTTCGACGTCGCTGAGCCCCATGCCCTCTGGTCCGAGCAGCACCGCGGGCCGGCGGTCGACACCGGCCGGGAGCGCGAGGTGCCCGATCATCGTCAGACCGTCGGCCGGGTACTCGACCGTGCGCGTCGTAATCGTCGTCATGAGGCTGGACTGTAGTGATCGTCGAGCCTGGTCCGGCCGCTGTTCTGCCGCTGGCAGAGCAGCGCGGACATCCCCCTGAAATGGCGGACATCCCCCTGAAATGGCGGACGTCCCCCTGAAATGATGGGTTCTCAGCGTGGATCGGCTGCCCACACGCCATCGTCGGACGGATTGCCCGGATCTTGGTCACGTCCGCTGGTGGGCTGACCGCGACGGTTCGGTGGTAGGGCCGCAGACCGCCGGGGTCTCGGGGAAGACGTGACCGTGTCGCGCCATGGATACGCGGTAATTCGCTGGCGTCACGGCCCGCGCACCTTCTAAGGTCGGTGCTGTTCGAGCGGCGATCACGCGTTGCCGCCGGTGACTTGGCTTGTGCTGTGGGAGGTGTGACCGATGGCTGTCTCTGTGCTGGGCGCTGCCCGCCTTCAGAAGTGCATCAAGTCCACCTCCGTGGCCACCGGCTGACCTTCCTCTTCCACCGCGCCCGAGTGCGCGCGCCGGGGCCGCCCTTGTGAAGGGTCTCCCTTGACTTCCAGTTCTGCTTTTCTCGCGCTCGCCCGCTACGGCTGGGACGACGCATGGGCGGACGAGTTCGCCCGCCACGACGCCGAAGGACTGCTGGCCGGCCGGGTGATCCGGGTCGACCGCGGGCAGTGCGACGTCGTCACCGCCGACGGCACGCTGCGCGCCGACACCGCGTTCGTCACCCCGAACGACCCGTTGCGCGTCGTGTGCACCGGTGACTGGGTCGCCGTCGAACCTGGTGGCAACCCGCGTTACGTACGGACGTATCTGCCGCGCCGTACCGCCTTCGTGCGCTCCACCTCCTCCAAGCGGTCCGAGGGGCAGATCCTCGCGGCCAATGTCGACCACGCGATCGTGGCCGTACCGCTGACCGGGGACCTCGACCTCGGCCGTATCGAACGGTTTCTCGCGCTCGCGTGGGAGTCCGGTGCCCGGCCCGTGGTCGTGCTGACCAAGGCCGATCTCGTGCCGGACGCGGTGACGCTGTCGTATCTCGTCAAGGACGTGGAGACGACGGCGCCGGGCGTGCCGGTGCTGGCCGTCAGCGCCGCGACCGGGGACGGGATCGACGTGCTCGCGGCGGTCGCCGCCGGTGGTACGTCCGTGCTGCTCGGGCAGTCCGGTGCGGGCAAGTCGACGCTCGCGAACGCACTGATCGGCAGGGATGCGATGGAGGTGCAGGCCACGCGTGACGTCGACGGCAAGGGCCGTCATACGACCACCACGCGCAACCTGCTCGCCCTGCCCGGCGGCGGGGTACTGATCGACACGCCCGGACTGCGCGGCGTCGGGCTGTGGGACGCGGAGACCGGGGTCGGACAGGTCTTCGCCGAGATCGAAGAACTGGCCGGACGGTGCCGCTTCCACGACTGCGCCCACATCGCCGAACCGGGCTGCGCGGTCCTCGCCGCCCTCGACTCCGGCGAACTCCCCGAACGCCGGCTCGACAGCTACCGCAAGCTCATGCGCGAGAACCAGCGGATCGTCGCCAAGACCGACGCCCGGGCCCGTGCCGAACTGCGCCGCGACTGGAAGCGGAGGGGAGCGGAGGGCAAGGCGGCGATGGAGGCGAAGCGGGGGCGTCGGGCTTAGGGGCGCTGGGCTTAAGGGCCTCAGCCGCGTCGCCCGCCTGCGGTCCGGCCCAGCCCGGTGCCGTGTGAACACCCCGTCCGATTTCCGCCAGCCCCAGCCCCGGGGATGGCGGAGACTGGGCAGCGTGATGGACGAGGACACCAGGTACGAGGCCGTGCGGAGCCGGGATGCCCGGTTCGACGGGGAGTTCTTCTTCGGGGTCGCCACGACCGGGATCTACTGCCGGCCCAGTTGCCCGGCGGTGACGCCCAAGCGGCGCAACGTGCGGTTCTTCGCGACGGCCGCCGCCGCGCAGGGCTCGGGGTTCCGGGCCTGCCGGCGGTGCCGTCCGGACGCCGTGCCGGGCTCGGCCGAGTGGAACGCGCGCGCCGACGTCGTGGGCCGGGCCATGCGGCTGATCGGCGACGGCGTCGTGGACCGCGAGGGCGTCGCCGGGCTCGCCGTACGGCTGGGATACAGCGCGCGGCAGGTCCAGCGGCAGCTCACCGCCGAACTCGGCGCCGGGCCGGTCGCCCTCGCCCGCGCCCAACGGGCGCACACCGCACGGGTGTTGGTGCAGACCACCGATCTGCCGATCACTGAAGTCGCCTTCGCGGCCGGTTTCGCCAGCGTGCGCCAGTTCAACGACACGATCCGCGCCGTGTACGCGTCGACGCCGAGCGAGCTGCGGACGGCCAAGGCGCCCCACGCCCCGAAGGCGCCGGCGAAGGGGACCGGACCGTCCGCCGGCATCCCGTTGCGGCTCGCGCACCGGGGTCCGTACCAGTCCGCCGCCGTCTTCGACCTGCTCGCACACGAGGCCGTCCCCGGCATCGAGGAGATCGTCGGCACCTCCGGCCGCCGTACCTACCGCCGCACCCTCCGCCTGCCCTACGGCACCGGAATCGTCGCCGTCGACGAGCGCCCCGGCGCCCTCAAAACCGCGTCCCCCGCCCACCCCGGCGGGTGGCTCGACGCCCGTCTGCACCTCACCGACCACCGTGACCTGACCACCGCCGTCCAGCGACTGCGACGGCTCTTCGATCTCGACGCTGACCCCTACGCCGTCGACGAACGGCTCGGCGACGACCCCCGGCTCGCCCCACTGGTCGCCGCCCGACCGGGCCTGCGTTCACCGGGCGCCGCGGACCCGGAGGAACTCGCCGTACGGGCACTGGTCGGGCGGGCGGAGGCCGAGCGGCTGGTGCGGCGCTACGGCAAGACGCTGGACGCCCCGTCCGGTGGCCTCACCCATCTCTTCCCCGAGCCGTCCGCACTGGTCGAGGCCGCGCCCGGCACCCCCTTGGCCGCCCTCGCCACCGCCCTGACCGACGGCACCGTACGACTCGACGCCGGCGCCGACCGCGACGACGCGGAGCAGGCCCTGCTCACGCTGCCCGGCATGGACGCCGCCACCGTCGCCGTCATCCGTACCCGCGCCCTCGGCGATCCCGATGTCGCACCGCCCGGCGTCGACGTTCCGGACGCCTGGCGCCCCTGGCGTTCGTATGCCGTACAGCACGTAGAACTCGTACAACACCTGCGCACAGCAGGGGAGTCGGAGTCCCGATGACCGCACCGAGCCCAGTACCTGACAGCGCCCGCTGGACGAGCTTCGACAGCCCCCTGGGTCAACTCCTCCTCACCGCCGACGAGTTCGGCGCCCTCACCTCCCTCTCCGTGCCCGGCCAGAAGGGCGGCCGTACCGTCCAGCCCCAGTGGCGGCAGGACCCCGGCCCCTTCCGTGCCGCCGGCGAACAGCTCGCCGCCTACTTCGCCGGTGAACTCAAGGAATTCCAGCTGGAGTTCCGCACCTCCGGCACCGACTTCCGTGAGCGCGTGTGGAGCGCCCTCGACTCCGTCCCGTACGGCGCGACGACGACATACGGCGAGATCGCCGCGCGGATCGGCGCGTCCCGGGCCGCCGTCCGGGCCGTGGGCGGGGCGATCGGCGCCAACCCGTTGCTCGTCGTCCGGCCCTGCCATCGGGTGATCGGCGCCGACGGGTCCCTCACGGGTTATGCGGGCGGGCTCGAACGTAAGGTCCAACTCCTCACCCTGGAGGACGCGTTGGGCTGAGTCAGTCGGTCTCCAGGCCCCAGCTGTGGATCCGCCGCGGGTGGATGCGAATCACCTCTTCACTCATGTGCGGCCCCAACTCGTGCGGGCCGACGAGGAGTTCGGCCTCGCCGCGGATGTCGATACCGCGTACCTTCCACGGCTTGACGCTGACGATGTCGTCCACGACCAGCGCGACCTTCGGGTTCTTCCGCAGGTTGCGCCACTTCTTCGTCGTACCCATCGCGTAGCCGCCGACCAGGATCGTCCCGTCGGCCTGCGGGAAGAAGCCGACGGGGTTCGCCTGCGGCTGGCCCTGGGGGTCGACGGTGGCGAGACGTCCCAGCCGCTGAGAGGTGAGGTACGCGCGCTCGGCCTCGGTGAATTCGGTCATGACCGCAGCCAAACACGCCTGCCCGCCGCGCGCATCGGCCTCCGGTCCCAGACCGCCTTCCGCCCTGCGTCGTACGCCGGACAGGGGACGCGGGGCCCGGCGCCGGTGATGCTCCGCCGTCCGCCCCCTCCGGCGTGCCACGGTCGCCTTCCTTGTGGCCGGCGGGAAGAGGCGGAGCGCTCATGGTCGGGGCCGGACGGGTCGGCGTGGCACTGCTGGTATTCGTGCTGGGAGCGGGAGTTGGGGAGGGCACGGCGACGGCCGAGGGCCCGGTCGGTGGAGCGTCGGACACCTGGACCGGCACCTGGGAGGCCGCCCCCTCCGGCACCGCCCCGGCCTGGCCCGGCGCCTCCTTCCGCAACGTCGTCCACCTCAGCGTCGGCGGCAGCGCCACCCGCGTCCGGCTCACCAACCGGCTCGGCACCGCGCCCCTCCGCCTCGACGCGGTGACCGTCGCCCTGCGGGAGGCGGGAGCGGACGCCGTGCCCGGTTCGATGTGGGCCGCCACCTTCGCCGGCGCCCGGACGGTCACGATCCCGGCGGGCCAGGACCTCGTCAGCGATCCCGTTCCGCTCGCCGTACCCGACGCAGCGGACCTGCTCGTCACGGTGCACACGCCCGACGACTCCGGCCCGGCGACCTACCACCGCGCGGCCGGACAGACCAACTACCGTGCCCCGCAAGGGAATCGGACCGCCGATGTCGACGGTTCCGCGTACACGACGACCACCACCTCCTGGTACTACGTCACCGGCGTCGACGTCCTCGACGCCCCCGCGGCCGGCAGTGTCGTCGCCCTCGGCGACTCCCTCACCGACGGCAACGGCTCCACCCGCGACGCCAACCACCGCTGGCCCGACCGGCTCGCCGAACGCCTCGGCACCCTGCCCCCGTACCGCCGCCTCGGTGTCCTCAACGCCGGTATCTCCGGCAACCGGCTGCTGCGCGACGACGTAGGACCGAATGCCCTGTCCCGCCTCGACGCCGATGCCCTGTCGCGGTCCGGTGTGCGTGTGCTGATCGTCCTCGAAGGCATCAACGACATCAAAGGCACCCCGAACGCCACCGACCCCGGCGCCTTCGAGAGCGCCTACCGCACCCTCGTGAGCCGCGCCCACGCGAACGGCATCCGCGTCATCGGCGCGACCCTCACGCCGTACGGCGGCGCCGGTGGCTACACGGCGGCCCGGGAGGCCGTACGGCAGAAGGTCAACGGCTTCATCCGCGGCGGCGGGCCCTTCGACGGGGTGGTCGACTTCGACGCCGCCGTCCGTGACCCGGAGCAGCCAGAGCGGATCCGGCCCGGTTACGACTGCGGCGACCACCTGCACTTCAACGACGCGGGCATGCGGGCGCTCGCCGACACGGTCGACCTGGCCATGCTCGGCTGAGGGTCAGCCCCAGATCACCGCGCCCAGCCACGCCCCCATGATCAGCAGGCAGGTGAACAGTTCGGTCAGCACGCTGGAGCCGCCCGAGCGCATCGCCGTACGGAGTGAGGCCATGGCCTCGCCGTGGCGGCCCAGGCGCAGGCGTTCGTGGAGGTAGATCCCGGCCATGAAGCCGGGGATCGCGCCGAGCACGGGGATCAGGACGAAGCCGAGGAACGCGCCCGCTCCGGCGTACACGCCCATTCGGGGGGTCGCGCCGCTCGCGCGCAGCCGGCGGGGCGGCAGGGCCCAGCGCACCACCTGGGAGAGGAACAGGACGACCGTGGCGCCCACGAGGACGCCCCAGGACACCGGCTGCGGGTCCTTCAGCGCCCACCACAGGACCGCGGCCCACACCAGCCACGACCCCGGCACTCCGGGCACCAAGACTCCGCACAGGCCGAGCAGGATGACGACGCCGACCAGCAGGAGTTCACCCACTCCCATCTGCCCAGCCTGCGGGATCCCGGGTGAAACCGCAGGTCAGCCGCGGACCACCCAGCCCCGGTCGTAGGCATGCCAGCCCAGTTGCAGCCGGGTCGTGACGCCGGTCAGCTCCATCAGCCGCTTCACCCGGCGCTGGACCGTCCTCAGGCCCAGGTCGAGCTGTTTCGCGACGCTGGCGTCGGTCAGCCCGGCGAGCAGCAGGGACAGCACCTCCAGGTCGGCGTCGTCGGGGCCGTCCGGGTCCCGCTCGGTGGCGCCGGACGCGCCCAGGCGCAGCGGGAGCGCGTCCCGCCAGGCCGACTCGAAGAGTCCGCAGAGCAGCTCCAGCAGACCGCTCGCGTGCACGACGAGCGCGGCGGGCTCCGCGGTGTGCGAGGTCAGCGGGACCATCGCGAGGGTCCGGTCGGCGACGACCAGTTTGGTCGGCACCTTGTCGACCACCCGGACCTGTTCGTCGCGGCCGAGCGCGGCGGTGAGTTCGGTGATGCCGTCCGGCTGGTCGAGTACGGCGCGTTCGAGGACGACCCGGTAGCGGACCCCGCGGCCGGCGGCCTGCTCCTCCGCGTCGTTCTCCATGCCGGTGACTGCGACCGGGGTCCCGGTGACCAGCGCGCAGACCTCCTCGGTCGCGCCGAGCTGGAGCTGGAGGAAACGCTGGGTGACCGCCGCCGCGCCGATCACCACCTCCACCAGGTCGTGTACGGCGGGTTCGGCGGCGGTGGCCCGGTACTCCTCGGCGAGCAGCGCGGCGGCGAGTTCCGCCTTCTCCAGTTCGTGGCGTTGCTGGGTGAGCAGCGCGCCCAGGGCGACCCCGGGCGGGGCGGCGACCCAGCGGCCGGGGCGGGCCGAGGACTGGGCCGCGAGTCCGTGCCGCTCAAGGCGGCGCAGGGCGCGCTCGGTGTCGTACTCCCCGATGGTCAGCCGTCGGGCGAGATCGGGTACGTCCGCGGCGCCGACGGACACCAGTGCCCGGTACGCCGACTCGTGTGCCTCGTCCAGGCCTATCGCTCCCAGCATCAGGTGCCGCCCCTCCCCGAAGACCCCGTCGCGTCCTGCGCGCCGTGGCGGAAAACAGCCACGGCGCAAAACCGCCTCGGCACATCATCGCCGTACCACCCGCCCCTCTGCCAAGGTTGCGCCACAGCGGCATCAACTGGCGCCCGTAATGCCGGTATTGGGCCTTCTTGGTCTGCGGGTTCGCGCACGATGGTCATGGGGGAGACAGGCGCGAATCACAGGGGAACTTCAGGGAAGCCGGTCACACTCGGGGCCGGGTGGGCCGAACCCGCAACGGGATTCGGTCACTTGGAACGTGACCCGGACCCATGACGTGCGCCGGCACGTAGGGGAGTCGGGGCCGGGTCACCCAGTCGTCGCCGGGCGGTTCTCCCGTGGGGGGTGGGACCGTCCGGCGGCCCTGTGTCGCCTTGTGGCGGACGGGTGTTCGGTACGTCGTCCGACACGCCGTTCGAGGAGGGGCGCGCACCCGATTTTCCGGACGCCCCGTTTCCAACTGGCCCGTGCGGTGGACAATTAGGGGCATGAGCCAGCAGGGGGGAACGCCGACCGGTCACGAGGACGACTGGTGGAGCCAGCTGTACGACGAAACCGCGGAGGACACGGGGCCCTCGGCCGCGGCCGACTCCGTCGACGACCGGTTCGCCTCGGCGGCGGGGACAGTGGGGGTGCCTCCGGCGGATGAGCGGGAGCGTCCAGCGGGCCCAGGTGTCCCTGGGCCCCGGGCGGGAGCCCAGCCCAACTCCGAGCCGCCTGCTGATACGGGTTCTGCTTCCCCACGGGGTGGTTGGGAACCACCGGCTACGGCACCTTCGGGGGCGGCGGCGGTTCCGCCAGGACCCCCGTTCCGGGGGCCGGCGGACGCACCAGGCACTTCCGCTCCCACCGCATCACAGATGCCGGTCGATGAGCCGGCGTCGGGTGGGGTTCGGGAGGGTGGTGGGGGTGGCTCGGCTGGTGCTTCGGGCGCGGGTGAGGCCGGGGGAGGTCCTGCGGGGGGTGCCGGTGGGGTCGGTTCCCTGCGGGGTGACGCGGCGGGTGCTGGTGCGCCGGGTGACCGCCCGACCGTAGCCATTGGCGATAGTGCCTCGTCGCCTTCGACGCCGGGAGGTGATGGCGCGGATCGGTACGGCGAGCCTCCGGTGATCACGCCCTTTGCCCCGGCCGCCCCCGACGCGGATCCGCATGACGAGCCTCCGGTGTTCAGGCCCTTGGGCCCCGCCGCTCCCGGTGACGGCACTTCGTCGTCTTCGACGCCGGGAGGTGATGGCGCGGATCGGTACGGCGAGCCTCCGGTGTTCACATCTCTGTCGCCGACCGCTCCCGGCGCGGATCCGAGCGTTGAGCCTCCGGTGATCACGCCCTTTCCCGTGACCGCTCCCCGCGTGGACCCGCATGACGAGGCTCCGCTGTTCACACCCGTGGCCCCCGCAGTCCCCGACGACAAGGTCCCACCCGCGCCGCCCCGGCAGGGCCCGCACGCGGACACACAGCCCGACCTCCCGCCGGCCGACCCTCAGCGGCCCGCCGGTGCGGAGCTTCGGCCCGCGTATCCGCAGCGACCGGCGGCTCCCGTACCTCCTGTCGGCAACCCCGTCGTCGGTCCGGGGGACCTGCGTCCGGATGGGCTTTCCGCCCCGTCGGCGGCGGCGGCTCCCGTGCGCCCTGCTGGCGATCCCACCGGCCTCCGTCCGGAGGGCCCGGCCTCGTCGCGCCCTTACGCGCAACCATCGGCCGTTCCCGCACCCCCCGCCGACAGTCCCACCGCAGCTCCGGAGGACTTCCGCCCCGGCGGGCAGTCCGCCCCGAACCCCACCCTCTATCCGCAACCCCCAGCCACCACCGCCCCGCAATCCCCGCACCCGGAGCGCCCGTTCGACCCGCGCCCCTACCCGCAGCCGCCGGCCGCGCCCGCGCCCTTCGGCGACAACCCCGCCCCCGCTCCGGAGGCTCCCCGCCCGTACCCCCCAGCCGCCGCCCCCCCACCCCCCCCCCGCGCCCCCCCCCCCCCCCACCCCCCCCCCCCCCCCCCCCCCCCCCCCCCCCCCCCCCCCCCCCCCCCCCC
>Ga0307510_10004283_pt1 | contig 16776 bp, 11 predicted proteins | sample 12_EM_MG_FD_207224 | JGI IMG/M metagenome (GOLD analysis project Ga0307510, IMG submission 207224) | Populus trichocarpa ectomycorrhiza microbial communities from riparian zone in the Pacific Northwest, United States - 12_EM | ecosystem: Host-associated > Plants > Roots > Unclassified | place...
CCAAAGGGATCACATGTCAGGTCCTTATCCAGTCCGCAAAGGCCTTCACGAAGCCTCACAATCCACTCCGCAAGTTATGGCAGTAGTCAGGCGCATAGGTGTTCATGTAGTCTCGATCAGTAGCGGCACTGGGGACACAAAGAAGGACAAGTAGGTATCATCTCCAACATGTCAAACGAATATACGATCTGGGGAATTGCATCAAGTTCGCCGCTTCGTCAAATCACCGACAATACAGTAGTTAGACCTTGAACGCAAATTAGAGCAGGAAGCACACGCCATGACATAAGATATCGTGGCTGTTCATCACAAAGTCCTCTCTATATTCAGGTGTGTCAAGGCCGTCCGGCGTCGTCCAGGACTTCAAGACGCGCAGGATATAGTGAGAAGTGCCTCTCAGGACTCAATTGTCCCCGCAAAATGATAGCGGTTGATGGTGTGCCATCCACACATGTACAACCTCAGTGACTTTAGCAACTCGAAAGGGAATGACGCTTTCCATTCCCTCAGCTCATGTTTTATCATATCGTCTTATCCCTCCACCGGTGCAAGGGACCGTGCCTTCCAGAAGCGCATCGTGGCGTTTTCTTCAAGTCACCTCATAGCCGACCCTATGTCCATAGATTCGTCTTAGAACACCGTTGTCAGATTCATGGGAAGCCGTAGACACATGTCGAAGGCAAGTTAACGCGAAGCGCACAGTGGCAGTGGGCTTAGAGAACCAGCACTAATTAACAGAAGGGATTGCCCCTCTACCGGCACCCAGAAACCTCATTGGCAATTACTGGTCCTCGTCTAGCTTGGCAGGGCAGATGCCAAATCCAACAGGAATGTGAAATCGCTGTCATCCGCCAAGATCAAGATTACTAAGCTTCTGTGACAGAGGGCGGTGGTGCGTTTTCTTTTTTTGGGGAGAGAGGAAGAGGGTGAGTGGGGCAGGGGCGACATGCTGGGTATGTGTGAAGCACGGCCCCAGCTAGCCATTTTTGTGAGGGGTAAGTGTGCCACAAATACAATTATTGCGTCTCATCGTAACACGTGACCGCGGCACTTCGTTTGGTTCGTTTTTCTTCCCTTCACGCTCTTCACACCTTCCAGAAACCTCAGAGGATCTGCCAGGATCGAGATTGAGCGAATGCCAGCTGGGTTCTTTTGTGCATCACCTAAGGGCCCATAACATAAGTGTCGACCTTTCCTTCCTACGGGTCCTGATGCATTTTTCTAGTCGAAAAGGTCTGGGGAAATATCGGAATGGTGCCACAGGAAAAACTAGATGGAAGGCACTGACGTACGACCTTTACCGCATTCAATCAACCTGTCAGCTCTCCGCTCTCCGCTCTACTGTTTTTATTTTTGAAATCTATTGACGCGGGCCTTGGGTACACCATTCTACGTAGTACGATCTCCGTTCCACTGTTTGAAATTGACGACACTACGTAAATCAACGTTGCTCTGCACAATGGTCAGGGCAACGGTGGCGCGCTACTTCGACGGTCTGAACGCGAGGAAGACCGAACGTTGCCTCTACGTCTTGGCCAGGGAAGGCCTCGAACCAGGTATTGGCAGCTGATAGTTAACATTGCCAGACGGTAAGTTTAGGGATGTAATCATCGCCAAGCTCGTCGCAAGATCCGAGCTGTATCAGCTGTGACGTCAATGTAATGATCTGGAAGCAGTGGAGAATGTAGTTACCTGCCGCTGCGCAGCACCGTCACCATCTCTCATCAAACATCTACGAAGCCGAGACGCAACACAATTGGCCCTGCAGTACGTAGCGAACAGCAGGCGGCCATCACAATTCTTCTGGTGACTTATTTGAAGTCCATAGGTTGAGAGAATCCGGCAATAATGTAACCCAGGTGCGTACCTTGTCCGATATAGATACGTTTCGTCTATCACTGTTTCCAGACCTGGCAAAAGGGAGTCGTTTATGCCGTATGCTGGTACCTCGCCCCCTGACCGGCTCGTGTGAGCCACATCTTTGTCCGAGCTTCTATCAAACTGATGTCCTATCCCCTACCTTGCCCGCAGCACCGAAAGAACGTGCTACGACCCCATTACTCATGTCGTCTTACCGGCATCCCAGTATAATATCACAAAAGCGCCCGCATGTTCCCACGTCTTCGCTTCAGACCGAACGACGTGTAACACTATTGCCTGGTTGCCCGAAGGGCCGAAGGACAGTCAGCACAGGTTATCTGAGACACGACCTCGGCGACATTAGCGCGCGAGTGGCGCAAGGTTCCTTCTGTGCCAATGGTTCCTAAAGACCGTCAAACCACCACGCACCGTGAGAGTGAACGTTAACGGAATGACCGCAAAGGCGACACGCGATCGGTTGTCGGTGGATGCCGAACATGGGGCACATTTTGCCGTCAGCTCCATTTCATTTCCGCAGGAGGTACATCGGGCGCGAGAGAGGGCTTGCTGCGAGCGATATGAGAAAGACGCTCAGTTCACCTCTCTCAACCTTATTCGCTTTCTCTTTGTTTTTTTCTCTCATGGTTTTCCATCCATCAGACGAGGACTCCAGCACGACAAAAGGGATTCACGGAGCGTGGGTGGGGTAGTGTTCGTCGCGTGTTGCCGTCGCCGCTATAACGCGCGACTGGTTCGACTTTTTTCTGGACCTCGGTGGAGCCACCACTTTTCGACGAGTGTTCGTGATCACCCGTCAACGGGAATTTCCAGACTGGCAGAGACGCGCTCAAAACAAAAGCCACCGACGGGCCGCGGAAGCGAAAGGAAGGCGTAGCGCCAGGCTGTTCGCGATCGTGCCACCCCACATCAATTACTGTAATCGCCGTGTTCAATGGTACTGTGGATGGCGGGCCCCAGCGCTCCTGAGAGGAAAGTTGAAAGGAACCCCACGGCGTCTGAGTCTAGAACCAGGACTCGGTCTGTCGGTGGCAGAGACGTCTGCCCATTTTAGTCGCCGATCGGTCCCCGTGCTAGCCCGTCAAACGATCACCACTCGGACCTTTTGATTCGGGCAGGTGGTGCCCTGTTGAAACTAAATTCGACCGATGCAACAACAAACGGGCACGTTCAAAAGCACTGCTGGAGGGCGTTGTATTAGCCCTCGCAGCCACGCGACGACCGTGAGCGCGATCGGTGACTCTGAGTGCCCGATGCATGCAGTGCAGTTTCTGAGCCCTGATCTCGCCCAGCCGCGACTCGGACGTCTGAGAGCAGCAAGTGGCGAAGCGCCATCTCATGCCCCTCATTACGCCGCACGACAACAGCTGCCAGTGGCGCGGCATAGGGCGGTGGCAGCAGGGGTGTGTGGGTAGGGACAGGGTAGGGGTGTGCTCACTAATTCGAATTATACGTAATGCGATGGCTTAGGAATGTCGGCAGAGAATGTGTAATCGATGTGCAACTGAAGGTGGGGCCCAGGTTCTCAAACGCAGGAAGCCAATGCCAGTGATGTTTTGAATTGTTCAAAGTCCACTGTGACCGAGTCGGTGAGAAGCATCAGGCAATTCAGAATACCTGCTCCTAGTGGGCCTAGAAGCTGTGATGATTCAGAAGATCAGAGATGTAGAACACCCAGTCGGGCTCCCAGATATCCCGTACAGGGCCAGACATCGGACACGGGCAGCCCGAACTGAACTTGAGCTTGATCGGTCTTGATCAGTCAAAGTAGCTCTGAGCGCCCGCAACGCGATGATTGAGTCCAGATGTGTGTTGAGTTGCCATCGCTTGCTTCAAATTACAGGGATGTGGCGGGTGGCGGGGGTGGATGAAGCATGGTGACAAGCAGGGAATTAGATCAGATAACGCACGGGAGCTACCGCTAGGACCCTTGGCCGTGCACCCCGCCGCCCTCGCGCCGCTCGAGGGGATGGGTGAAACTCGGCTCCGACAAAAATGAGGTACATCCTCGAATCGCCGAGATGTGATGAAAACGTAGTATCATCGAGGTCGCATGTCAATCTCGTGCTCGGAATAAGTTTGTTTCCGAAATTACTCAAAATGCCAATATGTGGAGAGTTGAGGTGGTGCAAATAACATGCGACTGTCATAACTACGATAAGTAATAAAAACAAAATGTAATGGGGATTGGAGCGAGTAGTCGTCACGAGGACTGTGCCGCACGTCGTCGTTGTGGTTGCCATCGACTTCTGGGCTCTGGCCATTCTCCGAAGCGATATCCGGCTTCCTCCCCGTCTGCGACAAGTTCTGGATTTTTCCATACATCGTGCGCCGGTTTTTGTTCTCGTTGTCGTGGTCGATGTTCATCCGTCGGTGTTCGTCGAGGCGCGCGACGGGCCACGAGGCGCTCAATCTCGCGGAGTATCGCCCACACTTCGCCACTTCCCATCTCGCTCTCTTCGAGCCAAAGCGTACGCGCACCGATCTCGCGGCGGACGTCATCAACGAGAGCGCGAGTGCGAGAGTCGGGAGAGACGCCGTTCGCGCGCATCTCTTCGAGGGCAGCGTGCACGCCGCGTAGATCGCGGAACGAGCCCCAGCGAATCTCGAGTAGCTCGTTGTAGGCGGGTGTCGTACAGCCGAAGATGTAAGAAAGCGAGGAGAGGTTGCGCGCGTGCTCGAAGAGGGCGAGGGCGAGGTGGGGATCGTCGTACTTCTCGCGCGCCGCGTTCATCAGCGCGGCGAGGAGATGAGGATATACGGGTGGCTGGAGGTGAGACGGTGGTGGCTTGCCTGCGGAAAATGCTTCGCGAGCAGCCTCCTCTGCACGAATCGATGCACCAAAGACTTCGCGTTCGGCCCATTCGAGCATCGCATGGTCGGAAGAGCATAAAGCGAGCTGTTCTTTGAGCTTATCGAGTTCTGCGTCCTCGCCCTTTTGGCGCACGCGATGCTGTTTGGACAAATTCTTCAGGAAACCGCCGAGCGGGCTCCGCGTGTCGACGTCAAATGCCGAACTTGCGCCGTCCTCCGCTAATCTACGTTCATTTGCCGCGGTGAAAATCATGTTGAACATTTCGTCGAACACACTCAGTTCTCGGTTTGTCATCGTTTGTCGGCGTGGTTCCAGCGAGCTGCCACCAAGGTCAGCACGTGGGGGCTTCTCGCGTGCCATTGGGATGAGTGCGTGTCTTGTCGTAATGTCTTCAAATACGTGGTCCCATGGGGAGTTATTGGAAGAAAATATTGATAAGCTTCATGCAATATCGATTAGAAGCTGCCAAATATCATCCTTCAATGGGCGTACTTGTCAGCGGGGGAAGTAGACTCAGTATTCTGAACTTGAGAGGAGTAACCACGTGTGGGCGCTGTTGGTGTTGATGTATTACTGGGAGATATGGTGTATTTTCGTGCGAATGGACGAGTTAACATCTCCCTGGTTGCAGCATCATAGCGTGAAGTTGCTGTGTTGTAAAAGTGAGCAGGCAAATGATAGTGACACGGCTGTAAATACCTGTGGTAGCATTGCGGAGAACAGAGAAACATTTTCTCAACACCCTTTCTGTTTGCATCCCTGGGAAGCACGTCGCGCGCGATAGGCAAGCAAGGAATAATGCAACACTTAGAATGAACACTAGCCCAACCCAATGACGACGGCGACGGCGACTGACAGTCACCGAATCGGGACTTTCGGACCGGGTAATGTAAGCAAGTCATGTCTTGCTTACAAAGTCTCGAGTTCAAGGTGCAGAATAACGCAACGCACTTTTCCCATTCGTCACTTCGAGCATAGCAATAGCAATATCGATGAAACACGCCTTGCATAGTTCTCGGGATCCATCCAAAGGCGGCTTTTTCATATATGACATCTCGCCAACAAATCATTTATTCGTCTCCTTCCAAAGATGTGCGCGCACGAATTCGACAAGACATCCATCATAACATGACAGCGAACCCCAGATTTACAGGGAATTAATTCATGCAATGTTGGCTTGAATGTACTTACAATCGAGCTATTGATATAGGCGTTACCGCAAGGAATGCGCCGTTAACCTCGAGCGCCGGGTGGTCATAGAGTCAACGATTAACGACCCGTGATGGATGGTCTTCACAAGTTGCTTCGCCACTTGGTGCGACAGAACAGTCGGCAAATAGCCTTGCATGCTCTGCACTGAACAATATAAAGATATGCCGATGATTTGACACTGTTGAGGTGACTCGGTGTCGTACGTGGTTTATTCACCCATGAAAATACCCCCACCCATGGGTGGGAATGGAAATGACAGACGCAGTGTTTGTGAGCGAATCTCTCAGATCATGATCCTCTACGTGATCCTCTGTCTAGTTCATCTTTCAACGACCCACTGACCTCTACAATCCGAAGGAATTCGAGTGAAAAGGGTTTTGTTGTCTCGCCATTCCTCGCGATAAGGAAATTTGTTGACTATAGACGATACGCTATGTCCCTCAAGAGTTGTTTGTGAACTGACTTGAGGACGATAACCACTAGGCTAGGCTGCGAATCGCACTGTATTGGCGAGGGTTTACAATAGTCCGCGCCGAGATGATGTGGTCCAGTGCCATCAAACAGGAATTTGGACGACCCGAGAAGCCGAAAACGAGAAGTCATGTGAGGGGGCCTTGGGGCTGTGTTCAGAGGAATGGATAACAGAAAGTTTGAGTGGCCATCAACGGCGGGATCATGTATGGATGGGCGCAAAGGGTTACTTGGGTACAAAACTTGTGGGTGATTAGGATGGTGTTATCGAGACTTACTTTTCCCGCGGGGTGGACGGAGTTGCCGATGAGGTGGCCTGCTAGGCCATAGGAAGGCAATTATCACCAAGACGAGAGAGTGCCGATCAGCCGAGACTCGGATTTGTTTTGGAGCGGAATGTTTAACGAAAGTCGCAGTTCAAGGCTTTACGGTACCGATCACTTACATACAGCCGTGGCATGGGGCTTGGGTCTAAATTAGCAAGTCCATGTAGCGGAGTATCATCACAGCCTGGCTTGTTACTAACACTACTAAGGGTGGCGTCGCTCCGCGCCATCTGTAAAGCAGGTGCACCACCTGTTAGTTGAAAGGTGAAACATTGATCGGAGGGAAGTGTCGTGTGCATTCAGTGGATGGATTGCGAGCATGCGGGCCATTACGAAAGAAGATAAATGTCAGGAACGACAGATTGACCAAGCGAATTCACGGCCTGACAAAAAAACTTCACTATTCACTATACCATACAATCATCTTTGCGATAGTCGGACGACGTTTGGGGTGCATTACTTGTCGGTCCACGGCGCTTGCGCGGCTGATCCACTGCTCAGTGTATGATCATGGCGCATGGTCTCAATCTAAAATTGAAATGCAAGCAATTGCGAACCTGCATACACCGTACCTGGAGACACCCCCCGCCGTGCTATGATACGGCAATGGCTTGGATTTGTGAAACGTCGGGGACAATTGCCATGATCCGCCGAGCTCTGAAGTTATTTCATATGTTGTCAAGGCTGGTCATTATCCTATGCAATTGACATAGTAACTCGCCGAGTGTTTACTACAACGTCGGCGCGGGACGATATTCAACTCAATGTTAGTGGGGCAGGTACGCCGGGCTCCTGACGGTTGGGACCAGAGGTCAGATCCGGTCAGAGACTGGCGCCGCGGTTCTCGCGCGAGTCGCGCCGGCACTGAACAACCCCAGACAAAAGTCTATTATCACAAACGATGATCCGTGGGATCTCCTCCTGCTCTTCTGGACCAGGATTTCATGCGCGCTTCTAGCGAGTTCGATATTAAAAATGTACTTCTTTCTTTCTATATGGACCTAAAGCCCCGTGGGCAGATCAGCTGGTGCGCGCTTACTTCCTCACGCACGACACGTCCGCCGGTGAACCCTACTGACATGTGGTAGACATGCAGTAGAGCAGAGGTAGAACTTTTTTCCAGCGATGACAACGGAAAATATCCTCTCACTTCCAGTCCCGCGTCATCTCTGTGCGACCTCTCTAGTTGGCGTTCCATGAGCGACTTCAAGTTGTGTCCAACTGAGATAGGTTGTCCGGTTCAACGGCGCGGAATTTTTCAGTCAGTTGTGCGGATCTACCGGCCCAGTGTCTTATCAATCTCAAAGGAATGGCGCCTTACAGCAGTATCCGACGAGCCTTTCCGATAGCGTGGATTATAATGGGGTGCTTCCCCGTCCTAGGAAGCGCTAACCTCTTCGAAACAACCGCCAGACGATAACTACGCACTACCCTCGATCCCCAAACAGTGACGGTCTCTTTTGATCTCCATCAGAATCCTAAAATGCATTCTTTCCCACTCACGAGAGTGCTCTACGTATCACAGAGAGTTTACGCGAAAAACAAAGGCCATCAAGGCCCCACATGATACATGGATTTGCAAGTACCGTAATATTGGCCGACGTCCGCGCTAGAATCGAAACTAGGGGTGCGCATTCTGATGTAAGTCTGAGTTCCTCGAGATCGCCGAGGTCTCCCAGTGGATAGATCGAATGGCGCCAGCTCCCACGATCTGTAGCTCTGTATGGGACACATATCGCGCGGTATGAACGGCTGCTTACCTGGAATGCCTCTTAGCCATGCAGGGCACAGTCATACGAACGTCGTGACTAATTCTGGGCCAATGCCTCGACGTTTCTCGGTCATGGTGCGTATGAATGAACCTGCAGCGTCCTGGCGGTTTGATCCTGATAATGAACCAACATGTGTCTTATCACTCACGGGACGAGGAAGTCACGGTTCGGTTGATCCAAAAACGAGGTGATGATCTCTGTTACAGGTAAGCAAAGGTCGTCTTCTCCATGAAGAGTGCTTGGCTCACTTAGAAGGCCTTCACGCATCTCTGATTCTCGGCATGCAGACTGAAGACGTTCCACGTCAATAGAGTGTATCTGCGCCGACGAACAATCAGACTCTGGTGTGTTCCCCAAGGACACTCGAAATATGCCTTCACCCACCTGTGCCCAGGATCGTGCCGAAAATTCCATGCCGAAGTCAAGACGCTCAATGATCTTATCGCCATTGTAGTCCTTTGGGTTCTACTCGGTGTCAGCATCAATGAAGAAGCACCACAACACGAAAGACAGACGCAACATACCCTTGCATATTTTCGCACAAGTTTCTTCAGCTTTTCTGCACCTCTCAACACCTTGCTCATGTCCTGGACACAGCCTTCACCAGACAACTTCACTAGCGCTACGCCTGCAAAGATCGGGGAGTGGAAGAGGCGCTCATCCGCTGCGTCCCCGAGACCTCCTTTAGCGGCACTGATAATCACACCCACGAGAGTGCGTACTCACTACGAATATGCAACACTAAGACATCACAGAAACCCACGATGTATTCAAAGAACGCCGTCAAGCGTTGGTCATCACATCGGAGTTCACATGTGTGGGAATGGATATTATTCAGAGCTCGTATTATAGTGTTCTTTTGGAACTGATCAGGGCGACGATCATTATCGAGGAGAAGACCGAATCAACCCACCTTCATAAAGGCCAAGTGGTATTGAAATGCAAAGCGACAGCTGCACGGTGTCATGGATGAAATTCTGTCACGTGCCACTTAAGCGCCGTTACTTACTCTATACTGTCCAGGTCATCTGGTATCGTCGCGAGCATCGGAAGAGGAAACATCTTGGTAGATTAAATGGTGTGTATTATCAATGAATAGGAGTGGAAGAAAAAAAAGGTATCTGGTGTAGTTGAGGGTATAGGACCGTTGTGCTCCGAGTCGTGGGGTCGTCTCAAGGAGTAGTGTAGTGTGTGGGCTCAAAGTAAAACTGGGGGCCATGTTTTAAATAGCACTAGTGGGTAACATCTCTGAATAGTTCACGAACTAGGTGGCCACAGTTGTGGAACACGACAGTCGTGCGGACAAGGCGTTGATAGTTGTGGTTGTGGCTTTGTGGAGGAACAAATCCACAGCCACAGTGAATAGACGCCACGAGGCTCCAGCTGTCGCGTGGCCACGTAGTCGAGCACTCGTCTAACTAGAACACTAGTGGCACTGTGGTTAAGAATAGCGCGGCATGTTTGATTACTTGTGAAGGGCTTGGACAAAAGACTAGTGTCTAATAAATATCATACCGTTCGCTTGATCTCGCGATCTATAGCCCATAGTACGGCGGCCTCTACATTTTCTGCCTCGTGAGTTGGATTGTGGGCAGGTGGCCCATCTTCTCGGTCGTACACCCCAGTACGCACGAGTACTGACGACCAACCGGCTGCATTTGCGCCTGCGATGTCTGCAGAGGGGGCACAGGGATGGCGCGAGGTAAGACATTTGGTCCATTCCAAAGCTGGCAACGACGCAAGAACTTACCCGACTCTGGATTGTCTATGCATGGCTGTTACACACAAATGCATAAAAAAGGAATGCACGCGGGGCTTACCTCCAATCATATATCTGGGTACGCAGAGCATTGAGAACAGGCTACCGGGGGAAAAAAGGTAGGGAAATCGCTACTGACAATCTTGGTTGGATATCAGACTCAGTAGAAGTTCCACACAACTCCTTCATTCGCGAGCGCAACATTTCTTCCGCAAAATCGTACGTGTGTTTTGTGGGCTTGCCATACTGAACGTGTGGATATGGTGCCCCGGTGAGAGCCTGGATGAAAGTCAACTCCGCGGACTCCGAGAAAATTGAAAAAAAAGAATGAAATGAAAAATGAAGGCAACAGCGGACCTTGAACACAGCCTGGAATGCCTCACGAAAAGCTCCTTGTCCGAGGCGGGGGCGTGGGAACTCAGATCTCCACAAAAGGTCCGGGTTGCAGAAGACGAGCTCAACTGGTGTAGCGCCGTCTGGGGGACGAGCGCCATCAATGACACCCCGCGACTGTATGACATCTATGATAATTTGGATATCTAGCGCCCAATTTCGCGGGTCGTGGAATACGAAGATCGCAGATATCGGCGCCGTGGAGAAGTCGATCGTCTGTAGGCAACCCCCAGTTAGCACAACATCCGGACAACTGAGCAACGTGGACGAACTTTGGTGGATGCCCGCTCCTCGGGCGTGAGGTCATGAAATGGCCAGACGCTGACAGCGCATAGGATGAGCAAGTTCGCGAGATAATATCGGATGTTGGGAGTGGGAGCTTACTGGGGGTTCCATGCCTTGATGTCCAAAGTTGTATACACATGTTTGAGACCGTAGCTGATATCCTGTTGTCATTAAATGAGGCAATACCAAAGTCTTCGTCCTTTTGCACCTTTCTGCTACTTTTCGTAGTATATCGCCTCTCCCCCCAACCACGAGCACTGGCCTGTTGGTATACTTATGCGCCGAGGACTTCAGGATGGTGTGCGATTGCATAAAAGTGGAAGTGGTGATCTTGAAATAGCATGAGCGCCGAAACGGCAATATCTTCGGACCTACCTCGAAGCCGAGTTGCTCGCTTAGTCGCTTGGAGCGATCCTCTTCGCTGGCACCGCCGCCATTGGTCATCTGGAAACGAGATTACGAAGACACGATCGCAATGGTAGAGTGAGCGCTGACGAACCAGAATATACGGTATCTTTCTTCGCAGGTGATCAGGTCAAGTCCATGATAATCAGGATATAAGTTACCTGTTGAGTGGATTATCGCCTTCTAACATCGCGAGCGCCCGTTTTGCTTCAGGAAGCACAGTTGTTCCGTGTAGAAGAACGCCATCCTGGGTTGCACCATGAGGCGCAATGCGAGGCACACCGATGATGTACGTACGATATCAAACGCAAACCCAAACGGGAGAAGTTGACTAGAATTCGCCCGACTCGGAGTACCAGTGTCTGTCGTGGTTAGTTTGACAACAAAACAACGTATTTAATCGCGGAAAAGTAGACCAAATATGTACTCACGACTGAGGAACCGCAAACCGTGGCAGCTCCGCGCGCCACACAAGGCCCTAGAAGCCCCAAATAGCATTCTGAACCAACGCGGGAAGCGACAAGTCGCCAGACAGAGTTATGAACCACGAGTCCGGTGTAACGGATGACAACCTCAGCTGACTCACCTCTACCCTTTCCCTTTTTGGCACAATCAACTCTCGGCCCGGTCATCCGACCGCCCACGGGACCTGTTGAAAAAAAAATACTGAAGCGCTGGGCACACGAGCAGAAGGCCGTTGTCCCCTCCTCGCCACCAACCATATTGATGCTCACCAACCTGATCAGATCCGACGCGTTAACGCCCGCGAGAACCGCGGATTTAATCAGGGTGTTCATCTCTTCCCAAACTTTTGTGCGAAATGTATCTTCGAATTGATTGGTCTACGTCCCAATGGAAACTACGCCGAGTAGCCTGCAAAAGCAAAAAAAAAAAAGTCCTAGCTGGATCGTTCCACGACGGACATTCCTTGATGCCCCACATGGAGTCTCGTGTACACGTGGGTTGAAATGCGTTGGTCCTGAACCCGAGAGGATGCCTAGGGTGTGGCACCGTATCAGTGCGTGCAATATTACAAGGCCCGAATTAACCGACTTCCTATACATCCTCCGCGCAGATGGCGGCGTTGGATCCCATCAGAGTCAGCGGGTCTCCGACTAGGGCTGACGATATCCCATGTCCCACTAAGTGCATGACTGGGGGTCTCAGTGACGCGCATGCTAAGAAGATGTCGTATGAGGCATGCGGCCCATCACTTAAGATGAGAAACCGATTCCGACGTTGCGCGATGAAAGGGAATATGGAGAGCCTCACAAGTTTGTTTGGGGTCATTGAGCCCGTGGGGCCTTCAAAGCAGGTGAGGTCGGCGCCAATTCGTTGCATGAACACATGCAGCGCCGCCTGCTCCAGCTTGTCTTTATCATAGCGTCCACGACCGTCGCAATCAACCAGTCCTACCTGCCTTACTCATCGTCACTAACCGCTGAACACCTACCAGTGGGGGAAGCTACTCAACTATGCTCACAAAGGCATGTTTAGTTTCTAGAAGCAGAAGTCCCTGCCTGTCGTCGAAGATGGTAATATTAAACACACCCTGGAACTGTCGTCGCCGCGTGGCGGGGGTCCTCCTAACGTTGTCCTCTCGACAGCCGAAGTATAGGCCCGAAATATGGACGCATTCCAGGAGTAGAACAAATCCACGTTTGTCGAATGTACTGTGGAGCCCGCCTCAACGCATTCATCTCCGCGCTGCGGGCATGGATACTGGGGGGTCACACCTCCTTGTATTGGGCGAATCGAACCGGGTTCGAACCTGCCAATCACTCTCGCAGGATGGTGTGGGTCTAATTTCAATCTACTTTGAACAGATCCTAGGGCGCACCGAAGACACCTTTTACAAAGGTTCAACATATCAGAGGCAGACCGGGCGGCTTAGCTCGGCGCGTATCAATTCCAGACACCAGTGCCTTCATGCTACGTCAAGCGCTCACACACTGAAAGTGAGATGGAAATCGTAGGAAGGCTTTCACGGGGATAGATTAGAAGTGAGACCCGGGGCGGGCGTGCCATGAATACTCGGCTCCCGCCGAGATTCGCGGGTCCTGCCAATGTGAGGAGGTGAAAAAAAAACCAGCAAACGAACGTCGCGGTCTATCCCGGGCCCCGGCATTCCGGTTCAGGGATGTGAGTTCGTATATTGAGATTTGGCGTTCAGAAGCGGTCCCTGTTAGGCACCCACTGTATGAGCTTTCCCGATTTGCTCCTCACTCCCCTTGGGCCCCAACGCCTGATTCACCGTCCGCAGCCCACTAGGCTCATCATACTCAGTAAGCATTGTTGTTGTGATCCATGGCGACGAATGTCTTGCAATTGGGATGAGCGCTACTTGTCACTGATTGTTATTGTTCAGTGTCATTCTTCCTGGCTTATTTACTCCTTAATCACCGGGATGCCTGCGCTGCCCAGTTGCCTGAACTGCAATGACAAGTATTCACCGTCGCCGAAGGCCCTCTGTCAGCTTCTACGAGGTGGCGTTATGTTAGTGATGCTGCCGTTAATTTGATTGATGCCGCCATTCACACGCTCAGCGCGACGAACTGATACAGTAGCCCACGGCAGACGGCGGGGAACATGAGGTGTGCCATGTCAATTTGTCCACCGCCGTGCCTGGGCAAGTAAAAAGCACGGTATACCCGAAACTGAACGCCACAAGTGGGTGCCCTGCTTGATGTTAACATGGACCGTACCCTCAATCTAGACGAGCCAGCTCGACAATGAGCAATGATCACGGAGCGTGGGTGCCACTCGGTCGACACAAACATCGTTCCCCATCTGGAACTTCCACAGCCGAATAACACACGGTCGGAGATCGGCCCATGGCGGGCGTGTCTCACCTGCAAGTCTCAGCTTAGTGCCGGACTTGCCATCCCTGGCCGCGGTCAACAATCAGGAAGCTCGTCGAGAGATACGAGCAACAGGACAATGGCTCTTTGTTAACTTCCAAACAGGGTTGCGGATCTTGATGTTGAGCAGATTTGGCTGGACTGGGTGATTGGCGCTTGTGGGACCACTCAGGGTGAGCATCTGTCGCTTCTATTGAGAACGTGGCGGCCAATTAAATCAAGCGACAGTACGATCGTAGAAAGGAATAACCGAGCACGGGAGTAGAGGCACCTAGCTCGGCGCTCGGATCGAGTGCTAGCTACGCGTGCGAACCAGCAGGGGATCCTTCGTGACGGAGCGCGTGGGAGAAGGGTTCTGGTCACGTACATTACCCCGTGCGTCAACGCCATTGTGTTCCAGGACTTTCTATAGGCCACAACCTGGGAACCATCGAACCAAAAGCATAGCAGAACAAGCCGATTCCAGTCTAGGCGTTCTTTGGGCACGGCGTCGTATCGGCGGCCTCATTCAGAAGGGGTTGAACATGAGAAGGGTAGAACGCTCACGACGCCGATGCAATCAGAGATGGAAAGCAGTCTTTCTCATTGATCCCACAAAATTTCGAAGCGTTGTGTATTTGACGCTATCACGGACTTTTGGTACAAATGTGAGTGTTTCAAAGCAGATTGTTCATGAATCACAAACCTGGAATGATGGAGGACGACTCACAGAGCATGCGGAGTCAACTCCGTCGACCCTGTGCAATTGATAGGAGTTTCATGACGTGATGCATCTGTCCCGACGACTAGAGATAAGTGGGAAAGGAATCACCCACAGGGAATAAAGAGATTCCTTTACGACACTTGCAACTACTGGGCGCACTGAGCACTCCACGCGATGCCAAAAAAGGTCATTTCGTGAGCACTGACAGGGCGTTACAGGATCGTAAGTGATTGAAATAAATGGTGGATAATCTCGGGCTGCGAAATCGGTTGCTTCAGGGTAGACTTAAGCGCGCAAACCTGAACTTTCCGGGGGTGCCGGTACGATACGTTTGATTGATGCGCACGTGTATGGAGGGTCGGAGGGCGGTACTAGCGCCGATGGCGGACGGGATGAGTACCGAGTATTCAACGGCATGCCGGGACGAAATGTGCCCCCAATTCTCTACAAGACGCCTCAACTGAGGTAACATCTTGGTTGCTACTTGCCATGGCGAGAATTGTAGTCGTGCAGGGCTGCTTTGATACCGGCTACTGTGATATCATGCGGCGATTGCGCGAATCTGATGGGTCGATTGTCATCACTATACGAGCTATGACGAAGGAACAACCCTCATAAAGGCGTGTTTTACAAGAGGTGGCCCAGAACACATTGTAGAAGGCCAGGCATATGCCAGTGCAAGTAATGGTACGTCATCAACACCAAATCAATTCTGATGATGACACCCACCAGAAGTTACTGCTATTCCCGCACAGGCAATCTGCGATCGTGACTTACGACTGCGGACCTTCGTCATACAGGGAAGCGGTGCTACATCAAGATTTGAAGGGGGTCCATTCTGGCGGTTGGAAATCGAAGAGTTGGGCTAAGTAACGAAAGGGTCAGAAGAATAGGGGTGTTGCGTTGTGCGTTGATGTAACATGGTCATCCACGCTTTCATGGCAATCATGCGCGTGAAATGCGGGGTATAACACCCCTAACGGATTGAATTACATTCGCCACTCGACATACTGACGTATGCCTTGCGTTACTGTCGCATGTTATCAGAGCGCAAAGTCTCGAAAGATCCAATCCCGGGAGCGAGCGGACGGGAAGCTTGTATGACGAGCCTGGGGGTGCAGTTCCCCGTGTTCAGATGACTAACTGAGGGAGCGGGGAGTGGATTTGGAAGGTCCTATTTGATTAGGATCTAAAAAAAAGATTGTCTACGAGGTACACTACCAATCAGTGTATGTCGTGTCGTGAAACCGGGGGAGTGAATGAAGGGCGAGCGAGGCGGCGAGGTCTTAATATGTAGAAATGAAAGGGGAATTTCAATATCTAAGTCTGACTCTGACTCTGACTGACACAATGCGCCGTGCGAAAAACGAGTCTGCACCACCAGTACTCAGTCACTGTACTATATTACTATATGGTGGCTGCTGGCCGGGAACAACCCTTCTCTCACCGTCAATACCTTCTCCACTCACAGGATACGGCCCTTCGTTCTGGTAGTCCACGACGACCCATATTGACCCGCATCACCTTAGTGGCAAATCTGACTCCACATGTTTTCCCATGATCTGTCTGCGATTCTAGGAATATCGGGTCTTCCCGTCACTACTTCGAGGTAATCCGCAGGGGTTCGAGCTATTTTCAAACGGTGGCGTCGTTCCACACCTTTTCTTCTCCACGCACTATTGCGGCACGGCAAACCGCCTGAAGTTGATTGCCAATAGTAGCGTCTATGTTCCTCTCAAGACCAAAAAAAAAACATTCCTACAGATCGTCCATCTTCTCTTGACTTCGGTGATATTTGGACCACCAAATGCTGCACGATGTGCTTCTTCTCGCAATTTCAAGTTCTAACAATAGCTTGCCAGGGATCGCCCAGCAGCGATTAGACCTCGCGTAACG
>Ga0307510_10004284_pt1 | contig 16776 bp, 7 predicted proteins | sample 12_EM_MG_FD_207224 | JGI IMG/M metagenome (GOLD analysis project Ga0307510, IMG submission 207224) | Populus trichocarpa ectomycorrhiza microbial communities from riparian zone in the Pacific Northwest, United States - 12_EM | ecosystem: Host-associated > Plants > Roots > Unclassified | place...
TATTGTTAAAATTAAGTTAATTCATGTGTGTGGTAAGTAGTTTATAAAAGTATTGTGTGAAGGGGAGGGGGAGACGAATCTGGACAGACTTGTCTCCTGACTTTCGGTGAGATTTCGGGTAGGAGGATGAGGGAAATAGGATTGGATTCCATCATAGAAATTGTAGATTTGGATGTTAGCTAACCAAGAAAATTGATCTTGCTCAATTTGGAGATATAGAACTTCAGTTATGGGTTACCAACCGAGACTGAGTCGTGACTGATTCTGTAGGGCAATAGGACTGATGGGTTGATGAGCAATTTTGACTATCTTGGAGGCAGAATTGGGTTCTCCTTCCTTCAGAGAACTTGTAGCCTCATGTCTTAGCTTTCCAATGAGATCAATCTCACTTAAAATGAAGTTCTAGAACTCTATATATAGTTAAAAAAATCTGATTAGTGTTCAAATAGCAACGGTTGGACAGCAACCGTTGGACAACAACAGTTCAAACAACAACGGTTGGACAACAACAGTTCAAATAGTAACGGTTGGACAACAACCATTGGACAATAACATTTCAAACAGCAATGGTTGGATAACAACTATTGGACAGTAACAATTCAATGTCTAGACAGTAACAGTTGGGCAGTAACAATTCAAAGTTAGATAGTAACAGTAGACTTTCACGTGAATATTATTATATGTAAGAATATAAAAGAATTGAGTCATACGAACACTTGCACATTGAGATACTAACTTTGAAAATATACCTAATATATGTATGTTTGTTATTATGAGGAAATGAACATGCATATAAAGTAACATATGAGTAATGAATGAATATGGATTCTCTATAATATCGGCTTGAAGAAATCATAACCAAAAACTTCCTTGTGATTCAGGAGGAGCAACCAGGATTGGATCTTCTATTAGGGGAGGTCACGAGACAGGCGGAGTAGGTGCGTGATTTTCCCTTCTATTTGCACTTATACAATTTAAAATTCCTCTGGTGAATGTAACTACAATAAATATCGTGTTCAATGTAAATAAAGTCTAGCGTATTTATAAGATTAGCTTCGGCTAATGGCATCCGTGATAGGAGTGCCGGGAAATGAATTACAAGATTAGTTTCGGCTAATGACATCCATGATAGGAGTGCTGAGATTAGCTTCAGCTAATGGCATCCATGATAGGAGTGCTAGGAGATTAATTACAAGATTAACTTCGGCTAATGGCATCCGTGACAAGATTGTCGAGAAATGGATTACAAGATTAGCTTCGGCTAATGGCATCCGTGATAGGATTTCCGGGAAATGGATTACAAGATTAGCTTCGGCTAATGGTATCCGTGAAATGAATCACAAGAATAGACTTTGCAAGGTCACCCGGTTCATGCAAGTAAATAAGAGTATTCAAATTAAGAATATGCAAATGAGTGTTAATGGGGTTTAAAAGATTTACAAGCAAAATATAAGTTGTCTGTTAGAATTCTTATGGATCCGATAGAAAATTAATACTTCATTCAGATACATTACATGAGCATATATATATTTGTTTTATCAACATAATGGTGTAATATGTCCATCAAATATCCAGGGAGATCATTAGTTTAGGACTCTACTTTGTCAAGCTTATGTAAATATTTAACTTAAACAAAAGAGAATTAACACGTTTATGTAGTATGCTTGTGTAAACCTTGATGTATTTATAAAAGTTCAGCTTAGCATGTAGTACTTTAGTTATCTTGTAATTAACCATTTTGAAATGTTTAAGAACACTTATTATGTTGTAATGCTTTCTTTGCATGTTAGTATTTTTTTTTCTTTTAAATTTTATGATATGATATGTGGGCTATGTTGATATTGAACTTACTTGTAGGATATATATATATATTGTGTGTGGATTGTGTGAGGTGTTGAATTATGATGATTAATATAAGGTCCAGATTTATGGGACCTTGTGATGATGGGTTGATTGAGTAAATTGATAGTGATCGATAACTTGGGATGTCCTAAATACAAACGAAACTCTGTCGAATTTTTTGGTAGATTAAAAAAACAATTACCCTCAAACTAAGAGAATATGTTGGGATCTTTTAACATTGATCAAGTCGTACAGTTGGGTCCGTTACAGGGTCGACCCATCAGGCCAGTCCGGGTTTAATAACTGTGCATCCAGGGCTTTGACTTATGATATATCGATGAAACAAAATTTTCTTATGAATGCAACTTTTATATGGACGGACTATCAATAATTTTTCAGGTTATAGAATGGTTTCTAGTTGGAGCACACAAGGAAAACTAGCATGTATATATTGTATGGAAAATAACAAGGCATTCACACTAACAAACAATGGTAAAACGTCTTTTTTTTATTGTGACTGACGGTTCTTGCCAACGAATCACAAATACCTAAAGAACAAAAAGGATTTCTATGTTGGCAGAGTTGAAAAGGATGTTGCACTACCACATCTTTTGGGTGAAGAATTGTATGACATGATGTTAAAGTACGGTGACAGTATGTTTGGTTTCCAATACGGTAAGCACAAATTTCTTGGTTTTGGTTTGACCCATAATTGGGTAAAGCGAAATATTTTTTGAGAGCTTCCTTATTGGAAGACCAATCTCTTCCTCTATAATCTTGACGTCATACACATATAAAAGAACGTGTTTGAGATCATTTTCAACACGGTTATGGATGTGAAGGGGAAGACAAGGACAGCATCAAGGCTAGAATAGATATAGCTTTGTTTTGTTACTATAAAAATATGGAGATGGTTTATGTTAGGTCACGGGTCGCAAAGTCCAAAGCAAGCTTCGCCTTAGATAAGAATGCACAACTACTTGTCTACCAATGACTTAAGAGTCTGTATTTTCCTGATAGACATGCTTTGAACATATCAAGGTTGGTTAATTTGGAGGATTACATATTGTATAGAATGAAGAGCCGTGACTGCCACGTGTTTATGCAAACACTCATTCCATTAGCTTATCGGGATTTATTTCCAAAAGGGATATGAGATGCATTCATGGAGATCAATCATTTCTTTAGAGATATATGCTCCATCAAGTTATAGACACAGCACATTGAGAGGCTTGAAACGAATATCGTCCAGACAGTATGCAAACTTAAGATGCTATTCCCTCCATTATTTTTTGACTCGATGGAGAATCTACCTATATATTTACCATTTGAGGTAAAAGTTAGAGGCCTAGTCCAGTATAGATGGTTGTTTCCATTTAAGAAATTAGAGATTACACATGCAATGTAATTAAAAAATCATTTTAATTGTTTTCTATAATTGAAAACATTTCTTTAATTCAATGCAAGTACTTGTTCAACCTTAAAAAAAAAGTTAAAACTAAGGAGCATGTTGAGGCTTTGATATGTGAGGCCTATATTGTTAAAGAGATTTATATATTTATCTCGTGCTATTTCAAGTCTCAATTGCGAATAAGAATCAATTGTGTTCCAAGGTATGACAATGGTGGTGAAGTGCCTTCGAGTGGGAACTTGTCAATATTCTCCAATCCTGGACGACCCGCACCAAAAAATGCTATGAAGGGAAGATATTTGTTTGAAATAAAATTTAGACAAGCACATAATTATGTGTTATTTAACTACGATAAATTGAAACCTTTTATTCAGTAAGTATACTACTTAAAATTTGTTATTAATGAACTATTTCTCTCTTGTAATATCACAAACTCATACATTGTTGAATACCTCATAGCAACATCATTAATATTTACTGTCTAAAAACTCACAGCTGACCAAATCTCAAATATTTCGATTACAAGATGAATAATTTTTCATGTGGTTCAGAACACATATAAGTATTGCTTAATTATCATTATCCATCAGGATACTTAATTTTATTACACATTTCTCATTCATTATTCATTGTTGTACTTTATAAACCGGGTTCATAAATTCGAAAGGAATGTTGGTGTTACATTGTCTTTACTAAGTCTGGGTCCTTAAAGAAAGGTGAACAGTTACAACGAGTATTTTGTCAAAGGACACGTGTTTCATACTGAAGAATATGAGTCGGGTAGAAATACATATAACAATGGGGTTTGTGTTAAGAGATCGACCTCTAATGAGTTTGAAGTTGACTATTATGAGAAATTATAAGAGGTAATTGAATTGTAATATCATAGCGAGCAGAATAGAGTATTTTTATTCAAATGCTATAGGTATGACACCACTAACAAAGGAATCAGAGTAAATCTTCATCATGATATGGTTAAAATTAATTCAAAAGCTAGACTCTGCAACGTCAACGATGTCTTTTTTTCATCAAGCAATGCCAACAAGTTTATTATACATACACCCTTTCTTTTAGAAAGAATCGTTCAAGAGTTGATTGATTATTTGTATTGAAAACCAATCTCATGGGTCATGTTGAGGTTATTCAAGATGATAACAATGAATCAAATGTGGGAGATGATGTCTTTCAAGTTAGTGAGTTACTTGATCCATATCGAGTTGGTCCATCAATTGACTCAAAAGAAAATTCAATTTTTTTGCGTTGCCGAGAATATTTTTGTTGATAATGATATTGAGGAGTTGAATATTGTTCTAAGCTCCAGCGGCCAAGCACAAGTCGATGAAGATGATGATAACAATGAAATCAACATAAAAGATTGCGATGAAGGTGACAACGAGTCAATTGAAGAAAAAGAAGACAATTTTGACTAACTATCAAAATACGAAAATGTAATGCCATAAACTATAATGTAATATTTATTGATGAAATTCTCTATAAAGAAGTATTTGCAGGATGGATAGATAAGGAATATAGATACAATCTAGCGTCAGACATTGTTTCACATCGATGAAAATACTGACAGTTTGTTTATTACACACGGGTATAACAACGGTCTGTTTTCGTCAGTATATTTTAGAGACAAAAGGTTCTCCTTGGCACTATTTATGAAACAAATTACATATGGATATATCGATGGTCTGTTTCTGTCGGTATATTCTATAGGCGAAGGGAACTGTAACCCTTCATATGTCGGTGGTGGCAATTAATGTTTTCATATTGCTAATGAAATCTCTGACGGACTGTGAATTACAACGCGCTGGCACTTAATGCCTTTACTGACTAAGTTGCAGGTTTCTCAACGAAATCACCGATGGACTGTGAACTCCAACGCGTTGGTAATTAATGCATTTCTAACTGTTGACTATTTACTATTTTACTGACAGAATCACAGACGAAATGAAAAAATTCAGAGGGGTTTTACAGACGAAATCACTGACAGACTATTTAAAAATAATAATATTTAATATTCCATTAGTAATTCTGTCCATAAAAGATAGTCTAAAAATGCAACGAGAGCATCAAAACATCATTTTTTTTTCTCTCGGCTAAATCTTAGTTTTTTCTCAAATTCTCTCCTTACTAATCTACAATTACATTCTGGCTCTCAAACATCAAGGCTAGAAATCAAGCTTTCTTTCTCCCAACACAGTCAAAAGGTGTATGTGGGTAAATTTTTTGAAGTATTTTCTTCTTTTTTAAGGTTTTTTTTAACAATGTATTTTTTTTTTTTTTGTATCACACCTAGTTCAACTCCGAAATTAAGCGTGCCATTAAGATAATAATTTTTCATTCCTTAGGCCTACATATGTTTTTGTATCATTTTTTATTTTTCTTTCTCTATTTTTGTTCAATTATTTGTTCTTTATAATTTTATGAAGTAACAATTGTGTTGAATTTTAGTTGTTATTGCAATAATTTTTTATTGTTTTGTTGACTTTTAATTGTTATTTTCAAATTTTTTATTCAATTTCAATTGAATATATAGGATTAAATTTAATTAAAAAAATTCTTGTAAATTTAGGATTAAAAATATTATCACGTAAAAAATGAAAATTTTCTACAAAATTAAATTATTCAAAATTGTTGGTAGAAATAAAATAAAATCAACTAGTTTGTGGCACGTATGCTGTCTATCTATAGGATTAAAAATTTTAGGTAGTTCCCCATATAGGGGAGGTGTTTACGAATTTTTATAAAACAAATTGACTAGTACTCATTCGAGGGTAATTCTCTGCTCGGAATGAATGCCTTTTTTTTTTATCCGCTTCTATTTTCTATTTTTTAAATTCTTTATTTTTTTTCATAAATTTATGTAGATGCATAGGGAAAAATCAATTGCACGTCATGAGCACAAGATCGGTGCTAATTCTTCTAGCAGCAATGATGAAAACAACGTGTCATTAGATGCTGACCAATAAGAGGCACCTGAAGCACATGCATCGACTCACGACGCTGCCTCTTCGAGTGCAATGTCGTAATGTCGAGGCAGGGCCCCTTCATAGCGGGATCCATTTACCTGCAAGTACGAGGCTTAGTGAAAGGATGACTTTTCAATATAAGTTTGTTTTGCTCTTAGTTGGTTTATGTTTAACAATTTATGAACAAATAATATTTCATTAAATTTATCAATTTTCAGGTTCACAAATATTGAGACTGCTCAAAAAATAACATCGGCAGTCGTTGATGGAAATTCTATTTTTTCAATAGAGCTAGGTTTCCAAATATCCTAAATGGAAACTGCAGGTCGATGCATGATTTACAAAATTTAAGGTTAGTATTAACTTAAAATTTTCACTATTTATTATGTTAATTCGTTTACTTTAATGAAATTATTGAAATTTTTCTTTTTATAAATTTTTACTGCAAGGTTAAATTTGAGTGGGATAGAGCAAATGATAATGTTGCGAGGAGAGTTTGGGAGAATCACCTTGCGACTAGGTAACATCAAAATCAGGATAATTTTTTTGTAATTCCAAATGTTAAAATTTTATTTGTCATTTACTCATATATTATACGTTAGTAGGTTGCGTAATTTTTTATACGAGGCACAAAAGAAATCTAAGAAATATGCCTAAGAAAGTGCTCTACCATGCTGGAATGACATGACGGTTTGGAAGGATTTCAGGCCACCATTCATCCTGGAGAATATATGGGGGGAATATATTCAGTGTGTGATGTTCGAGCGTTTCACACGACCATCACAAACCGGTGTAGGGAACCAAAGCCAAAAAATTCACGGTTCGGTTACCACGCATACAATCGGCTCCCTTCTGTTCGTTTTGCTAGCAAAGTGGATGGTAAGATTTATTTTAATCACATATATTTTTAATTAATTTGTTGTTATTTATAAATAAATTTAACTGACAATATTTTTATCTTACAGGCTACAACTCTTGGACGTGAGCCAAGTCCAATGAAGCTTCTTGTAGAAACACACGTGCAGAGTGAAAACCGACAGTTCATCACCAACCAAGCACAACACTTTGTGGTAAGTTGGTTTTCAACCATTTTGTTTCTTAAGTTATTATTTTCTTGAATTTTATGATTTTATTTTTTTATTTCCAGGAGACATATAACAATCAGTTGAAGGAGAGATATGTGGACGATCCTTCGACCCATCCTGATTTCGATCTAGATTTGTGATTGGGGGTAGGATCATCTGGTGAACCTAATAGAAATCGGATATACAGACTCTCAAACACTACGATCGAGAACTTACGGATGACCAATAATGTTTCAACCTTTGAGAGCTCGGAATCGGTCCCAAGCACTCAGTCTCTGAAGTTCGCGGCCTTGTTAGATCAATGAGTGCAAGAACGTACGACCCATCTTAATGAAAAATATGAATGACTTTCTATGGATTATGAAGAACTTCTTCGAATGGTTATAGATATTAGATCACAGATGAGTGGTACATGTGCACCCCCTTATTGGCCCTACAATCCCTGGGATTACCAGCCTCCTTCTTCTTCTCCAACGCCGCCTTTGTTCTAATTTCATTGTATTTGAACATATAAATTTGTAATAGATATTTGGCTTTTATATTAAGATAATTGATTTTTTAATTTTATTTATTTATTCATTGTATTGCAAATGTCACTGCAACTGTTAAATCATCAACAAAATTATTCTGTCGATATATTCCAATGAGTTGGAAATGAATTATTACAAATATCACTACAAATGTTACATCACCAATGAAATTATTTTGTCGATATATTCTAGAGAGTTGGAAAAGAATTACTACCTATGCCACTGCAAATCACCGATGAAATTATTCCAGTGGGTAATTTTTTTCTAGCATGTATTGTTCGTTTGTGTAAAACCTCTAGCGAAAAATTATAAATTGACTAGTTTCATGTAAAACAAAAAAAACAAATTCGTAACACTCGATCGGGTTATCAGAAAATTCTAAAAACTTGTGTGGAGCCTTCTAATATGATGTCTTAGCTTGGGTTAAAATTGCAAAAGTTTTAGAGAAATTTGGAAATTTGACGAAAAATCACAATTTGACTAGTTTTATGTTATTGGACGTAATTTTAAATCCGACCATCAAATTGAGCTGATATTTTATGAGGAACCTTAAAATATATTGAATAAAATTTGGTTAAAATTTTAGGATGAACAAAGGTCGGTAGTGCTAGCAAAGAATAAGGACCGTCAAATGGAAGCAAAAAGACTCATTAAGGGGTAAAATGGTAATTTTCCATTAAAAATAAAACAAGGCAGCCCCTTTTCTGTTATGAACTGCCGACTGGGCAGTAACAAATGTGAAAAGAAAAAAAATTAAGAGAAGAACATGAGAAATCAAGAGAAAAACAAGAAAAAGTGAGAGAGAGCTTTGAAACTTGTAAGATTAAAAGACTTGGAACATTAAATTAAGGAAGAATCAAGTGAAGGAAGATATAAGAAAGGTGAGGAGGGCTGGCCACACTAGGAGGAGAAGAAAAGTTGGGAGAACTTAGATTGGTAAGCATGAAAAATTTAGATTCTTACTTGAATGAAGTGTTTTTAGGTTTATTTGAGTAAGTTATTAAACAATGACAATAAAATTTGATTTAATTTCTTATATTCTTGATTTTTTTTAAATTAGGGTTCTTATGAGAATTTGGGGATTTTGAGAAAGTAGTAAAACATGATGGAATTGAGGTAGAATAGTATAGAACTAGTGAATGTAAGTAGTAATTAAGAAAGAAATTGAATAATTTTGAAGAAAAGAACTTGTAATTAAGGATGAGGAAATATAGGAATGAGGTTTTGATTATTTTATATTTGAGAAATGATGTTCTTTATCTTATTTGAAGTATTCAAAATATAAACAAGTGAAGAAACATCATAAGAATGTGAAAAGAAGGAATAAATAAATGGTAGGAATAGTTCATGGGAGAATTCTTTAAGTGAGTTAAAAGAAGAAAATTGATTAAAACTATATGTTGAAAATGAGGTGACAAATGAACGAAAATTTCGGTGTAAGCCCCAATTAAATAAAAGATATTACGTGCTTCAAATTTAGGCACGTCGGAAAAATAATAATGGATTAATAATGTAGTGCAATTTGATTTATTCAGGAGTTGTTTCGGGAGCAGGGCATCAGGCAGGAGGAGCTGGGCCATCACGAGCAGACGGTAGGTGATTCATCACTTTCTTTTAAAATTCAAAGTTTCATTATTAGTAATGAGTTGTTTATGACATGTTGATATGGAAGAAGTAGAAGAAGAAACTATTGGTATTATAAATGGGATGTCAGGTAATTACTATAGAATTACCGGTTAGTATGAAATTACGGTTGGTTAGTATGAATTACTAGTTAGTATAGAATTACCGGTTGGTATGGAATTACCGGTATTACCGATTGGTTAGTATGAATTACCGGTTGGTATGGAATTACCGGTTATATTGGTCGTATGGAATTACCGGTTAGATTGGCTATTTATAGAGAATAGCCGGATGTTGGGTAATATATATGGAATTACCGGTTTGATTGTTGGCTATTAAAAGGGTTAGCCGGGTTTGAGGTAAAATTATGAATTACCAAATTAAAAATTAAGTAATGAGTGTTGGTTACAGAGGTCCTATAAGTATAGGATTAATAAATTATGAATAAGTTATTAATGTTGATACATAGTAAGTTAGTGATGAAAGATAATTTGATATATTTTAAAGACTTGTGAACATAATAGCTTTATCATTTTTTATATGTTATCTTCCTTATTTCTTATTAATGTTATGTATACAGGTTTTTCACGAGGTGATGCAGAGCGTTAAATATGAGCTTTGTGTTTTAATCTATTTATTTTGCGGGATGTAATATATTTTCTTTATATGTAATTTGTATTATATGTAGATTGTAATATATGTATCATGAAGATATTTGCTTTTGGTACTTGTACATTTAAAAAGTATGAGTAAGGAACTAATATTATTAAACTATTTGAAAAGAATATTTAGTAATTATAATTATGCATGTTTAAAAGATAGATGCATGTTAATGTAATAATTAGTTCAATATAAATCTTTTGAGTTTATAATTGTTTGTTGTTAATGTTTTATTTGTTGATGATGTAAGGTTGAGAAAATACAATGAAGTATAGTTATGTGAAATATTGTATGATGAGATGGGATATGATTCAGGATGGTTGGATTAAAGTGGAAGTTTTGAGTATTGTGATTGAATGAAGTCTAGTCGATAACTTGGTAACATTAGAAAACAAAGGAAACTCTGCCGAAATTTTCAAAAAAAAAAAAATCTCATAATCTAAGACATATTATTCAATACTTGACATTAGTAAAGAAATGTTTGAGATTTCATGACATTATAATTTGAGGGTGTTACATACTCTGATACACATTATCAAACACATCATATACATATGTTTTAACAATTTTGAACAACCATTATTTCTGTTATTCACAACTTTTGTCATCTTTCCTTTTTTCTGTCATATATTTTTATAATAACTTTTTTCCCTTCAGGAATCAGACAAGGTTGTCCCCCCAAATAGCCCTAAGTTATGCCATACAAGTCATTTCCACAAATTTTTATATTCACTTTATTACGCAATCTTAATGATCTTCAAGTTTTCTATAAAAAAAAATCCATAAAACGCAACCCTACTTTATACTTTACTTGACTCTACAATACAGTCTTGTACTTAATCCTTTTTTTTTAATCTCTAAAGTCGTCCTTGATGTGACAACATCATCTTCCTCTTCACAATGGTTATCCTCATTATCACTAATTGAATTTGCTAGATTATTTACCCTTTCGTGCATTTTCCTCGGGTGATACAATCTTTGTCTTCATTTCTTCACAAATGTTAGGCATTAATCAATTCAACGATCTATATCATGAATCCAGTCATAATATTCTTATTAATCTAGTACTTAATACCATAGTTCACCACTTTTATTTAACAATTAGGTTTTACCCAAAATTTCATTAATAGTCCAACAAGTCGGTCTTCAAATGAACTGATACCACTAGCCCATTACTAGACACTAGTTTCATTACCGGTTACTAGTTCCACAACATAGCTCATTATCGGACACTAACTCCATCACCGAGTTATTAGCGTTAACTATCAACACTTCAACCACTAAGTATCATTCCATATTTATCACAGACTTAATTTAATTGTTTCATCACGTTTCCCACGCCCAATCTTATTTCATATCCCAAACATTTACCATGCACATACAATCTACATACATTGTCTTGTTGTATCCAATCCAACTCATAATCACATTAACACATAATTTTATTGTATTCAATCTAACTTACAATCTCATTAGCATATAATCCTATCAAATATAATATCAACTCACAATCACATTTTAAGACAGCAATTCTGAATTTTATAATTAAAAATTATATTAAATTTAGAAAAAGACAAGATGTCGAGCACCCACCTAGTGTATGTGCACGTGCTCCCACTCCATGTTGTTGTCCAGTCCCCATAGCCTCCCATGAAAATTGGCGAGCTACTATTCAACATGAATAAAATCCGGGGAGTTTGTTTACAATCTCCATCATCCTAATTAATAAAACATCCAGGCTTACCACATATTTAAAAATAGAAATGATCCAACGATGGAAAAGAGAGGAATTGGTCGATGACCGAAACTGCCTTGTAGGGTTTTTTTTCCCAGGATTTTACCGATGGCAATTTCTGTCAAATGAAAAATGGTCTTGCAAATTCCTCCGGAGAGATGACAGGCTGGTGAGAAGAACAATATATCCAAAAAGAAGCACTATCCAACGGTTAATGCCGAAGATATAACCATTGGAGCCTACTGTCTCCTATAGATTAACTCCTTTAAATTCTACACTTCTCTTTTTAGCCAAATTTTCTTCCTTGTTTATCCTTTTACCCTTTTTTTATATGGAATGGTTGGCCAATTTGTTGTTTTAAAGGTAATTTTATCATTAATTACAATTGTATCCCTTACTTGTGCTTTTATGTATTTTATTTTATTTTTCACATAAACTATCTAGTTTCTCTGCTTGAATCATTAGTCTTTATTGAACTCCAATTGAGCTAAGATCTTAAACCAAGGTAGGACAACATATTAATAGACTCCATGCAAAATTATACCCCTATCCAATGGTTGGATTGTGAGCTCTGTTCTTTAGCGTAAAATTGGTCAGTACATGACTTTTCATTAACAATCCAATTTTTTTTGTTCAATCCTCATATAAATCATATCAATTATTCTTATAAAACCTTAGGGTCATTTTATTGTTTTGAAATATATTTATTTTAAATTTTCCACATTTATTTATTTATCAAGCTTATTATTGTTTGAATGTAACGTCCTGTTTTTTTGTTGCACTATCATTTCTTATAATTTATTCTTTATTACCTCACTTATTCCTTAGAAATATTTTATCATTTTTCTTATTATTTTATTCATTAAAACACATTATCGATTTCGTTATCGTTATGAATTCTAAACAAAATTCATTTTATGAAGGTCATCCCCTCTTTTATACATCACAATTATTGTAATTATTATCATTTATCTATTTTTTTCTTATCTTTGTTTCCATCACTCTTATTACTTTTAGTTTTATATTTACACGAGAGTTTATATCCAGAACCCCCCCCCTCCGCGGAGTTTTCTTGATTCCTAAACCGAATTCCTTTGAAACCCTTTTTAATCTCTTCTTCTTTATGTCTAGTGTTTAAGTTGGTGTAATTTGAGGTGGAAAAACAAAAAACATATCACACAAACCCTCTCTTTTTCTTCACCTTCCAGTCGGCCATGAATTGCTTCCTAAGAAAGCCATTCATGTATTTATACCCCTCGTTAATTCTATGTCTATAGTAGTCCCTTAAGTTCCCTAAATTCCCTTTTTAACCCCGCTCTTTTATCTCCTATTTGATTCAAATCTTTTTATCATCAATTGATATTAATCAATTTCACCCCCTTTAATTAATTTCATTTATTCATTTTTATCTTTTTAAATTTCTGGTTTGATTAGTAATTTTAATAATTCACTTATCCAATAAAATTTTGACCAGGATTTACAACGGTAGTGTGCTGGCGAAATTGTTCTTGGGCATTGAGTGATTGAGAGCAGATTACGTAGGGTTGTTTCGGGTTTTCGTTTCCTTCTTTCTTGGAGACATTGCTAGGAAAAGAAACATTGGAGAGCACACATTTTGCTGCTGTGAATCAAGCCTGCCTGTTGGTATGCAGGCTTGGTCTTGCCTCTTCGTCTTCTCGGCTGTGTGTGGATGTGTTTTAGCTGCAATGGGCTTCTTTGCTTCTAGGTTTCTCTTCACTTGCTTCGGCTTCTCTGCTGTCGGCTTCCTGCTGCAAGCGGCTGATGGTTTGTTTCTGGCTGCACCGGGCTCTGTTGTGTTGCTAGCCTGTTTCTATAGTTTACTTACCGGTGATAAGGAGATTCATTTGTGCTTTTGCATTGCTTATTCTCATTAAACTTATGCATTATCCGATTAAAAAAAAACTAGCCCATGCATTCTTTGTTCTATATTATCAACAACCTCCAGCACGTTGATCGATCACTTGGAGTTTTCTCTTTGCACAGGGCAACTAACTTACAATTGATCGATCATCAATCATCACTTTTGGATGTTGAAAGGCTGTCAATCGTTTCATCGATCATTCGCCGGCGCACCGTTAAATTTTTGTAATCTCCGGCAAAATCTCTTGTTGGCATCCATTCATGCCTCTGTATGTAATATTAGCCAGCTGCTTATAAGCACTTTCGTGAACAGCCTTCCTTTTGACAAGTTGACGGTTAAGGTTCCTCTCTGCATTCTCGATCATGGCTCGATCAACATCACTATCTTTTTTCCATGTTCTTTTGTTCATTATACATTTCTCTGCTTATGCGATCATTAACCAGTTCCAGACTTCCAGTATGTTACTATTCATCCATGAGAACCAACTTTGTAGTCAACCTTTTTTAGTCTTCTTTTTTGCTTATGCAAACATATTCAATCTTGGAAACCTAATTTCTTCGTTAGAGCATAATTGTCTTTTCTTTTCCGTTTTAATTTATATAAAGGTTCCAAATAATCTGTGATTTGTTATTTTATTTCATTGTTAATTAACCAGTGTGAATTTATTTTATCTATACAAGTGAGGACATTTTTTTTCCAAGGTCAATAACTCCAATTTAATCGTGGAGAATTAATTTTTCAATTTTGTAGAAATAAATAATTATATAAAAAAAAACATGTTTCCTATTTATCATTTTTTTAAAACCCATGTTTTCTATTTCTCGTATTCTATAAAATAGAAGTCCAAAAATATTAATATATTTAGTTAGATTAATGTTCAAGTTAATTTATTAGATTTTTTAAATATATTAAAGTTAATGTAAATGATGTGTTCTAAAAATTATTCAAAAAAAAGAAAAGAATTAGAGTTCATTTAAAATTGCGTTTATAATTTTAAATTGAAATAGTAAAGTAAAACTAATTTTTTCAAAATAAATTTTTTTTAATATATTTTAAATAAAAAATATTTTAAAAAACAATTCTTATAATATTCATAAATATTTTTTTAATCTTAATCACACATTTGAAGAATATTTTTTTATTGTCAAACTAATTACTTTTATTAGGAGAATATTTGTTTATTGTCAAACTAATTAGTTTTATCATCTATTATATTAAATCTTAAAGATGGATATTTATTTCTATTTTTGTAAAAGAATTTCATAATTTTCTTAATAGAAATAATTTTAAAATATCAATAAATATCCGATAGGGAAATTGGAAACTTTTTTAGCAAACACAAAAACATTTTATTATTTTTCTAGAGTGACGAATACAAATACATTAAAGTTTTCTTTTGTTTATTTATTTTTTAAATAAATATATAATCAATCTGGGTTTGATCTCTGATAGCAGCTATCATCATCAAATCAGTAGCAAGGCATCATCATGTACAGAACTGCAGTTTCGCGTCTCAGTGCTCTCAAGGTCAGTTTCGTCTCCTAAATCTCTATTTCCTAAATCTGCCATGATTTTTTTTATGCCCCAGATCTATTCATAGACCTTTTCTGCCTGGTTTCTGAGAAAATTTCATTAAAAGATATGATTTTTTAAAGTCTTTACTGAAAACCCATTTAACATGCAATCGTAATTTGGCGTGGCTGAGCTCTCTGCTTGTTATTTTACCGGGATGCCACCCCTTGGGTTGGTGGGCCTAATGTGACCAAGAGAGATACTTTCATGTGATTAGGGCGGCCGTAGATATCCTACAAGATTTGCAAGTTCGAGTGCTGCAGCAGCCTTGCAATCGTCCTCTTCCAGTGGTTTATTCAGCTGGCTTACTGGGGGAAAGTCCAAGTCTTTGTCACCTCTAGACTTTCCACTTCAAGGAGTTGAACTCCCTTCCACTTTGCCTGATTATGTTGAACCCGGGGTAACTAAGATTACAACACTTGGTAATGGCTTGCGAATTGCATCTGAAACATCACCGGTATTTATGCTTGTATCCTTTTCATTTCTCTTTTCTTGCAGGTCTGTTTTTTTAGTTGTTGTTTTTAGCTTATTGTTTATTAGTTAATGCACTTGTATACCAGAGCCCTGTGGCGTCAATAGGGTTATATGTTGACTGTGGCTCAGTTTATGAGTCACCAGCAACATTTGGGGCTACTCACTTGCTGGAACGAATGGCATTCAAAAGCACAAGAAACCGCAGCCACTTGCGAGTTGTACGAGAAGTGGAAGCAATTGGGGGCGCTGTGCAATCCTCAGCATCCCGGGAGCAGATGGGATACACATATGATGCTCTAAAGACTTATCTTCCAGAGATGGTTGAGCTACTTATCGATTGTGTGAGGAACCCTGTCTTCCTTGATTGGGAGGTCAATGAACAGGTAAATCAACATTGTGGTGCCATTATGCATCTGCCACTCATCTTTATGAAATTGCAGATAGGTGGTGCTTATACATGCGATATTCTGCCTCATGCAGCTTCAGAAGGTGAAAGCTGAGATCAGTGAAGCTTCAAAGAACCCTCAAGGTGTGCTTTTAGAGGCGATTCACTCTGCTGGTTTTTCTGGTGGTTTGGCTAATCCACTTTTAGCCCCAGAATCTTCAATAGATAGATTGAATGGTTCACTCTTGGAGGAATTTGTAGTTGTACGTACAAGTGAAAATTTTCTTTTCTATCATCATGTTTTTTAATATGAGATTATTGCTTTGTTTCAATGAGTCTTGCATTCCTAAGTTGAATTTTTCTTTGAGTTTTTCAGGAAAATTATACTGCTCCTCGTATGGTGCTTGCAGCTTCTGGTGTTGAACATGAGGAATTGGTAGCCATTGCAGAGCCCCTTTTATCTGACCTGCCTGATATAAAGAGTCCTGGAGAGCCAGAATCTTTTTATACTGGAGGTGATTTTCGTTGCCAAGCTGATTCAGGGGTATGTATTAAGATGTTTCTTAAGAACAAAAGTTTTTTGTACTATTTTCTAAGCA
>Ga0307510_10004285_pt1 | contig 16772 bp, 19 predicted proteins | sample 12_EM_MG_FD_207224 | JGI IMG/M metagenome (GOLD analysis project Ga0307510, IMG submission 207224) | Populus trichocarpa ectomycorrhiza microbial communities from riparian zone in the Pacific Northwest, United States - 12_EM | ecosystem: Host-associated > Plants > Roots > Unclassified | place...
CTCGGGTAAAACGCCCCCCCATCAGAGAAAGAAGAGAGGAAGAAGTCACAGATAGCTTCGAATCCTGCACCGATGGCCGATATACTCACGGTACCGACGGTATCACAAAAAACCTCCATAATTCTCACCCCCCCGGCTTTACCATCACAGATACCGGTACAAGCACCAAAATTTCCCGGTATATGTTTATATATATATACCGGTGTGCCTGGAATACGATGTGATAACTACACATCGGCACCATCTATCACTCGGATCACCATCGCATTTCACATTAAAATTATTATTATTTTTTAGAAAATTCCCGAGCCATGTCAGCACATCTCAACAATACCACATAGTGCCTGCCAATTCATAAAGTATCGGAACACCTTGGCATTAATTGACATCCATCATACCTTGGCGCCGGGGTGCACGGGTGGTCTGTGAACTGGCAGATATTGTATGGTACTGTGCTGTACCAGCCGGCTACTATCCCGCAGCTTACTTTACCCGTACCGCTACAACAACCCAGTCAGCCAAAACCAAGAGTCGGCCAACCAATTAGGCAACAGATGCAAACATTCCTTCCACAGAACAGAATCAATTATGTCGCTGGATTGATGTCGTCCTTTTTTCCTCTTTTTTTCTTTTTGGTTGCGGTCACTGAAGGTGGGGCAAATTCGGTCCGACAGCATGAGTATCGGTACTTAATTACGAACAGCCCCTTCCCTCCCCGCAACCAGCTTGCGGGCCATCCGCCCCTCCCCCCCAAAAACCTCCTCGCTCATGCGGGGATCGGCGGGTACTGGATCTAAAAAAAAGTTCATGATTTTTCCTTATTGATTCCGTGCAGTATGCACCATGGAAGCCATTTCCTCAAAAGCGGGAAGTTTAGCTGGTCATGCATTTTAACCTTTTGCACCCTCCAGGGTTCTCATCTCATCCAACACTTTCATTTCACTTTCGAAACTCGAGTCCACAACCCCCCCCTGGCTTGACACAAATCTAGAGCTTTTAGATATCCTGGTAATACGAGCTTGTGTCATAATCCCGTCCACCATCGCCCTACATCAATCACCAACCTTTGCTGATTGTTGATGCTAAATAATGATGACTTGGAAGAATCTGTATCAAATTCTACAGCACAAGTAAAAATTCTCATCGAACAACCAGACCATGCTAAAACACCACAGTAAAAGACCGTGCGCAAACCGCACCTAGCACTAACCGAGGAACAAGAAAATAACATAGGGTAAGGCCAAGAGAACACAGAACCGGACTTTAAAGTTTTAAAAGACAACTAGTTGAATTGAACGAAACTTCGAGGAAAAAAGAGAAACACAGACCGAACAGCTGGGCTAACAGATAGAAGAGAAAAGGGTCGTATCAACGCTAGCATAGTGAAACTAGAACGCAGTTATTCCCAACACATTTTATAGCCCATGCCTTTTGGCTGCAGTTCCCCCCCTCGTTTCCCCTCTACCGTGCCACATCCTCAAGGAAATTTATTCTTTGGTCTCAGGCTTGGCTTCAGCGGCAGGTGTGGCGGCCGGAGCATCAGACATTTCCTTGTTAGTGTCGGCGGCAGTATCGTTTTCTGCCTCGGATGAAGTCCAGAGGGTCTATAAAGCCTATTAACAGGATGATCGAGTAATGGAAACATATGAAGAACTAACCAAGTTGTCTCGCAAAAGCTGCATGATAAGGGTAGAGTCCTTGTAACTCTCCTCACTCAGGGTGTCGAGCTCTAGTTGGATAATTAGCAGTGGGATCGAACAAAACCAACCGCCGAACTTCTGGGCACGCACCAGCAATTGCATCGTCAAAAGCCTGTTTGGCAAGATGGCATGCCTGGTCGGGAGAATTAAGGATTTCATAATAGAAAACGGAAAAGTTAAGAGCCAATCCGAGACGAATGGGATGAGTAGGAGCAAGATCGGTCTGTGCAACCTCGGTGGCGTTCTTGTAGGCCTCCAAAGACTTGTCAGAGGACTCCTTGCGCTTGTCACCGAGAGCGAACTCGGCCAAGTAGCGATGGTAATCACCCTTCCTGTACACAGGTCAGCAAATAAGCTTGCCGGAAGGGGAGGAATCTCCGTGCACGGCGGGTGATGAAAGCGAGGTCTGAGCTTACATCTTATGGTAGAAGACCTTTGATTCTCCTGATTGAGCAGAGGGAATCAAATGCTTGTCAAGAACTTCTAGGATGTCCTCGCAAATCTTTGCAAGCTCGGCTTCGATCTTCTGACGATATTCCTTGATGAGGGCAACTTGAGACTCATTGCCTTTCGACTCTTCCTTCTGCTCGATAGAGGTAACAATTCTCCAAGAGGCTCTGCGGGCTCCGATGACATTCTTATACGCAACAGAAAGTAGATTTCTCTCTTCGACAGTGAGCTCTTGATCGGCAGATGCGACGTTCTTCATGTTCTCAACCATTTCTGTGACAAGCTTAGTCAATATAATCACCAAAACCATAGACATGCGAAGGGGGGTCCACCTTCATAACGCTCAGCCTGCTCGGCAAGCTTGGCAAGGTAGACGGAATCTTCGTATCCCATTTTGACTGATTTGTTTTAGTAAAACTGTACAAGTGTTTTGTTAGCGGGGTGTTATTGAGGTGGTTTTTCAAGATTGAGAGGGAGAGAGAAAAGAAAGGGATGACGAAATGTTGGGTTGCCCCGCTCCGACGAAAGAAAAAAAGGGAGGCAATGAGGAGGGGTAAATATTAGGGGTAGCGGTAGTTACCTTTGTAGTTGAAAAGGGTGTGTTGATAAGGCTGTCAGATGGATGGTAGCAGAGAATTTCGGAATCAGAAGGATAAGTATGTGATGTAGTTGATGGGGAAGAAGTTTGGGAGAAAAGGAGGAGTGTGAGGTGGTTAAGACGAAGGACTTTCGAAAGATGGCGAAGAGAGGGCAAGGTCAAGTCGAGAAAGCGGGTTGCGTGGGCAGAGGGCGCGGCAGAGAGAAAGGGGACACAACAGCCAAGGTCCGACGATCACTGCCTAATTCGGAAGAAGCAGATTTGCTGTGAAATTATGTGCGCTTTACGTCTGCTTCTTTAACTGTCCGTGAGTCTCTCACTGCTACTGGTGAAATGAAAAAGGGCCTGACCAGACAAGTAAAACTACCGCTACCATGTCTCCAGCCTCGTCCTTCTGCCTGCTATGTTAGAAATGGGAAGGCCGTAAGCCACCTCAGTAATAGGCTTGCTGTCGATAAAGTGCCTGCAGCCAGCTACCGGTACTCTAGTCAAAGAACACCAACAAATCAACCATATTGCGAATCCCACCGGTGATAGGTACTAGTGCAGAGTTCGGGTATCAAGAACCAAATAAACATCCAAGCCAACCCTTTGCCGGTGCTGCATTCCATCGTCAAAACAAGGATGGTCCTCACACCGTCTTATCTGAACTTCTATCAACGCGAAAAGAATGCAAAGATAGTATTCCTTGCTTTGGTAATCAAGGATCTTGTATGAATTTGGGGTATCCAATATTTTCAGATGCCCTCCTCGCTGCATGAATTCCGCCAGTACGGTGCGCACAGCACAAACCACCACAACCATCAGTCACAACCATCATCATTTCTACAATACCGGCGAAATCTCGATTGTATCACGCACGGTAGAAGCTGTACAATAGTAAGCCACAGGTCCTAAATTTCTGAGAGGCCTCTCCTGAGCCTCCGAGAATGACGTTCTCCCGGAAAATCAAGGAAGAGGAACACCTCAAACATCCTCTTCAAGCCCTGAGCCCTGACCTCAACGCCTCATGGGTTGTAAACAAGCACCAACCCCACCGGATGGAAAATAATAAAAACCGCTACTCATCAATCCGTATTCCTGGAGGGCATTTTTCAAATGCCCTTAAATAGCATACCCGCTCTTAACCCATGGTTCCATACAAATTTCACTTACTATCATAGTACAAAACTCAAACCGATTTTGGCGGCAATGGTGGGGCAGGGCTGTGGTTTGTAGTTTGAGGCCGAGAGCCGCCGACTTTGTCGTCACCAGTCACCTCACCTCAAACTCATCCACAACCACCAAACTGTAGAATCATCAGCCAAAACATCTCATCTCATCCCAACAAAAAGACAAACAGAAAACGGGGAAGAAACACTGCACCAAACAGACATGCTCCGTGCAACCATTGCCCGTACCCTGCGTGTTAACCGCATCGTTATGCTTCGACCATACACTGAAGGAGCGACCGGTAGCGGGACTGCTCGTCCGGGCGGTCAAGCCGCTGGGTTTGTTGCCCGTTTTTTCTACCTTTGGCAGGCCTTAATGGAGATCAAGTAGCTAACGTCTACAATAGTGATGCCTTCACCAAGCGAGAGAAGGCGAACGAGGACCAATACGTCCGCGCACAAGAGAGGGCTAAGCTCGTAAGTTTCCCTCACCCTTTCTATACCTCCCCCCGTTCAAACGTAGACACCGCTAATGAAACATTAATAATAGTTGCAATTGAAGGAAAAGCTCGCGAATCAGCGTAAGCACTTGGACGAACTGGATGCTCACATGTGCGTCTCCCCCGATATCGAGTCTCGAGGAAACGACGGACTAACAGTAACCCCTCTACAGCGATGAGCTCACCCGAGAGCAAGGTGGCGAGAACAACTAATTTCCGTTTCACTTGGCAAGTGGGGGAAGGTTTTCTAGATGGTATATCGGAATATCAAAGGGCCTTCTTTTTCCTTGTTTTCTTCGTAAAGGTGGAAAGGGGTATGGAATAAAATGGGTTAGTAGCATAGGTCGTGGGCTGGGTGAGTTGAGGTTCCCCATAAAGGGATGGTTCAATTCAATGTTTGAAATACATCTTTTACTGCTTGGTGTCTTGAATCCTAGCAAAGCCTTTGCCTGCGCGGTGGCCTGGGATGAGTGGGTTACCAGAGGTCATGATGGTGGGGTGAGAGGGACGAGGAGGGGAAGGGATGCCCTGATACCTGATACTATGCCGATAATCGCATTCGGGCACTGGCTCAGATAGAAGGTACTTGAGACCGGAGGAGTCCCGGGCGTGTGAATATCTCCTCCATTGTCCATCTTATCCCTTGCGTCTCGCTGCCACCCTGGCCCGTGGTTTCAAAGGGGTGTCTGATAGCTTTGGAGCGTTATTTATTGGGGTAGACTATTTGAAAAGTTTGCAATTGGTTCGGCGGTTGCTCCTGGGCGGCTAACCTTGCTCCGCGCCTGAGCTCCTGCTTCTCTGAACATCCTATCTATAGGACAACTCATGATCCGACCCCTCGGGTCTTATCTATTGGTCAGGTTCAAGACAGGTGGGGGCACATAGCACAGATACTTTTATACCGGTATTCCAAAAGTGAGCAAATGAACCACGGTGCGAGCATAAAAGAGCAAACCTTTTCAATACCAATCAATCCCAGGCCCTCCCTGTACCCGAGCACTCTAGAATGCCAGCAATGTTTTTTATCCCAGCAAAAGCCCAATGTTTCACCCAATGATTTCCTGTTGTGCCAAACAAGGTAATGAGCGTGGTCTCACTGCTTGGCCTACCTCAGCATCTCACCAAAAAGGATATTTTTAAGAGGCATAGGCCATCCTGCCTGGTTGTCTATTGGCATGAGAGAAAATTCTAAAGTGGTGGTCTTTTTGTCAGTGGCGGTTTCTAAGTGACGGTGACCCAGTGCTCCCAGTCGTCCAGTCAGACACGGTCGTCGTCTGGACGGCGGGGACTAGCCTCGTCCGACCGCCCGTTGACGGCAGTCCGACCAGTTCCCCCCCGGTAGACCGCTCTAGCAACCACTCCTTTTATCTTTTATTTCTATTAATTTTTGTATTAATTTTTTTAAAAACCTTAACTTATTCGAGTTATGATACCGGCGCTAGTATTCGTCTCATTGACCAATCTTGCGTGTCTGTCGTCGACGGCGCCAAGATAGCTCGTCCCCACCCCGTCCTCACCCCGTCCGGACTGATTGGGCGACTACCTATATTATAGTTTTCTTCTTGCTTATTACAAAAGTTGAAGTATGTATAATATTACTTTCTCGTCGGCCGGACATTACCTTACGTTTTTTTTTTCTAGAATAAAAAAAAAAGCCATTACTAGCATTGGCACTGGGAGGACCCGATGCTGTCTAATGTGATAAGTTCTCCCTCTTGAGGTCCCCAATTGACCGCCCCCAACCCCCCCCCCCCCCCCCAAAAAAAAAACCCCCCAATTGACCACCCATCCCACCCACCCGCCAACCTATCATACCACCGAAAATGTCCCGCGCAGCCAAAGCAACCCTCGCGACAACCACCCTCCTCTGCGGAGGAGTAATCTGGTTCGTGCACTACTTCCAGCGCGCCGAACAAGCTGTTTGTCCTCCAATTGTGTCCCCCCTTCCCTCCCCAACACAATTCACTGGGTGTGCCGGAACTGACCAAGGGGAATGAATGAATTGGGGGCAAGTTAGGCAATGCATGCTGGCGTCATCCGCGACGAGGAGCGCACGCGAATAAAGCGCGAGAGGCAATTGGATTTCGAGATGCAGCGGGAGTTGGAGAGGGAGTATAAGAAGTCGCAGAGCGTTTCATCCGTCGATGAGGTCTCGGGTACTGGCGGTGGGGGGAAGGTATGATAATGATGGGTCACGGCGATGACTGGATGGATGGATGGACGGGTGGACTAGACGATACTTGTACAGTATTATAGGCCTTTCGCTGCTACCTGCGCTACTGGCATGCGCCCCCGATTACTTTCCCCCTAACTTCCGATAAAAGTACAAGTACGAGGAGGTAGAATCGCAAAAGGTACAGTATGATATGACAATTTGCCCACAAACACCAGAATGAGACCTCCAACCGGGAAAACAGGTAGAAAGAAAATTGGAATGGGAAGTAAGAGCAAAAACGAAATAAAGAGAGAAAAACGCAAGTATTAGAAGTCTAATTTAGATTTAGCCCCTGACTGCCCGCCATTGCTTCCCCTTGACCCTACTTCTGCCGCCACCCTTCTTCCCTCTAGGGCTATCATCCATGACAACCGGGTCGCTCGTCCCGGTCAGGTCAATGATCTGAACCTCTGGGTTGGTGGTCTTAGCACCATTCGGGGCCCCGGTCCTCCTGGCCGCTTTGGGGGTCGCGCGTTTCTCATTTGTTGCTTCCTCCTGTATCTGTCTTTGGGACCGCTCGTCGTCCTCCTCCACGCTTGTACCTAAGGGTGAGAATACCGGCAGCGGTGGTAAGACGGGGGATCTCTGGCTGGAAGGTTCCGGCTTAATCCTCTGCGAAGAGGCAAACATGCTCTCAAGGGTTTCCAAGCCGTCTGAATCACTGACCGAATCTGGCTCATAGGATAAGTCGCTTTCCCCTTTATCAAAGACAGGCGAGATAGAAGCTTCAACTTGTGATGTCGGTGCACTGGACAAAGAAACCGCGGTGCCGAGAACACCGCCCATTGGACTGGGAGATTTTAAGCTCTCTTGCGGTTGGGCGGCTTGTGTCTCTGGTCCTAGTTCGAGTTCGAGGTCCTGCTCTTGGTCTTGAGATACCCCAGTCGAAGATGGCACAAGCCCATCAGACAGAGTAGCGTTCACCTGAATATCAGGAGAGTGGCTACCACCCCTCTCAGGAGTACCGTGGTTTGCATTTCCCTCGTTCCTCCGATCATCGGGATTGCCCTCTTGCATGTCCCCGCCCCCATTGGCCCCTGCACCCTGATTGACATTCACATTCTGATCAAGGCCTGCGCTCTCAGGGAGCTTGACAACCTTGGCCTCCAGGAGCTGCCCAAACATCAGATCGAGTAACCCCTCATCCTCATTCTCATCACCGGGCATCTCAAACTTGCGTAGAATTTTCTCGCCAGTTTCAGGATCAATGCGGCGCTTTGGCCTATCCCTTAATGCTAACCGTAGCTCTAAAGATGGTCCATCTTTTTCCTGCGCATGCACAGCTTGCACAATAGCAGTCCGATAATCCGCCATGATTGGAGTGTAGTCTTCAGTCAACATCAATTGCTTGAATGCAACAATAGTGCCGGGAAGAACCGGTGTTGTGAGAGGATATAATGAGGCAATATTCTCTGGTAGAAGTGGTAGATCATCAACCGGACCAGCCTCGGCCATGTCTATAGCTTTGTCCTTTGTAGAAGTAGGAGCCACTGTGCTGTCATCATAGTAGTCGTGGCCTTCCCAGTCTCCATACCCAGGATCTTGATAGTTTTGATAGCCGTAATCATAGCCATAGTTCTCCTTATCTTGTTGCCTCTGCTTTTTCTTCTTCTTCGTGCCACCGTGTCTCTTCCTCTTGTTATTTCCTGTGGCCTCCAACCCAAAGCCCGGTTGGTATGTCGGTTGCTTGAATGGGAACTCGGGAGTTGGTATCTCTACTCCCTCTTGCTCACATTCTACAGCGCTCAAAACGATCTTATCCCGCCACGCCTCTGGGTCATCTACTTCGTGATGCTGCTCATCAAATCCCGCATAGACCGGATTGGGGACCCCGTCTTCATCATAGACAATTTTGCGTGGGCCACGTGGGCGGCTCCCCTCTCGAGTAGGGACGAGGGGATCCCGATGTGGAGGAGGAGGAGGAAGCTGATCATGTGAGAGACTAATCCCGGTTTGTTCAGCACTTGGCTCTACAGGCCTATCAATGGATTCCATAGACACATCGCCATCTGCGCCCCCCTCAAAATCAATTTTATCAGGTTGGCCTTCCGCCCCTACCTTTTTCTCGCGTTCAGTCAACCATCGGTTGAAATCCCAATTTGCAGGAATGCTCTTCCTCTTCTTAGCCTTAGTGAAAGCCTTCCTAAGTTTCTTGCGCTGGCTCTTCTGGTTGGCTCCTCTACCTGGTAGGTCATTTGATTGTTGCTCCTGTTGGGCCTTTTGTAGAACATGATCCGCGACATCTCGAGGACGCTCCTCGGCAACCCGTTCCCCCGATGGCTCAAGACTTGTTTGATTTTCACCACCTCCATCGCGGGGATGCTGACGCTTGTGTCCCAATCGCTCACCCGCATTTTTGAGGTTATGTTTGTCCTGATGGTTCTTCAAATCATCGATGGTAGAACCTTTTGGTAAAACCCCAGTATTGACAAACTCGGTGAGCAAACGCTCATTCTTACGTCTCTGCTTCTTGCGCTCATTCCGCGCCTTGGTTCCGGGATTCCCCTGATGTGGCAGAGTCCCTGGGGCGACAGCGAGTTTTTTCGGTTGTTCTATTGGCACCAACGGCACCCCGGGGGACAGAGGCCCCTGTGAGGTGCCCGGAACCCTGTTTTGGCTTGAGGGCCGGATTTAGTGGGAATTCAAAGAACACTCTTAGGAAGTATTTACCTAGCCTTCTCAGAACTCTTATCGCTTTTCGGTACTACTGCTTTCTCAGATTCATCAGATTCTTCCGAATCGGAAGAATCGGAAGGGGCCTCAGAGCTGCTACGGGGGTCTTCATCTTGTTCCGGCCCAGTGGGCACTGAAGATTCGGTGAGATTTAAATGTTCTGGTTCGCCCTCCCTCTCACTCCCCGCCACCTCCCTCGACATACCCCCAGACCGATAGATCTGAGGCAACTTCAGCGAATCAACCGCACCACGAGCCGCGCTTGCATCTGAATAAAAGTAGTCCGGGAGGAAAGAGTCCCCCACTTGGCGCAAGGTATCTCCCTCTACGCTCTCTTCATCGCCACTCATAGCATCGCTAGAGCCATCACCCCCGTCGGACGAATCATTATCCTTAGAGCTCTCGCTATCGGCGTAGTCATCGTCATCCTCAGAGCTGTCCCCTTGTAGGCTTCCATTTTGTCCCTGTAAAGATTGGGTATCTCGAGCCCCGCAGATAGCTTTCAAATGAGATGGCCGCTCGGAGGAAGCAACCTGGGAGGTTGCAACTTCATCGCTATCGAAGTAATCCATAAGGGGATTTTCATAGTCTCTAGAGAGCTCTTTAAAGTCTGTTTCGTCAATGCCACCTTCTTCCTCTTCATCCGATTCTTCTACTTGATCCGATTCGGCATAAGCCTCGATCTCAGTCCCCATACCAGCTCCGACGACCTCCTCATCGTCATCGTCGCTTACTTCAGAGACCTCTTGTTCCTCATCGGACCCTTTGTAACTCTCATCGTCACTCTCGTCTGCATCGTCACTCCCAACTTGTACAAGCGTAGAATGGTCGACATCGTAGCCAGTCTTTACCCTCTTCCTTGGCGGGATCGAAAGCTTAGGCCTGTCAGGGGCGGGCCTAGTCATAATCATCGGTCTCCCAAACGGCGTCCCGTCCATCAATTTCCGCCCAGCGGTACTGATCTGCCGTCGCCCACTAGCTCTCCTCTGTCGAATCTCTGTCGTAGTCAATGGGCGAATACTACACACTAAATTAGTACCTAACTACGAAAACACTTAAACAATGTCAAACAGGGTGGGAGGACATACACAACCTCATCCCCCTCCCGAATAATTCTCTCTACCTCCTGAAAATGCAAAACCTCAAAGCCATCCACTTCAACCGCATAATCCTCCAATCCCCAGCCCCCCGACTCCATCGGGACGATCTGGCCCACTCGTGACAGGAGCGTGCTAACATTGTGGTCGTCGCCAGGTTCGAAGGAGGATGTGTCCCACCATATCTTTGTCGCTGGGAGGCGGTTCCGCTGGATGAAGAGGCGGAGTCTCATACTTGGGCTGTGCACCTTTATCGCCTCTGTCCGTTTGTGCAATGGTTTGGTAATGTTCGTGTATGCGGGGGGGAACGCGAAGTTTTTTTTTGCGTTTGATGGGTTAGCGTGGAATTATATGGAGGAATGGACGGCGCGTGCGAGGGACAAGGGCAGGCAAGCAATGTTGCAACGGCGGTGGATTAGCGAGGTGTCTTGGCGTCACTGCGGATGTAGGTCATAACTCGAGCCCCTTGTTCTGTTGATCAACTTGCTGGGGGGAACTGGAGGGGCACGAAAAGTGCAACACCATTGGCACACTGTTCCAGCACTGTGCCACAAGTTTCCCAGCGTTCAATTTCCATTCCATCCAATGCCCGTAGACCATCTTCCGAACGAACACTTGTATGGAACAAAATTTAATTGTGATTCATTACCGGTATCATTACTTACATTAGTTCACCATCCTAACCCTGACTTTCTACAAGTACAAGTAGCGCCCTTAGGCACTAGTCGCAAAGGAGCACAGAAACAGGAGCGCTCCGTTCAGCCAGGCATAAAAATAAAAAACACCAGGAAATGCCATGATCCACCAGAGTTCAGTACTGTACTCGTACAGTGCTCGAGCACACCCCACACCCCACAGCACGCACTTTTGATAAAAGGAGGAAGAAGAGAAGCACAATACGCAAAAAGCACAATTTCGAGAACTAGCTTTAGTTCGCAGATAGCTACTAAGTTAAGCAAGCAAGCAGAGACCCAGATGCCCCAAGGGAAATATAATACACTCGCGGGATCCAACGCCTCAAGTAAGAAATGGAAGGGAAGAGCCCAAGAAATATGCAATATACCAAAAAGATGTGGAAAACAGTTGGGAAACTCTGGGAGAAGAAAGAAACATCTTCCATAAGAAATACAGGCCTGGATGACGAGAAGAGGATATGTACCAGGAAATAAGGAAAATAAAGATAGATAAAGAAAGAAAGAAAGAGGCACCCCCGGCCCACAAAGGGTAAAATATACACAAGAAATAAAAAGAAGATAATAATTATACACAGAAGGAAAATATAAAATACCACCGACAGCACTCGCTCTCACCACTGGGGATCCTGATCATTCGCCACAACCCTCACGCTCCCACCACGCATATCCGCCTCCCCATCACCAGTTTTCCGCACCAGGCCCCCACCCCGCTCGACGAACCAGACACTCACCACCCCATCGGAGGTTTGCGTAGCGGTGACATCGTCCGCCATATCCCGCACATTCCCAATAACGCCCTTTCTGCCAACAGGATCCTTCAGTGTGAATGTGAACAGCTCGTTGTAGGCGTCCGTGGAGTACATTCGAACAATTGGATTCGAGGGGTCCTTTGGCGGGAGGGCTGCTAGGGAGGATCTCGGATCGAGTTCTCGGCCTGTGCTTGCCCCTTCCGACCAACCACCCCGACCAGCCCACTTCTGCTCAACAAGGATGTTACTCTCGTTAACGAAGTACAGTCTCGGATTATCCTCCCAGAGAGCTGTAGCGATGCGAGAGCCCGGCGCCGCGGGAGGGAATTGACTGCCGTTCGTCCAACCGGTGGCCGGCGTGTAGAGGAGTTCTCGAAGGCGGAGGGATGTGGCGTCCTGGTAGTAGAGTTTTATCTCGCCGTTGGAGAAGGTTGCGGAAATGTGGGAGTTGGAGTGCACTTGTGTGTTGAAAGTTGAGAGTGGGCCGTCGGTTGGGCCGGTGGAATTGTTACTCAGGATCCGTTCTCGAAGGGCGTTGTCCGTGGATAAGTAGAAGATGTGGATCTGTGCGCATATGGTTAGTATAATAGCTGGTAATGATATCTCGGCCGGGTTCCCATACAGAATTGTTAGAGTCCACCCTTCCAACGCTCTCCAGGGGCGAAAAGTACTTGGCATCCGTAATGATTGGATTCTGTGCCGGCGAGCACGACATCTCTCCGCAATGGCTCTGAATAACCTTCCCATCCCCGTTCTGGTAATACACTCTCGTATGATTCCCCCAATTCACGGCAGCCAACGCAGTCCCCGGCAACAACGGCAAGCCCTTGAAGGCGGAAACATCCACTTTGATCTCCCCATCCCCATTGCTCGTGGTATTCACATCACCACCATTATCGCTTTCACCTTTGCTCCCAGTAGAAAACAACTCTCCATCCTTACTCCTGTTGACAACAACCACCAACCCCGCAATTGTTCCAATATTTAGGACAATAACAAACGCAATGATGGCCCAGAAAATCCTCCGTCGGATACCGCAGATGTTGCTTGGCGGGGCGTATTGCGGCTCCGGATACTCGATCCTAGAGGCGTAAGGGGCGAATTCAACATGTTTCCGCACACGCACGGATTCTTCGGCTACAGTTTTGAGATCACCCTGTCCCTCCAGATCGACCTTCTAAATGTTTTCCCAAAAGGTAAACGTTAGCACGGGGTGGGTGGAGGGAGTGAGAATTGGTGATGATGGGGCACACGCGGGGAGGTATATGGCAGGGTCAGGTTATTCGTACAACATGTTCCATCTCAAAACTTGGTATGGGCGCCGATATCACGGACATCCTGCCTACCGGTATCCTACCCCACCGCTATCTTCACGAGAAAAAAATAAGAAGAAGCTACCGAGAAGTGACACAAGAAAGGAAAAAGCGCACCCTTTGAAACGTGTACCGTACAAGAAACACAAAAAGTTCCACAGGAATCCTTTTCAAAGCATGGAACGAAGGAATGATACTGTACCGGTAGCGCTCTTCTTGCCCACAAAACCGCGAAGCGGGCGGGTACATTATATTCTATTCATCCCAGTACACACCATCCTCGCTTCCAAAAAGTACCCAAAGTCCCGAAAAAGTATATTTACCATCGTTTCATATACGAAAGTAGATCCGGGAACTGGAACTACCAAGTGCTTGGTCCCTGGCGTGTTTCGTGTCGTGTGGGTTGTTGCCTTTTTTATTACTATGTTTAGCCACACAACACACGCACACACACCCGCTTCCGAATTTGGTGATTCACTTGATCCGTGCGTTTGCCGCAACTGAAACTTGCCGGCGTCTATCTATGGGGATGGTCGTGAACTGTTGTTGGTTTTTGATATGGTAGGTTTTTCATCCCGGGAGTTGGCGTGTTTGAGGATCCTCCGGGAGGCTCTTGCTTGCCCTCTCCTCCCCTTCCTCTAGATGGATGGGTTTTTTTCGGTGGATGGTCGGCAGTGCTCGAATACGATGGCTTCGGAGGGTTTACGGGTACTGTACCCGTACATCCTGGAGACCCGTCAATTGGGATATGGTAATTTGAGGAATTAGGAAGTGGTTAAACGGGTCTTCCGCTAACCTAACCGGGGATCCGGATGGTTGTTTTGGTCCCATGCCGGGCTATCGAGAAAGATCTCACGGGGAGTCAAACTACGATACTCCATTCGCAAGCCCAGTAGTGGCATCGCGTCGCCCACCGCGCTGTAGTAGCTCAAGTATCACAGGCTTGAGTGCGGGAAGGATCTTGTCCTACACTTGCACGTAAGCAGTGTTTCTACGGTACCGAGAGGGCCCATCGAAATCTCACTTTCTGCAGAAACCGATCCTCGCGAGAATAAGAAAATATGATGAGATGATGCAAACAGTGGCAGCACAATTTTCCCCTCCTTATAGCCATACCCAATCCACGACCACTTTCACCTCCCACATCGCAACCCTCTGAAAAACACAAAACACTATTAAGCCCAAACCTCCACCACGGGAATTAGGCACTCCATGGGAGAACCCCCCCCCCCCCCACCACCACCACCACCAAAACGAAACAAACACCCAAATAAGAATGGACTCCAGTACAGTACCTGCCTAGACATGACACTCGTGGAATAGCCACAGCACGCGGTGCCTCTAATTCACCTTCCCAAATCCTATTTCCCTCCCTCTTGGGAAAATCGCAAAGTCATACATCGAGCCCACCCGCGATGCTGCACCCCCTCGCCCACCACCACCACCACGCCAAAGAAGCCTCACGCCGATCAATCAACCTTAAACATCGCCAAGCCCAAACCCTAAATTTGGACCCGCGTCCCCGGCCAAGCGGGTGTTATTCTTAGCCACAACTCCGTACCAGTACCCGAAAAGGGCGGGGCGCCTAGGCTTCCTGATGTGGCAAGAACAGCGCCCGTCCGGATGATAGCGGATACACAGACACAACACGCAAGAGGGTTCCTTTGCCGTTGGCGATTGGTAATGTGAGGACAAGCGCGGATTCTCTACAGTGGACAAAGGCACAGCAGTTCTGTAGCGCTGGCGGACGTCCGGCTCTATCCCTCAGCACTTCTATTAGTCCACCGGAGTATGGTGGGTAGATACGGTGCCAATACCGCTATGGCGTCTTCCTGAAGAGTCGGGAATTATTCCCTCATGGGCGAGGAATACACTTTCTCCATACTGGTACCATGTCACGCCGCTCGAGTACATGTACACGTGGTGGAGGGCATATAAACCCCTAGCCCCCTTCCTTTAGTGTCTGGAAAAGAAAAAGGAGGGGCAGTGCTTCATCCATTCGATACCGGCTCCAGCGGGAATGGCCACGGTGTGCAGCGGCGATGGCTTGGTACGGGCTCTTCAATTACTGGGGCGGAGAGGTACAGGGCCTAGGGTCCGATGGGGATAGGGTTATGATACGGTCCTGCAGTATGGAAGGAGCGTCGCTGGAGGGGATTGGAAATGCAGACTATCTGAGAGAGCTCCCTAGAGTGAGGGGATCTATTCGAGGAGTGGGAATAGTAGTGTGGTATGACTGAGATATCTATTTTATGAGGGGGTCTCGGTGTGCTCAGCTACCGCGCAGTGCTTCGCTTCGAATCCGAGGGGGAGATAGGGTAGTCTTGTCGGAACCCCAGCACGCTAGCTGCTAAGAAAAGGGCCACACGAGAAGGGGTGTTTATTGGCTTCGTTCGCCTGGGGCACCTATCCACTTCTATTGGGGTATTTGGTCCGACGATAGAAGGAGGAAATACAGTAGTCCAGGTTTCAACTATGCAAGCAATTGGAATTCAATGGTTAGTGTTAACTTGCATCCTGGACCCCAAACGTCGTAAAGCTATGTTCCGAGTGATAACCAATGCAAATATCATACTGGTAATCACAATCAGCCAAGCCACCAGCAGACGCTAGGACGCCTTGGTAAGGTTACCGGCGGACCGAGCGACCCGCGCGACCCAAAACATTCCCGCGGCCCACCTCACGTCTTTTCCCGGATCCATCTTTAAGCACCACTTTGAACACAGCCACGATAAAGTACGCTTATCTCCCCCCCCTCCTCCTTTTACAAAAAATGGACCCCCAAATTGCCATTCTGAGGCAGCAGTATCTACAACTCGTGGAACCGTCCTCCCTCTCCTTCCCCCCGATAAATCTCCTGCAACAGTCGGCTTTCCAAGCTGCATTATGTACTAGTTTGTTCACCCCCGGGGCTTGGGATGCAGCGCCTCCCCCGCCGCCGGAGAGGTATACTGCGCGGGTTCTCAAGAGGTTAATTTCTCTGCTATCGGAGGGAGGAGGTCACGACCAGGGTCTGGCCGAGACTGCAGTAGCTGAAAACTCACTTCAAGGAGAAGAGAAAGAAGAAGAGGAGGCAGAAGATAAAGTATGCTCACAGCCCCCCCACAAGAGGCCTAAGCCCGACCAACTCCTAGCCTCACCTGAGCATCAGGAAATCGACGAACGTATACTAAGTCTTTACACTTGCCTCCTGTCGAATCCGCCCACCTCCGCCGAGCTCTTCCCAACCTCAAAGGAAAACGTGACATATACACTCCCACCCTCACCCTTCTCCGGCCGTCCCATCGGTCCCCCCGTCACATTACTCGAATCACGTGCCGTGATATCTGGGAACGGGACAACAGGGTTGAGGACCTGGGAGGCAGCGTTAGCTCTAGCGGAGTATCTGATTGTGAGTCACTTGGGGAGGTTTTATAAGTTTCCCGGAGCTGCAGTGGTAGTGGGTGAGAGGTTGGTAGAGGAGGTGGGAAGTGTGCTGGAGCTGGGGGCGGGGACGGGTCTGGTGGGGATTGTGGCAGCTAGGTTGGGTGCTGGGAGGGTGGTTGTTACGGATGGCGATGAGGGAGTCTGTGATGCACTGAAAGCTGGGCTGGAGAGGAATGGCGTCGCGGATGTGATGAGTGTTAGGAGG
>Ga0307510_10004286_pt1 | contig 16771 bp, 22 predicted proteins | sample 12_EM_MG_FD_207224 | JGI IMG/M metagenome (GOLD analysis project Ga0307510, IMG submission 207224) | Populus trichocarpa ectomycorrhiza microbial communities from riparian zone in the Pacific Northwest, United States - 12_EM | ecosystem: Host-associated > Plants > Roots > Unclassified | place...
ATTTGAACTGGGCGACGATGAAGTCCACGGGCCCGCTCCCCTGGCCGAAAGCTCGACCTTAGCAGATCGGGCCCTGGAGCGCTTTCCGCCGAAGTGGTGGCCGGTTCGGCGCCAGAAAGCGCGACCGAGCAAAAATCAGAGCGCCGCTCCGATCTAATCGGAGCGAATAGGGCCTAGTCATCGAACGGCGGCGGCAGGCGGCCTGAGCGGAAGAGGATCTTGGGGGTCTCGTCATAGTCGCCGAGCTCGGTGTCGGCCGAGACCTCGAAGGCCACGACACCCAGGCGCAAGGGGCCCAGCCGCTCGGCCTTGCGCCGCGCCTCCTCGGCGGTCGTGCAGCCCACCTGCGGCTCGGCCTTCAGCCCCTGGCCGCGGCCGGCGACGTAGGACTGGACGATGTAGACGGTTTCCATGGCCATGCGCGTGAGAGGCGCGCGCCCGCGACCGCCGTCAAGCGCCGGCTATTTGTCGGCGGGCAGGTAGGAGGTGACCGTCCCCTTGACGATCTTGATCTGGATCGGGGCGCCGGACATGTCCTTGGAGGTCCAGGCCACGCCCACCTGCACCTGGGCGGGGAACGGCGCGCAATAGGCGAGCGGCAATGTCGGCGGCTTGGACTGCTTCATGCAGACCTTGTTGTCCTTGACGTCCCACCGGCCGGCCAGGGGCGTGCCCCGGCGGCTCTTGCCGTCCCAGGTGCCGTCGGGGTGCATCCAGATCTTCTGCGAGCGGCCGTCGGGATAAATCGACAGCACGGTGTTGCCGAAGGCGGGCTTCACCTGCGCCGTGGGCTCGGCCGAGGCGGCGGCGGCCACCGGCATGGCGATCGCGGCGGCGGCGAGCGCCAGGACGAAACGGGAGGGGGAAAGGCTCATGCGGACTGGGCTCTCAGGACGGCTACAAGACGGGAGATGGGCGGGTGGCTGGACTTCTGACGCGCGGCACATGAACTGGACCTGACCGGCAAGGACGCCGCAAGCTCGTCCCCGGTTCCAGACGACCAGATGGAGAGCTCCTTGGAAACCCCGATCTCGCCCGAGGCCGAACGCGCCGGCATGCTGGCCGCGCTCCACGCTGTCATTGTGGGGACGCTCTCCACACTCAAGCGCAAGGGTCTGCTGACCGGCGCCGACATCGACCAGCTGTTCGACGCCGGCATCGTCACCTTCGACCGCGGCGAGCCGAACGACGTCAATGCGGCGGCCAAGCTGACGCTTCAAATCCTGGCGACTTCTCTGCGAGATTAGGCGGCGCGGGGTTGGGCGGCCTCGGCCTGCGCCATCTCGACGTGGGCTTCAGCGGCGCTCCAGTTGTGGACCGCCCTGCACACCGGGCACCGGAAAGCGCGCGTGCCCTCCATGCTGGCGAGGTCGAGATCCTGGGTGCGGTGGCCCGTGGGGACCTCCTCGCTGGAGGTCGGGCAGGCGATGATGATTCTGGGCATGGAACCCTAACGGATTCAGACGGATAAGGTTGCATGGCGGTCTGTGGGGGCGGCGTTCAGACTCCGTAAGCCATGCCGCTTAACCCGGCCTTGAGAGGGGCCGTGCGATCTATCCGACCTTGAGCGTGGGACGCAGAAGACGTCCCCGCCGGTGGGATGTCTGATGATGGCGGCGCAGAAGCGTTGCATCGCCCTGCGCGCCGTCCTGGCGACGTGGGTCACGGTGCTCATACCCGGGATGGCGCAGGCGGGGTCGGTGACCGCGACCGCGGACGTGTCCGTCACCGTGCTCGACCCCATGCGGTTGACGCCGGTCGCCGACCTCCAGGTGGCCTCTGCGATCCGTCCCGCCTCCGGCTCGATCCGCGCCGACATCACGCCCGCCAGCTATGACGTGATCGCCCCGCCGGGCGAGACCTTCAGCGTGGAATCCTCGCGCACGCTAAGGTTCCTGCGCGATGACGGCCCGGGATTCCTGGAGGCCGAGCTGGACGCCGCGCGCACCGACGGCGTGTCACGCGCCGCGGGCCCCTTTCTCGCCATCCACCATTTCGAGTTCGGCGGCCGCATGCCGGTCAGCGCCAAGGCGGAGACCGGCTTCTATTCCGGCACCGTCAGCGTGCTGGTGAATTATAACTAGCCGAAGCTAGGCCAGCGCCTGCGTCGGGCGGCGGCGGCGCAGCATCGCCCCGATCCCGCCGAAGCCCGCGATCATCAGACCCCAGGTCGCCGGCTCCGGCACCACGCCGCCGCCGCGCGCGGTCAGGCTGACGTTGTCGAGCCCCGGACCGGCCTGGTAGTCGGTGTCGCCCAGTAGTTCGATGCGCACGCCGCCCGAGCTGTTCGCCACCGCGTTCAGCGTCGAGAGCGTCCAGGGCGTTCCCGCCACATAGACCGTTCCGGTGGCCAGCAGGGCATGGCCGCCCGAGAGGTCGCGGATATTGTAGGTGATGCGGCCGTTGATGGTGTTCTGCACCCACTGGGTGCTCCAGAGCGACAGGGTCAGCGCCGCGCCGTCGGCGATGCCGGTGACGTCCTGATAGATGCCGCCGTTGGAATAGAAGCCGTTCATGTCCAGGAAGTGGGTCCCGCTCTGGGCGCCCTGCAGCACCTGGAAGGGCGGGCCGCCCTGGGAATAGCCGTCCTCGATCGTGTCGACGTTGTCGCGCCCCGGCATCTGCAGCCAGCCCGTGGGGATGCCGCGGGAATAGGCGTTGAGGCCGCTGCCGAACTGGTCGGGCGCGAGGCCGTCCTCGAAGTCGCCGTTGGTCAAGAGGTCGGTGGTGGCGGCGGCCGACCCGGCGGTGGCCAGGACGGAAACGGCCACGGCGGCCATGGCAAGCTTACGGAACATCGACAAAATCCCCCTCGGCGGTCGCCCCAAGGCGCCGCACGTCGGGCCTAACCTGCCCGCACCCTCGACGGCGCACATGATCCAAACGGACTAAGTGGACGCTCAGGGGGTCTTGGGCGTCGGAGATTTGCTGTCGGAGGTCTTCGGGTCGGGCGTCTTGGCCTCCGGCGTCTTCGGGTCGGGAGCCTTCGCATCGGGTTTCTTCCCGTCGACGGTCTTGGGGGCGCCCTTCTTCGGATCGGCCTTGCCCGCCGCGTCCGGCGCGATGGCCTGCAAGGACGTGGTCATGGCGGCGTCGTCCCAGGCCTGCATCAGGCCGATGACCAGCTGGGCCAGCGAAGGCGCGGCCACCACCGAGCCGCCGCCGCCGCCCTCGCAGATCACCCGGAAGGTGGTCTCCTCCTCGCTGCCGCGGTCTAGCGCCAGGAAGTCGGTCTGGGCATTGTCCTGCTTCACCACCACCGCGCCGAAGCGGTTGTAGATGGTGAAGGTCCGCCAGCGGAACTTGTGCGTCTGGCAATCATATTCGTTGAGGGTGCGCACATAGCCCGGCTGCGGCGGCCCGCCGTTCAGGAGGTTGCGCCGCACGGTGACGCTGTAGCTGCGCTTGACCGATCCGCCGGGAACGGCCTCTACGGCGGCCGGATCCATCACCGTCCAGGCCTCTTCCGTCCGCCGGACCACATAGTAGATGGCGGGCGGCGTGACGGGCCCGGTCGACGCGGCGCCGGCGGCGGGCTTTGCCGCTGGCTTGGCCGCGACGGGCTTCGCAGGCGCCTTGGCGACCGGCGCGGCCGCGCCGCCGCCCAGGACGGCGCAGGCGACGATGGCGGCGAAGCAGGCGCGGGCGGGGTGGGGCATGGCGGCAGGATCGCCGCCTAAACCCGAAAACGCGGTTAACGCCGGGTTTCTCCCGACCCCGTGCCGCGAAGGGGCGCTTTTTCGGAAGGGCCGGTCCGGGCCGCCGATCAGGTCAGAACCCTGCGGTGACCGCGGAGCCCGAGGCGACCTCGAGGCCCTCGGCGGGGAGGGGCGCATGATCGGCCCACAGCGCCTCTACGGCGCGGGTGACGCCCTGCATCAGCCGGTGCCGCTGGGACGCGGGAGCGCGGGTCTGGCGGATCATCACGGCCACCGCGTAGATGCGGCCATCGGGGGCGGTCAGCAGGCCCACGTCATTGATCCCGACGCTGGCGCCGCGCCAGTCGGGGCCGGTGCCGGTCTTGTGGGCCAGGGTCCAGCCGGGTTGCAGGCCGCCGCGCAGCCGCTGGGTCCCCGTGCGCGCCTCGCCCATCAGGCCCAGCATGAAGTCGGTGGAGGCGCGGCTGAGCAGCTCGCCGCGCTTGAGCTGGGTGAGCGCCGTGACGATGCCCACCGGCGTCGCCCCGTCGGGCGGATCGGCCAGGTAGGTGGCAAGCGCCTGGTCGCGCACCTCGTCGGGCAGGGCCGCGCGCGCCTGTTTGAAGATCCAGGTCTGGCCATACTGCGGCTGCCAGGTCAGGCCCGCCGTGCGGGTCTGCATGTCGCGCTCGGTGCCGCCGACGGCCAGGCCGTCGAGGCCCTTGTCGGCGATCGCCTTGGTCACCACGCCCGCGCCGCCGACCTCGTCGATCAGCTTGTCGTTGGCCGAGTTGTCGCTCTCGATCAGGGCGTGGCGCAAAAGGTCGGCCAGCGTGATCGGCAGGCCGTCGGGTCCACGGATGCGCGAGGCCAGCGGCTGGTAGAACACGCTCCGATCCTGCGGCCGCATCACCACCCATTGGTCCAGTTGCAGGCTCCCGTCGTCGACCGCCTGCATCACCGCCAGCGCCACCCAGAGCTTGGAGACGCTCTGCTGGGGGAAGGTCTCGTCGCCGGCCACCTGGGCGGTCCAGCCGTCGGCCACGTCCGTGACCGCGATCCCCACCGGCTCGCCATAGCTGGCCGCCAGCTTTTCGATCGCGGCCTGGAAGGCGGCCGGCGCGGGCGGCGCGCGCTTATGGCTGACCTTGACGGCCGGGCCCTTGGTGTAGCTGACGTGCTCGGCGACGGAGTGGTTGGCGCTCACCCAGCCGCCAGCGAAGCCGCCGGCCAGCAGCGCAGCGGCCAATGCCGCCAGCGTCTTCGGCCGCGCCCGGCCGCGCCGCGCGATCTTCGCCCACAAGCCCATCATACGCACCTAACGCCCAAGATCATTAGACGTGGCTATGTCCCGCGTGATCATGAGCCTGTCCAGGCCCGCGCACCTCCACGGTGACGTGGCTCAGGCCGGAAAGCCCCTTCAACCTCGCGTGATAGGCCTCGGCGCCCAACGGATGATCAGCACTGACCACCGCGACCGCAGCATGGTGGCCGGGACCCAGGCGCCACAGGTGCAGGTCGAGCACGCGCTCGCCCCCAGCCTGCAGGCGGGCGCGGATCTCGGCGGTGAGTTCGGCGGAAGGGTTCATGTCCAAAAGGGCCGCGGCGGCTTTGCGCACCAAGCTGAGCGCGAATTGCGCCACAAGCGCGGCGCCGGCCAGCCCGGCCATGGGGTCGGCCCAGGTCCAGCCGAACGATCGTCCCGCCGCCAGTCCCGCGATCGCCAGGACCCCCACCAGGGCGTCGGCCGAAAGATGCAGGTGGGCGGCGGAGAGGTTGAGGTCGTGGTTCCTGGTCTGGGGCCTGAGCAGCCAGACGCAGATCAGGGTCACCGCCAGGCCGGCGGCGGCCAGCGCCAGGGCGGCGTCATAGTCCACCGCCTCGGGCGCGAGCAGCCGCTTGAAGCTCTCCACCGCGATCAGCACCGCGGTCATCCCCAGGACCACGGCGTTGGCGAAGCCGGCCAGATAGCCCAGCTTGCCGGTCCCGAAGGCGAACCTCGGGTCCTGCGCGTGGCGCCTGGCTAGCCCATAGGCCCCGGCCGCAACCAACAGCACCGCCACGTGCGCGGCCATGTGCAGGCCGTTGGCGGTCAGCGCCATGGAGCGGAACACCAGCCCGCCGCCCAGCTGGGCGGCCAGCGTCACCGCACAGATCGCCGTGACGATCCAGGTGCGGCGCTCGTTCCTGCGGTGGTCTGCGCCCAGATAGGTGCGGTCGCCGCGAAAGGCGTCGAGCCGCTCGGCGCTCTCGAACAGGGTGGGGGCGATCTGGGTCAAGAGGATGTTATAGTGTAACAGATCGAGCGGAGCAAGCTCCGGTTGTCAGGTGGGGGCGGGTGGCCTTAACTGCCAGGCGTGCGCCGGACTATCCACCTCATCCTGAACGGTCGGCCCGTCGAGGTCGAAGCCGAGGAAACCGCCAACCTGCTGGATGTGCTGCGCGCGGACCTTGGGGGGTATGGCGCCCGGTTCGGCTGCGGCCTCGGCCAATGCGGCGCCTGCGCGGTGCTGGTCGATGGCGAGGAGCAGCCCGCCTGTGCGATGGAGATCGGCGCGGTCGACGGCCGATCCGTGCTCACCTCCGAGGGCCTTGGAACCTCGGATGCGCCGCACCCGCTGCAGGCGGCGTTCCTGGAACTGCAGGCCGGCCAGTGCGGCTATTGCCTCGCCGGCATCCTGGTGGGCGCCAAGGCGCTCCTCGACCGCAACCCCGATCCGAGCCGGGACGAGATCGCCAAGGCGCTGGCCTGGCACCTCTGCCGCTGCGGCGTGCACAACCGGGTGCTGGACGCCGTGGCGCTGGCGGCGCGGCGGATGCGCGAAGGGGCGCCGGCGTGATCCCCGCCATGCTCGCCGCCAATCCCCGCCTGGACCGCTGGGTCAGCTTCGAGCCCGGCGGCCGCGTCCGCATCGCCTTCGGGCGCATGGAATATGGCCAGGGCATCGCCACCGCGCTCGCCCAGATGGCCGCCGACGAGCTCGACGCGCCGTTCGCCAGCCTGCGCGTGGTTCCGGCCGCCACCGGCGACATCCCCAACGAGGGGCTGACCGTGGGGTCCATGTCGATCGAGTTCTCCGGCCCGGCGATCCGCACCGCCTGCGCCGAGGTGCGCGCGCTCTTCACCGCCGCTGCGGCCGACCGACTGGGCTGCGATCCCGCGGAGCTCGATGTCCGCGAGGGCGCGTTCCTCAGGGGCGGCCAGCCCGCCGGCCTCGACTACTGGAGCCTGGCCGCGGAGGTCGACCTCGCCCGCGCACCCACCGGCGCGGCGCCGCTCAAGACGCCGGACGCCATGCGCGTCGTGGGCCAAAGCGAGGCCCGCCTGGACCTCCCCGCCAAGCTGTTCGGCCGGACCTTCCTGCACGACCTGATCCTGCCTGGCCTGCGCCACGCCCGCGTGCTGCGCCAGCCCAGCCCTGGGGCGAAGCTCGCGAGCCTCGATGAGGCCGCCGTCCGCCGCGCCGTTCCCGATGTCGACATCCTGATCGACCACGCCTTCGTGGCGCTGATCTGCGAGACCGAGGCCGATGCCGCGCGCGCCCATGCCGCCGCCGAGGCCGCCGCCCGCTGGGAAGACGTGCGGGCCATGGACTCCGCGCTCAGCGAGCCCGCCGCCCTCAAGACCCTGGCGCACGAGGACATCGCGGCCGGCGCCCCGCCGGCGGGGCCGTCCAACCGCCGGCGTATCACCGCGGCCTACGGCAAGCCCTTCCTAAGCCACGGCTCGCTCGGTCCCTCGGTGGGCCTTGCACGGTTCCAGGACGGCAAGCTGACCCTTTGGACGCACAACCAGGGCGTCTATCCGATGCGCGCACTGGCGGCGCGGATCACCGGGCTGGCGCCTGAGGCTATCGAGGTGATCCATGGCCAGGGACCCGGCTGCTACGGCCACAACGGCGCCGACGACCCGCCGATCGACGCCGCCCTGATCGCCATCCGCCGCCCCGGCCGGCCGATCCGCGTGCAGTGGCGGCGCGAGGACGAGTTCGGCTTCGCCCCGGTGGGTACGGCCATGCTGATGGAGCTGTCCGCCGAGCTCGACGCCTCGGGGCGGCTCGTGGACTACACCGCGGAGATCTGGAACGCGCCGCATACCGGGGCGCGGGGCACGGCGGTCGCCGAGAGCGCGCTCGCCGGCTATGTGGCTCCGGCAAGGCCGTTCCAGCCGGTGCTGCCCGACGGCTCGCGCTTCACCGGCGGCGTGTTGAACGCGACGCCTTCCTACGAGGTCGAGGCGACGCGCACGCTGGAGCACCTGATCGAGACGCCGATCCGCGCCTCCTCGCTGCGCAGCCTGGGCGGGGCCCCCAATACCTTCGCCGTGGAAAGCTTCATCGACGAGATCGCCGAGAGCGTGGGACAGGATCCGCTCGCCTACCGGCTGGCCATGCTGAGCGACCCGCGCGCCCGCGCCGTCCTGATCCGGCTTTCCGAAATGTGCGGCTGGGCGCAGCGCTGGGAGGTCGGGACCGGCCGCGGCCTGGGCCTGGCCTACGCCCGCCATCGCAGCCACGGCGCCATGGTCGCCTGCGCGGCGCAAGTCGAGGTCGACGCCGAGGTGAAGCTCGCAAGGCTCTGGTGCGCCTGCGACGGCGGCCTGATCGTCAATCCGGACGGGGCTAGGAACCAGATCGAGGGCGGCATGATCATGGCCGCCAGCTGGACCTTGAAGGAACAGGTGAAGCTGGGCGGGTCGGGCGTCGCTTCCGTGACCTGGGACGACTATCCCATCCTGCGCTTCGACGAGGTCCCGCCCGTGGAGATCGAGCTCCTCAACACCCGCGATCCCCAGCCCTTCGGCCTGGGCGAGGTCAGCCAGGGCCCGGTGATGGCCGCCATCGGCAACGCCGTCGCCCATGCGCTGGGCGCCCGCATCCGCGACCTGCCCATGACCCGCGAGAAGATCGCCACGGCCCTTCTGGCCTAGGGCCGCCGCACGCACTAAGTGTGCGCCTATGAACGCCAAGACCCCCGTCACCGTCCTCACCGGCTACCTCGGCGCCGGCAAGACCACGCTGCTCAACCGCATCCTCTCCGAGGACCACGGCAAGAAGTACGCCGTCATCGTCAACGAGTTCGGCGAGGTCGGCATCGACAACGACCTGATCGTCGGCGCTGACGAAGAGGTCTTCGAGATGAACAACGGCTGCGTCTGCTGCACGGTGCGCGGCGACCTGATCCGGGTGGTCCAGGGCTTGATGAAGCGCAAGGGCGGCTTCGACGCGATCATCGTGGAGACCACGGGCCTGGCCGATCCCGGCCCGGTCGCCCAGACCTTCTTCGTGGACGAGGACGTCCGCGCGAAGACTGAGCTCGACAGCGTCACGACGGTGGTCGACGCCAAGCACCTGCTGCTGCGCCTGGCCGACAGCCGCGAGGCCGCCGAGCAGGTCGCCTTCGCCGACCAGATCATCCTCAACAAGACCGACCTGGTCACCGAGGCCGAGTTGGCCGAGGTGGAGCGCGCCATCCGCCGGCTCAATCCGCTGGCCCCCATCCACCGCGCCCAGCGCTCCAACGTGCCGCTGGAGCTGGTGCTCGGTCGCGGATCCTTCGACCTGGCGCGCATCGAGGAGCTGGAGCCTGACTTCCTCAACCCCGCCCACGGCGAGGCTGGCCACGTGCACGACGAGCACTGCGACCATGATCACCACGATCATAGCGGCCACGACCACGGGCACGACATCGACGCCAGCGGCATCCGCGGCGTCTCGCTGACCTCCGACAAGCCGATCCACGGCCAGCGGATCACCCAGTGGCTGAACGACGTGCTGCAGACCCAAGGCCCCGACATCCTGCGCGCCAAGGGTATCATCGACGTGGCCGGCGAGGACCGCCGCCTGGTCTTCCAGGCGGTGCATATGATCCTGGAGGGCGACTTCCAGGGTCCATGGCGCGAGGGCGACAAGCGCTATTCCCGCCTGGTGTTCATCGGCCGCAACCTCGACGAGGCCAAGCTTCGGGCGGGCTTCGAGGCGACGGCCGCCTGAGGTTTCAGACACGGGGGCGCAAGAGATGAATCCCTTTCCCGACGACATCTTCACCGAGCCGGAGGACGTCGACCCCGACACCTTGGCCAATCTCGGCCCGCTGCGGCGCCTCGCCGGCGTCTGGGAAGGCCGCAAGGGCGTCGACCTGAACCCCAAGGCCGACGGGCCCGAGCGCCGCGTCTTCATCGAGCGCATCGAGATGCAGCCGATCGACCCGCAGGCCAATGGTCCGCAGCTGCTCTACGGCCTGCGCTACCACATCCACATCAACACCGAGGAAGAGGACATCACCTTCCACGACCAGGTCGGCTACTGGTCCTGGGAGCCCGCGACGGGGATGATCCTGCAGTCCCTGACCATCCCGCGCGGCCAGGCGGTGCTCGCCAAGGGCCAGGCGGCGGAGGGCGACCTGAAGCTGGTGGTCACGGCCGAGCGCGGCCAGACCGAGGCCGGCATCGTCTCCACCGCCTTCCTCGAATACGCCTTCCGCACCGACGCCTACCGGCTGGAGGTGACCTTCAACGCCGACGGCGGCTGGAGCTACGTCTCCGACACAACGCTGGCCGTGCGCGGCCGGCCGGAACCCTTCCGCCACCGCGACGTCAATACCCTCATCAAGGTCGCCGAGCCCACGCCCAATCCGCTGGCCCTGATCGTCGCGGGCAAGGGCCACGACACGGCCTAGGGGTCTTCGCCGATCAGGCCGACCTTTTTGTAGCCGTCCAGGTGGAGCTGGTTCACCAACGCCATGAAGGCTCCGTAGCGGACGCCGCGGTCGGCGCGGACGAAGATCGGCTGCTCTTTCGGGTGCGCCCCGCCCAGTTTGACGGCCAGATCGTGGCTCAGGGCGGCGAGGCTTGTGGGCCGGTCGCCAAGGAAGAGTCGGCCGTCGCGCTGCAGGCTGATGAAGGTCGGCTCAATGGGCGTCGGGCTGGCGACCGCCGGCGGCAGGTTGAGGTCGAGCGTCTTGGTGGCCAGCGGCAGCGACACCATGAAGATGATCAGCAGCACCAGCAGCACGTCAACGAACGGCGTGACGTTAATCTCGCCGTTGTGCGCGATGGCGAACCGGCCGGGCGCCGGGGTCTTGAGCCGCACGAGCATAGGCCTTGCCTCCGCTGGAAGGCGCGGTGCAACGGGCCGCGCACGACCGAGCAAACGCCCAAAGCGATGCGGCGTAAAGCCTAAAAATTACATCCGTAGTTTATGCGGCGATCTGGCGATCCGCGGCCAGGTGCTTGAGCCGCGACATGGCGACCACGTCGGGCTTCACCAACCCGCACCGTTCCGCATGCCGGCCGCCGCGCCACTCCAGCACCACGACCTCGCCCTCGAGCCGGTAGCGGCCCCGAACGGTGGTCTGGCCCACCGACACCTCGACGAAATTCCACATCTTCAACACCCTATGCTGAAAGGCCGTTCTGGCCATGGCGTTAGGGTTAGCCGAACAGGGTTTCGCGGCGATTAATGGTGAATCGGTTTCCCTCGCCGCAGGCGAGGGCAAACAAAAAGCCCGCCGGGCTTCCCTGCGGGCTCTTGTCGTCGAAAGGCTCGAAAGCCTCAGATCTCTTCGTTGATCAGGGCGACCTGATAGAAGCCGTTGCCCTGCAGGGTGTTCATCACCGCCATGAAGTCGCCGTAGCGGACCGTCTTGTCGGCGCGGATGTAGACGCGCTGTTCGGTGGGCGGCAGCGTCGGGTCGTCGGCCCTGAGCGTCACCGACAGGTCCGCGGGCAAGGTGTCCAGCGTGGTCGGCTTCTCGCCGATGAACACGCCGCCGCCGGGCTGCAGGTTGATCAGGATCGGTTCCTTCACCTTGGTGCCCGGAGGCGGCGGGATCGCCGGCGGTAGGTCGAGCTTGATCGACACCGTCGCTGCGGGGATCGCCACCATGAAGATGATGAGGAGCACCAGCATCACGTCCACGAAGGGCGTGACGTTGATGTCGCTGTTCTGGCCGAGGTCGAAGCGTCCGCCGCCCCCGCCACCCAGCTTTGCACCCATACCTGATTTCCTTACCTGCGGGCCCGGTTGCTCCGAGCCTTTCCTGAAGTCCTCCGACCATTGGCAAGCCGTTAGCGGGTTGTAAAGGCCCGAAGCGCTTGGCGGACCCGCGTTCGGCCCTGCTAGTGTGCTGGATTTGAAGTTCGCCTGATTATTGGGCCGGCGCCGAACGAACTTCAAATCCAAGAAGCACACTAGAAACGTACGCTCGCTAGTGTCCTCATCGATCTCGAAGTTCGTCGGAACGCGCCGCCAGCGCTTCCGAACTTCGAGATCGGGACACTAGCCCCGAAAGTGCATTCCGTTTCGCCGGCCGGCGATCTAGGGGGAGGCGATGAGCCAGTCCTTCGACGCCTATGTCACCACAGCCCTCTTCGACGCAGCCGGCCGCGCGGTCTTCGCGCTCGGCGACGGCTCCGTCCGCTTCGAGGACGGGACCAAGGTCGAGGCGCACGACGGGGCGATCCTCTGCGCGGCGCTGCATCCTTCGGGCCAGGGCCTGCTGACCGGCGGCGACGACGGCCGCCTCGTCTGGTCGCACAACCACGGGGCCCAGGAGATCGCCGCGGTGCCCGCCAAATGGATCGACGCGGTGGCGGCCAGTCCTGAGTCCAAGCTGATCGCCTTTTCCGCCGGCCGCGAGCTGCACATCCGCGACGCCGCCGATGCCGCCTTCGCGCGCACCTTCGTCCACGAGAAGTCGGTCGCCGACCTCGCCTTCGATCCCAAGGGCCGGCGGATCGCCGTGGCGACCTATGGCGGCGCCTGGCTCTGGTACGCCCGCATCGCCGACCAGAAGCCGGTCAAGCTGGTCTGGGCCGGCAGCCATGTGGCGCTCGCCTGGAGCCCGGACGGCAAGTTCCTGGTCAGCGCCATGCAGGAGAACCAGCTGCACGGCTGGCGCGTCGCCGACGAGAAGAACATGCGCATGGGCGGCTACCCGGCCAAGGTGAAGTCGCTGGCCTTCGTGGCGAAGGGCAATCTCCTCGCCACCGCAGGCGCCAACGGCGCGATCATCTGGCCGTTCGCCGGCTCCACTGGGCCGATGGGCAAGCAGGCCGCCGAGATCAACTATGACGAGGCCGCTCTGGTGGTCCGGGTCGCGGGCGCGCCGCAGCTCTCCTGGATCGCCGCCGGCCTCGACGACGGCCGCGTCTGGGCCTGCGACCTCAGCGGCCAGAAGGTGGTGCCGCTCAAGGCCGAGAAGGGCGCCCCGGTCACCGCGCTCGCCATGAGCAAGGACGCCAAACGCGTCGCCTGGGGCTGCGAAGACGGCGCGGCGGGGGTGGTTGAGGTCGAGGCCTAGTAGTCCAGCTTCGGGTACCAGTCCGTCCCGCGGCCCTCGGGGGTCATGTCGAGCACGTTCCACAGGGGCGCGAGGTCGGGTGCGCCTCTGGGGTCCTGGCCGGGGTCGCCCTTGGTCATCTCGCCGGACCAGAAGTGGCGGATGGTCCCGTCGCGGCGGGTGAAGACGTTGAAGGCCGGGACCTCATTGCCATCGGGCAGCAGGCCGAAATAGGCCTTCGAATAGGTTTCGTTGAGGTCGGTTGCGAGCCGCAGGGTCTTCCAGCCGCGCTCGCGCTTCCAGGCGACCAGCCGCGCGATGGGCGAGCGGGCGACCACGACGAGCGACAGGCGCTGGCCAATGTCGGCGGCGTTGCCCTCCAGGCCGCCCAGCAGGTTGGTGCACATCGGGCAGGGGCGCTCACGCTCCGGCCCGAACATGTAGCTGTAGACGGCCAGGGTCTGCTTGTCGCCGAACAGGCCTGCGAAGTCGCTCGCGCCCGCCTCGGTCTGGAAGCGGTAGTCGCCCTTCACCTCGCCGCCCGGCGGCAGCGCGCGCCGCTGTTCGGCCACGCGGGTCAGGTGGCGACGCAGCTCGATCTCCTCGGCCAGCAGCGCCGCGCGCGCGGCGCGGTATTCGGCGCTCTCGTTGGGAAACCTGATCGGATTGTCGCGCGCCATCTCGGCGGCGGGGATCAGGGTCTCGATCTTGGCGTCCATCGGGCAGTCCTCCGAATTCGAGGAGATAACCGGTCTGGACGGTGATGGGTTCGAGCGGCGCCTGGCAAGACTTTCCGAACCGCGCCCCGTGCAAGGTGCGAACCGGCCGCCCGGTCTTTGCGTTGATCGCGGCATCCAATGAGGAGGTCAGCCATGACGAGACAGCTTCTGTTCGTTCAGGGCGGCGGCGGCGAAAACACGCATGATGCGTGGGACAGTAAATTGGTCGAGAGCCTCGAACGGGAGCTCGGGCCCGACTACGACATCCGCTATCCGCGCATGCCCGATGAAGATGAGCCCAAATTTGCGCCTTGGAGCGCGGCGCTCCGCAACGAGCTCGACAAGCTGGAGGACGGCGCCGTGCTCGTCGGCCATTCGATTGGCGCGACCATCCTCGTCCATAGCCTCGCCGAGCAGCCGCCGGAGCGGCCGCCGGCCGGCATCTTCCTGGTCGCCATGCCGTTCATCGGCGAGGACGGCTGGCCAAGCGACGAGATCAGGCCGGAGCCGCACCTGGGCGCCAAATTGCCCGCATCGTCGCCCGTCTATCTCTATCAGGGCGGCGCGGACGACACCGTTGCCGCCAAGCATGCCGACCTGAACGCGAAGGCGATCCCGCAGGCGGTGGTGCGCAGGCTCCCCGGGCGCGACCATCAGCTGGACAACGACATGTCCGAAGTCGCCGCCGACATCCGCGACCTGAGCCGGCGGAAGCCGTGACGAGTGTGAACCTGGGCCGGATGGACCCGGGCTCCTAGGCGGCCTTCATGTGGGCGGCGGCGATCATGGCTTCGGCGAGCATGCCGTAGGCTTCGATCCAGGCCTTGCGGACGTTGGAGGTGAACGCCGCGCCCAGGCCCTGGTCCAGGGTCCAGATCAGCGCCTCGCCGACGATGTCGTAGTGTGCGTCCTCGACGCCGTAGCCGGCGTGGCGGCGGCCCAGCTCCTGCACCTGCGGGACGATCGCCTCCAGCCGGTCGAGGCCGGCGACCACGAAGCGCAGCGCGGCCATCAGCTTCGCGCCCTGTTCGGTCAGATCCTCGGGGAACATGTCGCGCAGCTCGGGCGCCACCTGGAACAGGCGGTCGTAGAAGATCGCCGCAGCCTGGGCCTGGATCGGCATGACCTGGGCGAAGCTGGCGCGGACGAGCTGGATCTGGTCGGGGAACATGAGCGTGCGAGAACCTGGTTTTGCGAACGGCGGCTCTCTTACAGTCAAGCCCTGCCGAATGCATCCCCCTGACGGAACATTGTTGCGTGAAAATTTGGTGATGCGCGACATCTTCCTCAGGCGTCGTCCATGCAGGCCCGCCTCGCGCCTCATGGCGCCAGCCGGATGCGGATGGCGTGCCGGGTCGGCGGCAGCGCGGCGTTGGGCCAGGGGCGGCGCAGCAGAACGGCGATCAGGGTGGCGAGGGCGTGTTTCACACCGCCATCTCTCGATCCGCGCCGCCCCGGAGAGAAGGTGCAGCGGCGCGCAATCCGATGCGCCGACGCGCATGGTTGACGGCGCGCCAGCCCTCAGTAGTAGCGCGGGATCGGTTCGCGCTGCGGCCCTCATGCGAAGCCGCGAAGCTCGCCCCAGAGCTCGAAGGCGTCGCGGGCGGCCTTCAGGCTGTTGATCGGATGGCCCTCGTCGCGATGGCCCAGCGCCATGCCGGAAAAGACCATGTGGTCGTCGGGCAGGCCCACGAATTGCGCCACCGTCTTCGGATAGCGCGCCCAGTATTCCTGCGGGCAGGTGTCCAGGCCCCGCTCCACCGCCAGCAGCATCACGTTTTGCATGTACATCCCCAGGTCCGCCCACTGCGGGGCGCCCAGCTTGCGGTCGAGGCAGAAGAAGAGGCCCACCGGCGCCCCGAAGAACTCACCGTTCCTGGCGAGCTGGCGCAGGCGCGCAGGCTTGTCCTCCCGCGGGATGCCTAGGGTGGCGTAGAGGTCCTCGCCGTTCTGGAACCGCCGTGTACGGAAGGGCTCCCATAGGTTGGGCGGATAGACCTCGTATTCGGGCGCCTCGCCGAAGGGATTGGCCGCGACCAGCGCCTTGAACTGCGCCAGAGGTTCGCCCGCCAGCCCATAGACCCGCCAGGGCTGCAGGTTGCCGCCGCTGGGCGCCTGAGCGGCGCGCACCAGGATGTCGGCCACCACCTCGCCCGGCACGGGATCGGGCTTGAAGGCGCGGATCGAGATGCGGCGGGCGACGGCCTCAGAGACGTTCATGGGAGCTCCGGCTTGACGCCCCAAGGCGACACACGCCAGCTAGCACCACGCTCCAAGGTCAAGGCAAGGACCGCCCCGCTGGCCAGACGCCCAAAGCCTCGCAAACCCGCCAGAGCCGGTCCAGGGATCTTCGCCCGGCTGGTGCGCACGCTGCTCATGCTGATCCTGATCTTCGGCATCCTCGGGCCCATCGCCGTGGTGGCGATCTACCGCTTCGTGCCGCCGCCGATGACCTTCCTGATGGTGCAGCGGATGGTGGAGGGCCGCGGCTTCGACCGCCGCTGGGTCCCGATCCGCGCGATTTCGCCCACCCTGGTGCGCGCCATCATCGCCGCCGAGGACAGCCATTTCTGCGACCACCACGGCTTCGATTTCGTGGCCATGCAGAAGGCCATGCGCGCCAACGAGCAGGGCAAGACGCTGCGCGGCGGCTCGACCATCAGCCAGCAGACCGCCAAGAACGTCTTCCTCTGGCCGGCCCGTGACTATGTCCGCAAGGGCCTGGAGGCCTGGTTCACCGTCCTGATCGAGGTGATCTGGGGCAAGGAGCGGATCATGGAGGTCTATCTGAACTCCATCGAATGGGGGCCCGGCGTCTACGGCGCGGAGGCCGCCGCGCAGCGCAACTTCCACGTCTCGGCCGCGCGTCTCTCGCCCGCCCAGGCCGCGCGCCTGGCCGCCATCGTGCCCAAGCCGCTCTCCTGGAAAGCCGCCCGGCCCGGCCCCTACATCCAGCGCCGTTCGGGCAGGATCGGGGCGGCGGCCGGCACAGTCCGCCGCGACGGCCTGGCGGCCTGTGTCATCTAGCCGGAGCGCTTTCCGCCGGCCCGGCCGCCGTTTCGGCGCTCTACGGCTTGCGCGTCGCCGCCCCGGCGGCCGGGGCGCGCGAGGCCTTCACGGTCGGCGACTGGA
>Ga0307510_10004287_pt1 | contig 16770 bp, 21 predicted proteins | sample 12_EM_MG_FD_207224 | JGI IMG/M metagenome (GOLD analysis project Ga0307510, IMG submission 207224) | Populus trichocarpa ectomycorrhiza microbial communities from riparian zone in the Pacific Northwest, United States - 12_EM | ecosystem: Host-associated > Plants > Roots > Unclassified | place...
TTCCCCAAGGGCAAGAAAGTGACAAAGTACCAGTGCGATAGTGAGAGGCGGCGGGAAGGGGAATACAGTGGAGTGATGTTCCGACTCGCCCGTTGCTTTTTGACTTGCTTAGAGGGAGACCGGACAATGTCGCAGAAGCAGCAGTCGGGCCACATGGCCACCACATAGAGTAGAGCGCACGTCGCGCTAACATTTGACATGGACAGCACACATGGACGATTTTAGTACAGTACCCTTAAATTTGCTCCCGTCGAGTACCCCAGTTCGTACCAGTGTCCCCACCTTTAATAGCCTTGTAGTTACCTTCGCACTTTCCCTCAGTTTGTGGTCACCTTGTGCCCCACTGAGTCTGTTTCCGCACAGCCCACTTACTCACTCGCGCTCGCGCGTTGCTGCACACCTTTCAACCCGGCGTTGATTGCTACAGACAAGACCTTGAAGGGAGAGGAAATAGTATTTTGATCGGGAATAAATGAATCTAGGAGTCTACTGTATTCCTTATTCGCAAACAGGATGCACCAATACTCAAAAAAATACGAAGTACGGCGATTCACCAGTAGCCGTAACGTTACCGAGCCTGCACACATATCGAACTATGTTTGGTTATGTTTCATCAAGTTTGGGTAAGGTCATCGGCATTGGCCGATCAGTTCCGTGCCAACCACTCGCTGTGGAGCATGACAGCACTCGGACACAACTCCGACATTGGGCGTTCCACCACCGAAAAACACCATCAAATCAATTGAACCAACATCGACTTCGCTCATAGCGCTCCTGTTCCTCTGTATTTTTTTTTTAGCAGATAAGAAGATTCCGTGCGAACTTATCCCCACGAAGAGCAAGGCGTTGTCAATCCATGGGGCCCATGGGGCTTCCAAGGCGGTCCTCTTTCCATCAACCAAGCCTCCAGAGCCACTGCTTCACTGACCCAAAGAGTGCTCCTTCGTTCTGTGTTTACACGCTTTCCTGAAGGTCCCATCGTTGCTAATTCCAGAGCTCCTTACGCTCGCCCACCACGATGCCACAGGCGAGAAGAATCTCACGTCCAGTTCTCCTCACCGTTCTCATAGCTGTACGTCATGGCCACAACTGGAAATCCACACGACCACTAACTGAAGAAACATTGACATCACACAGTTCGCCATCCTCTCCCTCTTTGTTTTGTCACCACACCCCTACAGTCCCCTTCGCTTCAGCCCATCCTTCATCCCTTCCTACGAAAGCTCCCCTCACATAGCAACCCCAGAATTTCATGAGGTCCTTGGAGACCGCCCAGTTGAGCCCAGCGCTCCTCTGTATCCGGACGTCACGGCGCCCCCGCTACCCAACCGTGAAAATGCGACGCTCCTCATGCTGACAAACAGCTGGGAGTTGGACGGTGCCTTGCGTGTGGTGAGCGAAGTGGAGGAAAGGTTCAATCGCAAGTTCAACTACCCTTGGATCTTCCTCAACGAGGAGCCATTCTCGGACGAGTTTGAGCGGTACGTTGCGCGCGTACCTCTTCCCTTCTGAATGGCCCTTATTCCCCGCACATCCAGTCGCATGTCGAGTCTCGTATCCGGACCTGTCTATTTTTCGCTGATTCCCGATGAGCTTTGGAATCCTCCTCCATGGATCAACGAGACCAAGGCGGCTGAACGGATGATACAGATGGAGAATGATGGCATCGCGAAGAGTGGCAGGCTAGGGTGAGACTTTCGTCCTTTTGCTCTCAAATAGTTCTGACAACTGCTGTCTGTCTGTTGTAGATATCATAATATGTGTCGATTCTACTCTGGGGTCCGATCTACCCATGTCTCTCTTGCTCGTTACCCGCCTTGTACTGACAATTCTGGCTAGACTTTCTATCACCACCCATTACTACAAAATTACCGATATTATTGGCGCGTTGAGTGCGTCTTTTCTCTCATCGTAATCTTCCACCCCCATCTGACTTGGCATAGGCCTGAAGCGTACTACCATTGCAACGTAGACTTCGACCCATTTACCTTCATGCGTGAGAACAAGAAGACATACGGTTCGTTTCTCTTACTCTGTGCTTGCAGGACAAGTAATCCAACATTTTTCAATTCAGGGTTTGTCCTAACTTTGCCAGAAGAGCCAAGATCGATCGACTCGCTGTGGCCCACAGTGAAAGGTGTGTCAACCCTTCCTAGCCGGTCGGCATGCGCGTTCAACCCCCCCCTCCCTGAACAGAATTCATAGCCCAGCACCCCCAATACGTCGTGCCGGATCACGTGATGAACTTCCTGTCTGACAACGGCGGTGATGACTACAACAATTGTCTATGTGCGTCCTTTTTCCTCTCAGCCCGCTTCAGATGAATGGATGATCAGCTGCTGACCTTGGCATGGTGCGAACAGTCTTCAACAACTTTGAGATTGCTGACATGGACTTATGGCGCGGAGAGGCCTACACCGCGTTCTTCAACTACCTCGATCATAACGGCGGCTTCTATTACCAGGTATGTCCTTCACTGTTACTTGTCAATATGAACAGCGCAGATCCAATTGAGATTTCGTGTATGAACAGCGATGGGGTGATGCGCCAGTCCACACGATCGGGGCATCGCTATTCGGGGGCAAGGACGGGGTCCACTTCTTCCGGGAGATCGGATACGAACATTATCCGTTCACGCATTGCCCCCAAGACGACATGTGGGAGCGTGGCCGGTGTTCTTGCGACCAGGAGCGAAACTTTGGTATGTGACAAGACTCTGTCGTTGCTTGCTAATACAGTTTCCCTGATGTTTCTGTGTCTAGATTACCACGGAGGATGGTCCTGCTTGCCGAAGTGGGAGCAGGCGATCGACCAACGTCAACAGCAGTGAGCTAGCGATGAATGCTGAAACGGTGAGAGGCCCGTCATGTAGGCTCAGACACATTTTTTCCGGAAACATCTGGCCCAGTTCTGGGGGCTTCTCTGCTTTCATCGTTTTCTCGCCCTCAAAACATCTTTTTTGAGCAGTCTGAATCCAGTCCTCTTCTTATCTAGTGTGTTACTTTTGACCTTTTGGGGGGCTTGTAGACCATATCACCTGGACTTTCACTGTCACGAATACAGACGATAAGACGCTCAATTTGTGTACCTTCTACTACCGAGCTGTAACTTGTCCCTACCCATATACACGAACATTCGACCCCGCGGTTACTTCTCGTAACCACACTACTGTCCTCGTCTCGTCTCACTCGTTTGTGAAGACCCAACCAAGGGTCGAGACCCACCCTAAGTCTGGTCTTTGGTTCTTCCTTTTATCTCGGATGGATGGCAGTTGGAAGCTTCCGCAGGGACCTCGAGCACAGAACGGATGCACCATGGAAGTTGTCCAGGACGATCAAGGGTGTCCAAATCCATCGCATATGGTGCGATAGTGTCCCGTGATAGACATGTGGGCAGGGCATTTGCCACGCCGCAAGAGTTCAGATCAGATCTATTAGAGTCAGATAATGAGACCCATGAGCAAGTAACGTGTGTCCCCACCCACTTGACGTCGAAGAGCTAGTATATGTTATGCAATATACGTGCGCATATATTCCGAGGGTCGGGGTAGCCGAGTGTCTCGTCTCGCTCTGCAACGGGTTCGTAAAGGTAGTCTACACCGCCGCCCTTTATTTATGCCGTGGCCCGTGCGCTGTGCCGTCGGTCAGGTTGGAGTACTTGATGGAGAGTTTTTTTTTGCTCCCCGGCGGGTCTCACCTGATGACAAGCCGTACGAACCAGTGCGCGATGTTTCAGATTTCACCAACCCCAGCGACGAGTGCGAGATCAAGCATCCCAACTGTGAGATACCGTGTCAATGATTAGCACTGCTACTGTAGTACCGCTTCTGGCTCTCATTCGGGCCTTAATTCGCTTTGCAGTTCATATCATGCTTAATATTATCGGAACTTTGAATGTCTTGATGCGTGATACTTCTGGACTCCGGTTACGCGTAATTCGTATTTTGCGACGACTCACCGTTGTCATCGGAGTGACGAATGACATTATTTTTGGGCGGGCCATCGCACTATCACCACGGCATATAGCGGCGTCACGGTGATGACGCCTTGAGCTTCAGCCACAACTGGCACCGCTCCGCGTCTATATACCCCACATTGCAACTAAGATGGCAACCCCATTGCATGACAATGGCAGGACCATGCGACAACCCAGTTCTTCTACAGTAAGCTATCGGGAAATTCACGGAACGTATGGTTCCGTTCATGTTTAGCGCACAGTGGTGGTTGATTAGTAATGAATCAGCAGTGTTTCGTAAGCAAGTAAGCAACTGACACTGGTGTGATGTGTCTCGTGGCACACGTATCCCTACTGTAGATGACAGTGAACCGTACACGCAAAGACCGGACGCGCAGGTATAAATGTCGTCACTCTTGAGGGGGGTTAGCTGCATCTACACCCAAAGTCATCCTCTGCATTCACTAGCATAATGGCATTCAAGCTTCACGGAATCCCATTCTCCACTTGCACACGCCGCGTGGCCCTTGTAGCCAAAGAGCGCAACATCCCCTACGAAATCGTCGCCGTCAACCTCCAACAGGCCGAGCACAAGAAGCCAGCGCACCTCGCTCACCAGCCTTTCGGCCAGATACCCTACATAACTGTGCGTCGTCACTCTTCCTCCTTGTCCCCTCCTCCATTGTCCTTCTGGCGTGTTCTCTAACACCACGTTGAGCAGCAAGACGACGGCTTCGAGCTGTTCGAATCGCGCGCCATCGGCCGCTACCTCGCGACGCTCGGGTCTGGACCCGAGCTGGTCCCCACCGATCCCAAGGCCCGCGCAAAATTCGAGCAGGCGGCGAGCGTCGAGTATGCACAGTTTGAACCGATCGCGAGCGGCATCCTTGTGGAAAGGGTGTTCAAGCAGTTCCGCGGGTTGGCGGCGAACGAGGAGCGCGTCAAGGAGCTGGTCCCTCAACTCGAAGCTAAGCTCGACGGGTACGAGGCGATCTTGAGCAAGCAGAAGTACCTCGCTGGCGATGTGCGTTTCGTTTCCTTCGAAAGGCGTGCCGGGAAGTCGTCGATCTGATGGAGCTGCTTTGTACAGGAGGTCACCCTCGCGGATCTATTCCATTTGCCTCATTGCACCCTTGTCTTTGAGCAGCTCGGATTGGGAGGTCTGGATAAGCGTCCAAATGTCCAGAGGCAAGCGATATTATGTTCCAATCTGGCAGTTCAGCTCCGCTAACAAGTGAAATATAGGTGGTGGAATGACATCTCGTCTAGGCCCTCGTGGCAGGCTGTCAAGAACGGGGCTTAAATTGTACGGACGAAGACCATAGAACGTGTAGAAAGGTTGCACCAAATAACTTTGCATTCTGTCATAGAAAGGATAATCGCATGAAGTCTTTTTTTGAAGCGCTGTGCTATTTTTCGTTGTTTCAATTCAGGCTGCGATAAATGACTGAGTGAATTGGACGACGGGACCGTCGAAGTTATAAGCCATTCCGGTAGTCCCCAAACATTGTAGGGATAACTCCGAGGTGCTACGGTACAGGGTGTGGGTAAAGTGGATTTCGAGTCGGTTGCTTTTGGCCAGAGTAGGACAACTCTGCGCTCTCACAACTGACGCTAAAGCGTCGCCTTTCCATGACCTGTGCGTCGCTGACACGCGCAAGTCGTAGGGTGGCCTACAAACTCGGCTCGTGTTGTCACGGTGCGTACGTCCTGTATAAGTTTTGTATTTGGATGGAGGTGTGAAGCTACGGTGCAGCGCAAGTGTAGTCCGTTGCACAACTTTCTAAGTCACTCAAAGAAAGACATACAGTATGTTTTAGCTTGGGTCCCTGACGGCGAGACGCCAAGGGGCATTCCGACGCGGCAAGGCAAAACCAAAATAGCTGTGTACCTGACTGAGATAAAAATAAGTACTTATGTAATCCCCTTGACAACGACAGGCGAGTACTTCGCCCCGGCGGCACACGGCAGCACAATTCACCGACCCCTCCAACCCTCTCAATCATTCCATTCCACCAGCGCGACCAAGGCACCAAGTGGAATGGACACAAAACCCTTTCGTATCTTTCCAGTGAAAACTCTTCTTCTCTTCAAAAAAAAAATTGAATGAAGAAGGTCATTTGTACGACATATCTGTATCTGTCTTCATGGGTTACGATTCTTACGAAGCCCAAGGCATGAGAAATGCAAAACCGGAATATTGCATTCCATCCATGTGGCGTACGTTACTTACCATACAACTTGCCTGCTCAGGAACCAAAGCATTGACCGACAAAAAAATCACAGTAAAAAGCATGCAACACCTGGCAAGGTTTCTTAGGGATACTGGCTGACCGCGCCGAAGAACAGGTCGTCCATTGGCTTGGGGCTTGACTGATGCCCTGCTTGGCGCAAGATTGAGTGGGAACGATATTGCGGCGCTGGGTGATAAGCTATTTGCAATCTATCAAAGATACAACTCCGACATTGGGCGTCCCACGAGAACCTCTCCACCAATCATTGCAAAAACATAATTTCGCTCATGGCGCCCATCCGTTGCTCGAGTACCCATAAGCGTGCAGGGACTATTGATACCGGAGATAATAGAGCGCATTCCGAGCCAATTTTTCCTGTTCAGGGAGTGTTAAGGGCGGGACCTCATCCAACAAAACCGACAGACATTCCCCACGCTTTCAGGAGGACCTTTTTTTTCTCTCTCCCTCATTCGAAGCCCATTTCTCTGCCCGTGTGTTTTGTGCCATACGCGTCTCGTCGCGCTCAGAGGTACTCCATCAAACGCTGCCGCTCCCCTGACCCGGAGAAGGGTGCCCCTCGTTCCGTGCTTCAAGCCACGCCATCGTCGCGTAGTCCAGGGTTCCCTTGCACTTTCTTATACTTACCACAATGCCGCGTACGATGAGAATTCCGCGGCCTGTTCTCCTCATCGGCGTCATCACCGTGCGTATCGATGCTGTAGATGGAGCGACCGTGGGACCGCTTAAAATCGACTTAACAACCACAGCTCGCCATCTTTTCCCTCTCCACCCTATCGGAACATCCCTACAACCCCCTCCGCTTCAACCCGTCCCTCACATCTCCGGATGAAAGCTCGCCGAACGTGGTACCTCCAGTATTCCATGACGCCACCGAGGAACGACCGGTCGAGCCCCATCCCCCGTCACATCCGGTCAACCCCAATCCCCCATCGCATCCGGTCGAGCCCAACCCACCCTCGCAACCAGAGATACCCCCGCTGCATAGACGTGAAAATGCGACGCTCCTTATGCTCACGAGCGACCGGGAGATAGATGACGCCTTGCGTGTCGTGGGCCAAGTGGAGGACAGGTTTAACCGCAAGTTTAACTACCCCTGGATCTTCCTGAACGATCGGCCATTCTCGAAGGAGTTTGAGCGGTGCGAACGCATCTATTGCCATCTAAATGTTCCTTAATACTGACACTGTTCTCTCCCCTCACTATAGCCGCATGTCGAGTATCGTCTCTGGGCCTGTCCATTTTGCGCAGATCCCCGACGAACTTTGGAATCACCCCCCGTATCTCAACTGGACGAAGGCAACGGAACGGATGGAGCAGATGGAGAACGACGGCATCGCAAAAAGTGGCAGGATAGGGTCAGACTTTCGTCCTTCATCTCTGAAGCTAGTCCTGACGATGAGCATCTATCTAGGTATCACAATATGTGCCGATTCTTCTCTGGGGTCCGATCACCTTTTTCGCCCACAGACCGTCCTGTACTGACGACTCTGATTAGCAATTCTATCACCACCCATTACTACAAAATTACCGGTACTATTGGCGTGTCGAGTGCGTCCTCCTTTTCGCACTGATCTTTCACCCCTGCTCATCTGAATCGGTCCAGGCCTGAAGCGCACTACCATTGTGACGTCAACTTTGACCCATTTGCCTTCATGCGCGAGAATAAAAAAAAATACGGTTCGTTCCTCTCGTATTATAAACCTTTCTGGCAACGGATAACTAACCCAAATTCCGCCCAACCCAGGGTTCGTTCTCTCTATGCCGGAAGACTCAAGAACGATCGAGTCGCTGTGGCCCACTGTGAAAGGTGCATCCACCCTTCTCTTCAGCCAACCACGCGCTCACATCCCCCTCCCCTATCAGAGTTTATAGCCCAGAATCCCCAATACCTCGCGCCGAACAACGCGATGGACTTCCTGTCCGACAACGGCGGTATCGACTACAACGACTGCTATTGTAAGTCTTTTCCCACACAGCCCTCCACAGATGAACCAGACCGGCTGATCATGGCATGGCGCAAATAGTCTTTAACAACTTTGAGATTGCTGATATGAATTTATGGCGCGGAGAGGCCTACTCGGCGTTCTTCGACTACCTCGATCGCAGCGGCGGCTTCTATTATGAGGTGCGTCTCTCACCGCTGCTCTTCAATGCGAACAGGTTCCAAATTGAGATTTGTGTGTCGACAGCGCTGGGGTGACGCACCCGTACACACGATCGCCGCGGCGCTCCTCGCGGACAAAGACGAAGTCCACTTCTTCGAGGAGATCGGATACGAACATTACCCATTCGTACATTGCCCCCAAGGTGAGATGTGGGAACGTGGTCGGTGTTCTTGCGAACAGGAAAGAAATTTCGGTAGGTCACGGGACGCCGTCATTGCTCACTTGCTCGTTCGCCTGGCGTTGCTCATGTTCGTTTGTACAGATTACCACATGGGGTGGTCGTGCTTGCCGAAGTGGGATCAGGTGAAGGACATCCGGCAGGAACTGTGACGACCCTGCCTGTACTAAAGAGCGAGGACGTCGCGTCTAAGGTGCGACTTTAGTGGAGACACCGAGTCCAATCCTAGCTATCTCCCCCACTTTCCTCGTCCTTACATTTTACACGTTCTGCCTCCACCCAACCCAACCCAACATTTACATTTATTTATTGTGTCGCCTTTTATTTCCTTATTTAGGCTTTGGGGAACGTATTGCCGCGGCTTGGACTTTCCCCGTGTTTAGAACTGACCACAATTGATAGCATGACGCAGTTTGTGCATCTTCTTCCACTGTGGACTCGTGGCGTTGTGTATACGCTTACCAGACATTCAGCCTTCGTAGATGCTTCGAATACCCCTCTGTTCCACCCTCATCTCGTGTCACGTCTTGTATACTGATACTCGTCTCCTACCCCCTATATCGCTACGCCTGGCCGTTAATTCTGAAAAATAGTGTTTGTGATGTGGGCAGCATTCGCACGTAACTTTTGTGTAGTTCCACTTGGAGCTCCTTAGAAACGGAGTGGGATACAAAGGGTCCGAGGGTGCGCACAAATACCGATTGACCTCACCTCACTCCGGTCGGGCAACGCGTGCGTAAGTCAGCCATGTAGCTATATGTGTGGAGCTCCCAGAGTTGACTCTTCCAATGTTATAGTAAGGGTGCAGACTGCCCGCTAGTTTTGTCCCAAGTCCCGTGCTACATCTTGGGAGTGTCAAAGTAACAGAGTCTGGGACATGGAAGCCATGTTCAGGCTTATGTACTACAGTTCACAACGCAAGGTTCGATCTCAAAGATGTTACATCGCTGGCGCCCGACTTGAAGCACTTACTGTAGAAACATGGCCCTTGCAGTTCGAAGTCCCTTCGAGACCGACGCATTGTGTTGATGGGGAACACCGTGGGCGTGTTGTTGTTAACGTCCGAATCTGCCTAGATCATGACGATTATAAAAATGGTTCCCAGCCCTATCTCATGTCTGCTGAGTGTGATTGACAAAGACCGCAACGATTTGGCACACATCCCGTGCTAGTGACGTGGATCTCCCGACTTTCGCAATTTCTTTGGGGATCTCATGAAGATGTCACCGCTGCTGCACTATGCAACTCTCTTCACGTTTACCCATCTCCATTATTACTCAAAATGTCAGTGTTTACTCTAAACGGTACACAGTGAGACTGACAGCCCTTTCCACAATCTGCTGGCGGATGTAATCAGCTCCATATCAGAATGGTTTGAGTATGTATACACAAAACCCACGTACTGATATCGAGATCCTTGTCAATCCGACGAACCACACCCTATCCGCCAATATATGTTGGACATAGCCGATTTCCAGATCATTCACGAAGTCGAAGCGATACGGAAGGTTTGTCTCGATACAGTAATCGACCCAGAGTTCGTCAGGTTCTTCTGTTGATAAGAACTCCTGTGGCCCAGTCCGTGATGATGATGACGTGTCCTCCATCATTGACCGGGTGAACCGCGTGCGACGTGGGTAATACTGGTGTAGCTCTGGTGGTGAAAGTTCTGTGCTCCATGGAGATCCTGTGATCCAGAAAGGGCCAGCTGAGCACAGTACGGTTCTTTTGAATAACTGTGTGCTGGATGGGCCCCAGTCCGCCCACGGCACGTTGCGTACGCCCGTGTGCATAGTGTCGAGGAGTGCCTTGACGCCAATTATTAGTGCGTATTTGTTTTGATCTCGATATTCACATGATATGCGATAATCGAGAAAGAGGGCTATCGTGCCGACTGTGGCGGAGTAGAAGTGAGAGTAACTTGTTCGGGACGACCTGGACCGTGCGTAGTTCTTCGACGTTGGGACCCACTCCGCGGGGATCCTAGACAAGTCAACAGAAACGCCTGGCATCAATGGCGGTAGCTCAAGGAAGCATATCGTCTGTAGACACGGGTGAGGGGAGGTGGCCTCAAGTTTACAGACCTCTAGGCGGTTCCCTCTATCCTTCATCAGTACAAAGACGTTGTCATCGATGACCAATGCCTTGAACCTTCTGGACTGTGACGTTGTCGTATGAGGGTCTCGCGAAGCTTCAGAGTTCTGCCTGAGCCAGAGAAGAGATGAGACCTACCAAGGGCATTCACAAGCGCCACGGTTCCCGCCTTCCATGAGACCAACAAGTAGAAGGCGATTGTCTTCCCGAAATTCCACAGTAAAACCAAGATGTGCTCTCCCAGGACTTCTGCGCCCACAACAGTATGGTGGTGCCCATAGATTGGTGGAAGCGACACAGTAGGAGTTGATGAGAGAGGATGAAATGAACCAGTCGTGAATTCCAGAAAGGTAAGTTGGAGATGGAAGCCATCACCGTCTCCAAGTCGCTCGCGGCTAAGAATTCTGTCAAGTTTTGCACCCAAAGTGGAATTGTAAGGGATACGAACCTGAGTCCTACGACCAAGTTATGGTCTATCGCAAATGTGACATTGTCTAGAAGAGGAACAAGACTATTGTCTATTGTGATGTGTGCCCAACGCAGTTCCTCGTGCCGAGCGGCAGAGTGAAGGTCTGTATATCCATATTGTTGCACGTCTTCCGAGTCCCACAGGGATTGGTAGATTAAATAGCCATCTTGAAGAATAAAATTATTGGGATTGTGGGACTTCTTGGTAACACATCTGGTAAACAAGTTGAATTGTGGAGCACTCCATGATCGTTCGTGGCGTCGTAGAAGTTCGAGACGTTCGGAATACGGAAAATCGGGAGGTAGAGAGTCCTCTACACCATTGATGTTGGCATGAATGATGTACTGCAGGTATGCGGTACCGGTGACGACGTTTCCCAATGCGCGACATGTCCACCGCACGGAAAATAGATCCTCGGCAGTGAGGTACGTCAAGATCTTGACAAGCAATTCGGTCGGGAGATGGAGGAGGATGCAGGATGGGTAGGTAGAGTGGGTGATAGCAGCTCGTTTCACTAGCTTTCGTTTAATTTTGCGATTTGATCGTTTTGGAGCCATCAATAGTTCGCCAGCAACCTTGGGAGACTCGGACAGCTCTCGCTGGTTGGTCCATGGTCACGTGCACAAGTGTGGACGTTGACCGGGCCGTTCACACATGAACTGGTCAATTGCGGGCCCTGGTGGCCCAGCCGATTCAGAATCTGATGTTAACGTTCGTCGTCTTCCTACGCTGACGATGTTGTGTTATCCCCCTTTAGTTTGAGGACCCCGACGCACGTGTGTCTAAGCCCTCCTTCTCCGCCAGCTATACTGTCGCGGAAGCGGCGGTCGGGCCACATGGCCACCACATAGAGTAGAGCGGACGTCGCGCTAACGTTTGACATGGACAGCACATATGGACAATTTTAGTACAGTACCCCGATTTTGCATCCGTCGAGTACCCCGTTTTCCATACCATTCAATCATGCATTTATACCTTCGTAGTCTCAATCGCGCCCCCTCAGTTTGTGGTCATTTCGTGCCCAACTGAGGTGAGCTTCGTTACATTACCTTCGTGTTTATTACCGTACTTACAGTATGCAGATTGCTATCTGCACAGGTGAATATATACATAGTTTGTGGTCATTTCGTGCCCAACTGAGATTGCTATCTGCACAGCCCACTTACTCACTCGCGCTCGCTCACTTGCTGCACTTTCAACCCTCGTTGATTGCTAGTACATATACTTCAGTCATGCGGCAGTGATCAATCGCTGGAAGCAGTGGCCTCCCTCCAAAAACGTCGAACCTTGGCCCAAGCAGCCGATCCAGACTCACCGATAGCAGATCTGACCCTCAATCCAAAAGCAAAGCCCTTCTGTATCCACGAATCCACCCAAATCACACCGACAAGTGCCGGGAAAATCCAGCCAGTGCGGTGTTCGAAACGAAACGGGCCAAAGAAAAGAGAGGCCACTGACACTATAGTAGTGTCAGAGACTAAGAAATAGCTCTCGGGGTCTCTGCTCCCGGCATTCTCACCCATATCTAATATGACTTGCGCACTGCTCGCATGCATTATGGATGCCTTCTTCGCTACTCCCTCTAGCATGCAGTACTTATAATTAAAGTTGCTGTCTTCGAAGCTAGCTGCCTCTGTTCTGTGTTGTATTAACACGAGCAGAGATCGAGCGGTTATGACGCCTGGCGCCTTGAAATATGACGTAATCCTGTGTTTTCGTCGATATACTCCTGACTGCCAGTCGCTGACACAATTGAAGGTTGATAACCAGGGTTGGGGCGGGGGTTGAACATTACCCATTCTTGGTACGTCGCGGGACGCCGCCATTAATATTGCTTGCTTGCTCGTTCGCGTGGCGTACCTCATATTCGTTTGTACAGATCACCACATGGTGTGGTCGTGCTTGCCGAAGTGGGATCAGGTAAAGGACATCCGGCAGGAACTGTGACGACTAGTATGTCGGTATTGAACAACGAGGACGTCGCGTGTAAGATACAACTTTAGTCGAGCCACCGAGTCCGGTCCTACCAGTGGCTATCTCCCCCACCTTCCTCGTCCTTGACACTTTACAGGTTCTGCCTCCACCCAACCCAACCCAACTCTCCCATTTACATTTACTTATTGTGCCTCTTTTTATTTCCCTATTAAGGCTTTTGGGAACGTATTGCCTAGGTTTCCCTCGTGTTTAGACCCGACAACAATCGACAACCTGACGCCGTTTGTGCACCTTCTTCCACTGCAGACCCATGGCGTTGCGTATACACTTACCACAGATATTCAGCCTCCGTTGCCCCAAATACCCCTCTGTTCTACCCCCGTCTCGGATCATCCCTTGTATACTTATATTTAGTTCCCTACCAACCCCCACTACCGCTACGCCTGGCTGTTAATTTTAAAAAATAGTGTCCCATGTGGGCAGCATTCGCACGTAACTCTCATGTAAGTCCCACTTGGGGGCTCCTCAGGCACGGAGAGGGATACAAGGTATCCAAGGGTTCGCAAAAATACCGATTGACCTCACCTCACTCCGTTCGGGCAACGTGATCATACAATGGGTAATCAGCCATGTAGCCATGTGTGTGGAGCCCCCAGGGTTGATTCGAAATCTTCCAATGTTACAGTAAGGGTGCAGACCGGCCGCTGGTTTTGTCCTAAGTTTCGTGCTACATCTTGGAAGTGTCAAGGTGACAGGGTCTGGGACATGGAAGCCGTGTTCAGGCTTTTGTACTACAGTTCACAACGCAAGGTCCGATCTCAAAGAGGTTACACGCTGGCGCCCGACTTGAAGCACTTACTGTAGAAACCTGACCCTGGCAGTTCGAAGTCCCTTCGAGACCGACGCTCTGTGTTGATGGGGAACACCATGGGCGTGTTGTTGTTAACGTCCTAATCTGCCTAGGTATGATGATTATAAAAATGATATCAGCCTCATCTTATGTCCGCCGAGTGTGATCGACAACGACCGCAACGGTTTACCACATCACATATATCACATCCCGTGCTCGTGAGGTGGACCCCCCGACTTTTGCAGTAGCTTTGGGGATCTCACATGGGCGTCACCGCCACTGCATTATTTGTCATGACCACGTTTGGCACGTCTCAATTTACCGCTCATAATGACGGTGTTTAACCTAAGTGGCACACCTTGATACGAACAGAACTTCCCCGCAACTGTTGGCGGGTGTAATCAGCTTCTCGCCGGAACAGTTTGAATATGTATACACAAATCTAACGTACTGATGTCTTTGCCATTCCGACAATCCACTCCCTATCTGCCAATATTACTTCGGCAAGGTCGAGGTTTAGATTATTCACCACGACGTCGCGATATGGCAGGTTTGTCTCGACATTGTGCTCGTCCAAAAGTTTGCCAAATACTTCTGTTGAAGGGCACACCTGGGGCTCAGTGTGTGATGATGACGACGTGTCTTCCGGTATTGACGGGGCGTACCGCGTGCGTCGAGGGTAATACTGGCGTAGCACTAGCGGTGAACGTCCTGTGATCCAGGAAGGGCCAGCTGGGAATAGCAGGGTTCTTTTGAAGAAGTGTGTGTTGGATGGGCCCCAGTCCGCCCACGGCACGTTGCGTACGCCCGTGCGAATAGTATAGAGGAGTGCCTCAATGCCAATGATTAGTACGTAGTTAGATGAACCCAAAGATGGGTCCGATGGCTTGAAATAATCGAGAAGAAGCGCTATCGTGCCGAATGTGGAGGAGTAGAAATGAGAGTGACTTGCTCGGGAGGACCTGGATCGTGCGTAGTTCTTCGACGTTGGGACCCACTCCACAAATATCCCAGTTGAGTAAACCTCAACGCCTGACATCAATGGTGGTAGCTCAAGGGAGCATATCGTCTGTAGGGACGGGCCAGTGGAGGTGATCTCAAGTTTACAGACCTCTAAGTGATTCTCGTCATACTTCGTCAGTACAAAGACGTGGTCATCGGCGACCAATGGCTTGAACGCTTCGGGCTCTGGCGTTGTCGTATGGGGGTCTCGCAAAGCTTCAGAATTCTGCCTGAGCCAGAGAAGGGATGAGACATACCAAGGCCATTCACAAGCGTCACGGTTCCCGCCTTCCATGAGACCAACAAATAGAAGGCGATATCCTTGTTGTCATTCCATAGTAAAACCAATATGTGCTCTCCTAGGACTTCTGCGCGCACAACAGAATCGCGGTTCCCATGAACTTGTGGAAGCGACACAATATGAGTTGATGAGAGAGGATGAAGTGAACCAGTCGTGAATTCCAAAATGGCAAGTTGTATATGGAAACCATCACCATTTCCAAGTTGCTCGTGGCTAAGACTTCTGTCAAGTTTTGCACCCAAAGTAGAATTGTAAGGGATACGAACCTAAGTCCCACGACCAAGTTATGGTCTATCGCAAATGTGACACCGTCTAGAGGAGGAACAAGACTATTGTCTATTGTGATGTGTACCCAACGCAGTTCCTCGTTCCGAGCGGCAGAGTAAAGGTCTGTATATCTATATTGCGGTGGGTCTGCCAATATGGATTCGTAGATTAAATAGCCGTCTTGAAGGATAAAATATTCGGGAAACGACTTCTTGGTAACGCATTTGGTAAACAAGTTGAATTGTGGAGCACTCCATGATTGTTCGTGGCGTCGTAGAAGTTCAAGACGCTCGGAATACGGAAAATCAGGAGGTAGAGAGTCTTCCACGCCATTTATATGGGCACGGATAATGTACCGCAGGTATGCGGTACCGGCGATGATGTCGCTCAACGCGCGGCATGTCCACCGCACAGAGAACAGATCCTTGACTGGGAGGTAGGCCAAGATCTTGACAAGCAATTCAGTGGGGAGATGGAGGAGGATGGAGGGTGGATAGGTAGATGTGGTGATAGCGGCTAGTTTCACCAGCTTTCGTTTAATCTTGCGATTTGTTCGTTTTGGAGCCATCAATGATATTCCATTGGTAACAACCCAGACAGGTCAGCTGTCGGTTGTTTGTGGAGTGTTGCCCACGACCCACGTGACCGAGTCCTTGGTCAATTGCGGGCCGGGTGGCCGGATAGGTCGACCGATTGACGTTCGTCATCTTCCTTCAGACGATGCAGTGTCATCCCTCTCCTTTAGCTTTTAGGACCCTGACGGCACCTATCTCCAAACCCTCCTTCTAAGCAAGGCGTTATACACATTCAGTCATGTGGAAGTTGTCGTAATAATGAGAGTCTAAAGAGGGAGTTCCGGGCACACGTTGGCCTCAGAACGCGCGCGTCAGACACGGGAACTATATGATATTCAGGATACTGTTGCTCACCTCAGAACGCGTGTGCGAGTTAGACACAGGAACTGAGGGGCCAACAACCAACTAACTACGGTATATAAACTAACAATAAAGTTCTGGGGTGCTAGGCTAAACGAATGTGCTAGTAGACATCTGTCAAAACTAAGGAATGTAGGGTACTGTCCAAAATCTCCATAGCTAATCGATCCGCTCGCGCGCCATATTTGCTACAGAAGTGATCAAATGCTGGAAGCAGAGACCCTCTTCTCCACAAGGCTAGATAGACCGTAGACGACGCAGTCCAAACGGCGAGTGCTGAGTGTGATTGACAACGACTGCAGTGATTTGCCACACATCCCGTGCTGGTGAAGTGGATCTCCCGATTGTCTCAGTTGCTTTGGGAA
>Ga0307510_10004288_pt1 | contig 16769 bp, 25 predicted proteins | sample 12_EM_MG_FD_207224 | JGI IMG/M metagenome (GOLD analysis project Ga0307510, IMG submission 207224) | Populus trichocarpa ectomycorrhiza microbial communities from riparian zone in the Pacific Northwest, United States - 12_EM | ecosystem: Host-associated > Plants > Roots > Unclassified | place...
AGGGGGAGAAGACCACCGTTATGAGGAGGTGTCAGGGATAGAAGCTGTTGTGGATGGGGGGTGTCAAGGGTGCTTATTGCCAAGGGCCGAGCAACGGATGCGCAGTAGCCCGACTCGGACTCACCTCCACAACTTGGTCATAGGTCTGTACAGCATCTACCATGGTCCGCATGATTAGTTCTACCTCCGCATCTTGCATCTGTTTTACATTCCGCAGTCGCCATAATTGGTGGTGAATATCGAAGCCTCGGATGGCACTGGTCGCAAGGCTTAGTTTGAAGTCCTGTTACACGGAGCCAGGTGGGCCAAGCCGCAATGAGATATCCCCGGTTGAACTCATGTTAACAGTGCCTCACCTCTTGGAATGTGCGATACATCCCGGTCCTACGCCAGCCCTCGATTCGACTTGTGTTTGCCACAACTTCCCTGGAGCCAGCTGCATCCTCGAGGAAGACAATCCCGCTTCCCAGCTGGGAGGTATCGCCAGGGCGTTCGGTAAACGACGACCCAGGGAACCCTATAGTTGTTGTGCCAAGTGTATCTTCCTCATATCGGGAAGCTAATCGGACGAAACGATACACATATTCCATAAAGCGAGCTCGAACCAGTGGCTCTCCGAAATGGAAATTAATCGCTGTGATGATCTAAAAAATGGAGACGAAGAATGGACATGAATCAGTACAGATTTGCTTCCATTTTCATTTTGTCTCATCCTGTGCACTCACATCCTCAATGAATACATTGTCGGCATTGTCGGCCTTCGCTGTAAAGTCACTTTTCGAAGCTTGGTTTTCTCGCCCGGGAAGACGGCCCAAGTCGTCTTCACTGCCAATCGACGATTCAGCTCTTAGCGTCCCATTGCGAGCCAAGGTCGATGACATTCCCGCATGATTGCCCGAAGGAGGATGGGATGAATGTATATCCTTGGATACGATCATTCGGCCAGCGGCCACGTCACACAGCAGGTCCCAGCACCCCGATGATTCAAATATAGGATTAGTTACGCCAGCAATGAACCCTGGACTAGTAGAGTGTTAAGTTAAACCATATTAGTTTAGGCCATGTCATGTCCTAGCATTGTTGAACGCTTACACAGATTCCCATTCCTCCCGATTTGTGAGGTTGGCATATGGAAAGGCCCGCTCAATAAACCCATTTAAAATAACACCACAGCCAGAACCCAGGGCGCACGCAGACAACACATAACTGGATACTTGGCCAGCGGGCCGATTGTGACCAAGAAAGATGATTCGTTTGCCAGTCACAAGCGCGTTGAATAGTAGGATAACTGGGTGGGTGAGGCTGCCATTAGAATGGAGGTGGGGGTGTAAGGGTCCAGTTATGGTGGCGGAGGAGATGGTCTGAATGAGCTGAATGAGGGAGTACTGCGTCGTAGCCAAGTGTGAGTCACACTCATGCAATATGGCGATGCTCTGCAAAAGATAAGGGACACTTACATCGCCAACCTCCTGTGGGAACGTAAACAAGGGCATCTTAATCGGTAGTTGGTGACCCTTGTAGTCAATCGTCGTGTGGTAAAAGTGGGTATCTTTTGTTCCTAGGCGGGGGTCCGACGTCCCCGCGGTCATTGGCGGGCGCGGTTGCTGGCCATGGGATGAACTTGACGAGGCGTCCGTCGACCTTCTTCCCTTAGCAGCTATCGAACTCCCGGGACTCCCGTAACTAGAAGCAACACCAGGAGAAGCGGCATGGTCGACCAAGCCACCTTCCTCACCCACCCAGACGGCGCTGCCCCCGAGGGAGAACGACGCATCGGAAGGGGAATGGTGAGATCCGTTGTGATGAGAGACGGAGGCGGTCCGACCGCTCGTATCTGAGCTTGCGCGGTCTCGGCCCTCCGTGCTGTCCTTGCTGGTTCGCATCATGATGCCCTCGTCGAAGCTATTATGTGATTCGAATGAGTTCGTTGGCCGGTGGTGCCCTCGGCCTCCGAGGTGTTGGGATGCATCCGGGGGGCGTGAGGTGAACTTTTCGATAAAGACGTCTTTCCGCTCCGAGTTACGCATGACGAGCCTCTCGGAACGCGTCAGGATCGGTGCGCCGGACAGATCCATCGAGTTGATAGCATCGAATAGCCGCCCCAAACAATCTTGAGATGGCGCTGAGAAATAGTCGTCGAGGGCTAAGAGAAGTACGGGCTAGTCCACGCAAGCATGTCAACTATCGTCAGGCTAGGCTGACTTGCGAATACGACAACAAACGCACCTTGAATACCTGGATAAATGGATGTGGAGTACATATCGCCATGGCCTTCACCACCGCACCTCTTTTTCGAACAACATGGCCTGCATCGGCATAAAGCTCGCAGGATTGTGGTAGCCACTCACCTTCGAACGGTCTTATCATGCTTCGTCCGCACCAGGTTGAGTACGTAAAGCAACTCTGGCTTATTCTCCTTTCCCGTACTATCTGGCGACTCCAAGGCGAGCACCGGCGCGATCATGTTGAAGGGCGTTTGATTCAAAAAGAAAATGGTCCAATCCTCCAGATGCTTCTCGGCACCATCGGGCAACATCAAGTTGGCCAGAAGCCTTCATGTTTGATGGATGGGGGTCAAGGTTTCTAGAAGATTAAGATGCGATTCGCGGGCGCACGACCTGCAAAGCGAACGCACCCTTCATCCGTTCCTAGCGGTTGTGGAAACTGGTATGTGAGCTGCGCGCCGCGGTCAATATCAAACTCAGCCAGGAGGACGAATGAACAGTGCTGGGCGTTGAGACCCATGTCGGCAGTGGCGCGGGAATCGGGACAGCGAGGGAAGTGTAGAGAGACAGGAACAACGTATCAAGTATAGTGGGTGTAGCCTGTGTCCCTGTTAGTTCGCGGAGGCGTTGAGAGGGAGCTGGTCTGTCGATGGTCGATGGTCGTCTCCGCGTTTTATGATTGTGCTGTAACACGACGGCCGGAACGGAATGATGCCGCCGACTTCCAAACTTGGTTAGCCCCGACACGCCAAGAGTAAACGACAAAGTTGAGTGAGGAAAACTACTGTCGTAATTACTGTACTGTATCACAATCCACAATAGCTACATCACGGCCCTACTCAAGGTTGCCAAAGCAGCCCTGATGTTAGAGACGCACTGCTCCAGCTGTACACGCATTTGTTCTGAGACGAGTCATCAGTATGAATCCCGAGAGTAAAACAGTGTTTACGTAAAGAGCGAGTCCTGGAGATGTTGACTCGGACTCGGAGAGAGAGAGACTCATGGAGGGCCATGGTCCTGCCACCGGCCCATGGACGAGAGAGGCAAAAGGACAAGGCGAGGCGAGAAGGACCTGCCTTGTTCTCTCTCCGCATCGGCGACGGCATCCATCTCGCGAGAGAGCGACTCTCCCGCTTTCTCATTTTCTGCGATGAGACGCGAGAATACCCAACTGTTCATCAGGGCGATGATCTCGAGCTGTTTATCCTTGAGGTCTGCAATCATTTCTTTTTTCAATTCCGTGCTCTAGACAGAGGCGTAGATCCACGCATATATGCGCCCTCTAACTAACTTTGGTAGAATTCCGCGTCGCGTCCAACCTCGTCGTCGAAGGGGGAAATGATGCCAGCGTTCCTATCGAGGGGATTCGAGGCATCGCGCAAAATAGCGGCAACTGAACGCGTCCGTGATTGGTTACCATCAGGGGCGCTTCCCGATGGCATTGGGTCGCGGGGCACTGGAGTTGGTGATGAAAGCACCCTTACAGAGTTGGTCGAGTCTTCCCCAGGAGACGAAGGAAAGGGTGATTGAACGTTGGAAAACATACTGAACAAGTACAGTATGACTTTGCATCCGCGGTGCTGCCCCCAGACCAGACGCGTCTCGATCTCGTGATTTTCAAAGAATGCTCACGTGCCAATATTCCAAGTATTTCAATTAAAACGACCAAGGAAAAGCGAAAAGGTGAGAATCGTTGAAAGCCTTATGTATGGTGATAACAATCGTAGAATTAACTACCGTGGCGCTGGTAGTCCCGAAGCAACAGCACCTATCTCCGTCAAGCGCGTTAGCGGTTCGAGGGTTCCCTTAAACTCGGGAAGGAAGGCCGCATCTGTGTAGGGACAGCGCACGCTTGGCGAGCCCTTGTAAATGGGCGTATAACTAGCCGCGCAGATCTCAAACTCTGTAAACTCATCATACGAGATCTCTACAGCATCTCGCGGATTGCGATCTCCAGCGGCGATGCGTTGTCGTGCCTATTACCGATGAGCAATACCCCACGTTAATAAGCGCGAGTGACCTTACCAATGAGACCACTTTTGGATCGGGATTAAGGTCAAGCAACTTCCGTGCGAACTTTGCGGCCGTCCCTGCGTTGCCTGCTTTCGTGAAGACTTGACTGGCGCTACGCAGCGCAATTTGCATGTGAGTGGGTTGGAGTTGGCAATGGGTGAAGTACGCCGCAAGTTCAAGACTCCTTTCGACGTCGTCTGGCTCTTCTTGTGCAACTCTACGGCGCTCAAGCTCAATCGACACACCCAGCAAGTACTCACGAGCGGTGGTCACGGTGTTACGCCACTACAACAAGTTAATATACGAAGATAATATTATGTAGTTTAATAGGACGCTCACCTCCTTGGCTTCCTCGTCCGATGTAACAGCCACAAAGAGCAGCAACTGCAACACAGAGCGGAATGTAGCTTGTGCCTCGGGAAGCTTCGCGCCAGAGACTAAGCGGAGACCCTCCGACAACTCCGCGCGAACTTGACGAAGGTTCTGCACCGCCGTAGGTAATACTCGGGAAAGCGATGACTCTGTGATGTCACGACGGAGATGCAGTTGCAAGGGGGGCAGTGACGCCAGCGGAGATAGATAGGTATGGGATGATCGGAATATAGATACGAACAGCGGTTTAAGGAGAGTGAAGTTGATGACTCCGAATTGGCGGTTGAGCAGCTAAAAATGCAAGGCGTCAATACTTTGTACTGTACTTGGTTGGCATCAATCAATCGAACCTGCATTGCTGTCTCGAAAGACCCGGCTGAAACATGGTCCCCAACAAATGGAGAGTTGCGTGTCCAAACTTCAGTCTCGTCGACGCCGGGCGTAGCACCAGGCCCAAGCTCCTCGATCTCCTCAACATCATCATCTTCGGCCGTCTCTGCTTCATCTACGCGGGTGTCTCCACCTGCGTCGAGGTCCCACCCGTCTTCGTCGGCTACTAGATCTTGCTCTTCATCTTTCGCCCAGTCATCGAGAGCCACAGATGCGGCACCGGCGTCACCGTTGACGTGAGGTTCAACCCCAGTCTCCAGGTTCCCATTAACGAGAGCACGGTCGAAGAAACTCTCGCCGCCAGGGACGGTTGGCCACACAAGGTTCGTAGTGGTACTGACAACCGACGGGATCTTCAAGTGCGCCTGCCCGAAATCCGGAATGTCATCAACATCTGATTCGGTCAATCCAGCAGCCTCGAGGATCTCAAGGGCAACGTCCTCAAAGCCATTCGTCTTGGCTGTCAAATATGCTAGGGGATCTAAGGTAAAACGCGTCGATAAATTCGTGATAACCCAGACAGACAGAGAATGGCACGTACGGAGGCCCACTTCACGCAGGACTGTGATGCGACTACGTACGTCGCCCGCATACAGCGCGTTATGGAAACGAGACATTGGGTCGCCACGCGCCTCTGCAATCTTCTGCATTTTGGCTAGTTTATCAGTGCTCCCGGTTGCAAGGTACAGGAACGAGAGGCGGTCGAAGTTTTTGGTTTGTTGGTAGGCCTTTTCGACGATCTGGCATAATGTTTGGAACACAAACCTGTGATAGTACGCAAAGGGTCACATACCTTGTGGTTCCCCTGTTTGAGGGCTTGCTGGGCCAGACGATCCCAACATTCAGCACGATCGATCGCTTTGGCAGTCTCAAGCGCGACATCAAGATTTCCACACTCGATGGCTAGGTCAAAACGAGTTGTTTTATCCTCAACGAAATGGAGTGCGATCTACCAGAGTACGTTAGTGACACCTATATAGAATACCCCTCTACTGCGCACCTCGGGGAAACCCTTTTGCTGCAAATAGGCTATAATGCTCTGGCCCAGCAAATTCGAAGTGCGAATAAGATACAGGACTTCGTCATAGTTGTTACGGATGAGCGCAAGCTTAAATCGATATTCTGTGGGGTCAATGGTGATGGTACGAGGCCGGGCGGATCGATCCAAACAGTGCACAACCTTGCCCTTGACGCGAGTCAAGTAAACCGGGTTGTCGAGGGTGCAAATGACCCCGTGATCGCTGTAGTCATGAGCGTAAACAGCATATCACGTCACAAATATACAAGACAGACCCCTGGGGAAGACAGTATTTGACGTGATTTAGCGTGGAATAGACGAATACGCCCGAGTCGTCCCATGCGCCAGACTTGATTCGAATAGTCTCATGAATGAGTGTACTCTGGGAGAACGTCTTGTTGGCAATTGTGATAGCTGAGCGTAAGGTCGGTGAAATTCTATCCTTCAACGAATAGGATAGGTAGGACACTCACTGTGTTTGCTTAGAAGAGCAACTTGGGATCCGTCCTGGCTCCATACGATATACTTTACAGGGGGTGTATTAAGCTCGGCAATAGTTTTTTGTTGCTGGATGTCATAAAGGACCACGGAACTCGTAGAACTGAGGATGAGGCTAGCTGTGCCGCCGTAGAAGATCTCGTTCGTCTGAACAGGTGGTTTGATACTCTTGACAACAGAGCCAGTCAAATCGCAGACTTCGATAAGCTACCCAAGATAACCCGAAATTAGATGGGCCCCCCAAAACATGTTGCTGGCGTACCTGTGTTGTCTTGTTTAGAACAGCAAACCTATTGCGGGCAACAAATATGGCGCTCTGCCCCGGGCCGCGTTTCCCATCAAGCGAGGAGTCCTTCAACTCTCCAGAAATATCCTTGGGAAGGTTGGTGAGCTCATACAGCCCGTTGTCGGATGAAATGGTCAATAGGACAGCACGTTCCGCCGGGTTATAACTGAGGGTCCTTGGGGGTACATATGGACTCCCAAACTTGCGCACGCTGAGAAGGCCTATGTCCGAACCCGTATTGATGTCGTATGACCGCACGTATTTATCCCGGACGTAGTACACAGAATCTCCGTGAAGGGCAAAGGCAGGGCGCTCGCGTTCCAGCTTGAAGACGATGAGACCGTTGTCGTGACCTGTACAAAATTGGTGTTAACCAGCGTCTATCGATGTGACAACCACGCACCCGCTGCAAAAAGGTTAAGCTCAGGATGCGACGCTAGGACCCAGAAGCGATCATGCTCCCTGCGGAAAGTCTGTACAGCAGATCGTTTAGCGAGGTCCCAAACTCGAACAGTCTTGTCTTCTCCGCATGAAACAATTAGTTCGTGCTTTGGATGGAAGACAGCACTGGAGACGTTATTGAAATGTCCACGACACGCGTCAACCTCCCACGCCTTCAAGTCACTCATCCTCCACAACTTGATTTGGCGATCATCCGCAGCGGAAATGATGAGCGGGAGGGTTGGGTGGAAGACAGCATAATTGACACCACGATCATGACCTTCCAGGACATACTTGACCGTCGAGAAATTGTCAAATGTGTCGAATGTACCCGGGGCTGTGTTGGGTGTGCACTTGCGTAGACCGGAGATATCCCATACCCGGACGGTCTGGTCCATGGACGCAGACACAACGAGGTCATCTTTGGGGTGGAAGAGGGCTGACATGACATAGTGGGAGTGACCAGTAAGGATGGCTATGCAGTTTCGGGACGTGCTGTTCCATACACGGATCGTCTGGTCATCTGAGGAGGATATCTAGGTGATTCAAGGGGATTGGTTCAAGGAGATGAAGAGACTTGTGTGAAGTACGCACGATCCAAGGCATTTCGTGATGAAATTGGACAGTTCGCACGTAATCTAGATGTCCGTGTAGAGTAAAAAGGCATTTTCTGTTTTGCGGTCGAAGGTCTGGAACCAATGAATGCGAAGAAAGTTTGGATGCCAAGCGCATTTACTCACCCCAGACCTTGATCTTATAGTCGTCGCCCCCAGTTACTAATAGCGGTCTACTGGGATGGATGGCGACAGCGCGAACAGGTCCTTGATACAGGTCAGAATTTAAATTTCATGCAAAAGCATAGTGAGTCACCTTCATGTTCTTCGAATCTGTCGACCAAAACGCCCATGCGGTAGTTCCACAACTGCACACTGCCATTGTGCAAGGAAGCCGCGAGCAACGGCTGCGTTGGGTGAAAGGCGAGGCCTAGGAATGGGTAATGAGGTTTTACGAAACGTTTTCTGGCTTATTCGACAAACCCTTCACGCGGTTGCTCTTTGATTCGAACTTTGTGAGCATCACAGACATGATGGAATACGCGAACGTGGACGCGGAATTGAAAAAAGAGTTGAAGACAGAGAGCAAGCGAGCTAAAGATAGGATAGTCTGAGGATACGAGTGTTTATATGCGTCAAAATGATGCCCGACGTACCAAGATATGCTCGCTCTCAGGGTTTTGTGTGTCAAGAAGTGGGTGCTACAAGACGGGTTTGTTGTTGTCGGGACACGGCAGCGTGGGCTGATTACCAAAACCGGCCACACTTCCTACGCTCGTGGTCCTCCACACAGTTATTGAGATTTTTGAATATTAACTACTGTATTCGAGCGGGTGCTGTCGCATGGGCGTTTTGGGTCTCACGCCGTTCTTGCACAAAACCTGGTGCGTATTGCTCTCGTCACCCTTTTACCGCGTGTCTCACTCAAGAAGCCCGCAGGTGATCACACAGCTACCCAATCGTCTCCAATCCCTGTCCAATAAGACACTGGTAATGTAATCGCAGAGGGCCTTTCCTACCTTTTTGCCCCCAGTGATCTCACTGGTTGTTTCTTAGCGATGGCACTCTCGTCACGCAACGGTTCCACTTTGCACCTATGCCCCACAAATACAGGCACGTCCTGGGATGGTACCGCCTCATCCAAGAGCTCAGGGAACACGGCATTCGCGCCATTTGCGTGTTTGATGGCGAAGAACGGACGGTCGCGAAAAGCAGCGAAGTGTGTGTTCCCTCTCCACAATCACTTCTGTATTATTGACACGCAGTGCAGCAAAACCGGCGGCGAAACATAAGGCGTACAGACGTTTTTAGAGGGGAAATAGAATCCGACAGATTACGAAGACTGCTGGCTCTGACCAGAGGCCTGGACACACTGCGTCTTCTTGATAAAGACGAACGTTTACACACTATGACATCGTTTCGGAATCGAATGACAAGTTTACAAAGCCACTTTGTTCCCAGGCAGTACTCAGACCAACAGCCCTCCACGGATCATTCCCTACGGCGCGCCACTTCAGAAGCCGAGCTCAATTTAGCTCAAAGGGAGAGCCCGTGGCTTGATGAAGTGGACCTCGACGAACTCTATCATGAAGATGGCTTGTCTGTTACAACTGACAAAATTACCCCCGATGACATCGATGCGGTGTAAGTCGCGCCCCTGGTTACCTCGCATGAAAATTAAACCCAACATCCTAGGATTGACCACTACAGCGCCGGAACCGAAGATTCGGACTCCCAGTGCTTCGGCCAGTTATTGTTACCTTCTAACAAGGTTGATCAAGGGGATGATAGACATGATTTCATTGACCGTTTTGCTATGCCAGATGCGGATCTTCCTGAAGATTATCAAGAAGGCAAAAAATGGCAAAGTCTGGCGTCGTCCCTCACCGATCTGTACATGCATTACCGTCGCGGTAGGGCTGAACTAGACGTGATGCCCACCACCATCAGTTCTGCTACGCCCTCCGTGTTCGCGTCACAGGAGTCGGCGGAGCCCGCGAACGCTCAAGCTCAACTAGATGCGCTCTCATCGGCCGTCCCTCTAATCCATCCCTCCTCTGAGGTCATGGACCCTGCAGACGTTCAAGTCCAAGCCGCTATGTCCAAGACCCAGCACCAGCTGACCGTCGAAGAAGGTAGATTCTGGGAGAAACTCACGGATCCTGACGAGGTTGTAGACCGCGACGAGTCGACGACCGCGGCCATCCTCGCGTTCCTCCGAGAGAAGAGCACTTTCATGGTCCAGTCTTACCTACGCCGTAATAACCCCCCGACCGTAGTCACGTACGATGAGAGCAAGAACATCCTGGACGCGATGGGCGTGCCGTGCATCGAGTCTACCGGCGCCTACGAGGCGGAGGCCCTCGCCTCCTCCCTCGTGCTGAACGGCTGTGCGGACTACGTCGCCAGCGAAGACACAGTACGTATCTGGCCCCTCGGACCCCACCCATTCTCTCACTTCCCTTCACCCGTAATGCTCATCATCCCTCCCCCCAGGACGTAGTCGTCTACGGAGCGCCGCTCCTCCGCAACATCACGAGCAGGGACAAAGCCCTCCTGCTCATCTCGGGCTCCGAGGTGCGAGCCGCGCTCCGCCTCGACGCGCCCGCCTTCGTCGACTTTGCGATCCTCCTCGGCACGGACTTCGCGCCGCGCATCCGGAACATTGGCCCGCGCCGCGCGCTACAATACATCCACAAGCACCGCACGATAGAGCACATCCTCACGGAGGAAAAGCAGTACCTCCCACGCGTCCCGCTCCAGTCGTATCTTGGCGCCGTGCGTGCCGCGCGCGACGTGTTCGTGAGGCTTCCGCCTGTCCCGCCCGCGCACATGCTGGAGCCGAAGGAATATCGGGTGGATGAGGTAGCTACGATACTAGGGTCGCATCATTTACAGCGCTTCTTGGAGCCTCACACGCTCCTTGGCAGCCTACAGGGCAACTACTTTAATGATAACCCTGCCGCCGCAATCTAATTTGTTTGGGCGACCTGTGAGGTTCTTAATTCGCATGTCGGTGTGTTGCACCACAAGAGATAAATTAATGTCACCAATGGGGAATAGAGAAAATGGATACAGCAATGCCATCATCGACAGGTCGTGATAAAGTGATCGTTAAGACAAAAAACAAAAAAGAACGCCGACCACAGGACTGTATGACTGTATGATTACATCTCGCTCTTGAGAATGATGCTGTAACATCGTTCACAGAAGGTCTTATTATCCCGCAAGAAGAAAGACGGATTATCGAACGGTTTGTCGCAGCCCTGTATGCCCGAAAAGAAGTGAGCCGAGTAAGCGACGAGCGCCAAAGAAGCTAAAAGGGACGAAACATACAGTACAGCAGAAGCACTGCCAGTGATATTTCCCGCCAAGTGCTTCCACAGCTTGCATGCCGTCGCGAATGACCCCCTTGCACCTCTTGCATTTCGGAGACCGAAGCCTCACATGGCACTCCTCGCAATACGGGTATCCTTTGTACACCGTGAAACCGACATCGTCGTTCTCAAATTCGCCATCGCCTTTGAAGGTGACGCCACCTGCGCCCTGAGCATCTTGGCGATCGATGCTAGGAGCCAGAAATGGGTCGCCGCATTCGGAGCAGAAGAAATGGTGTTCGTGGTATGTACGTTTGCCAAGCTCAGGGTCGTCTAGGGTGATGAATCGCTCATCCACAATGGCGGTCTTACAATGATAGCACCGCGGTGCGAAGCGCTAGTAACACCGCCGCTCAGGCTCGCAATCTCGGGTCGTCAACAAATAAAGGACATCACGCACCTCGTGGTAGTCGAGATGGCAGTAAGGTTTGCCATCGCGCTCGTACGAGCTCACATATTCGAGAAGGGTAGTACAGTCAGAACACCGGAAGCAGCCTGGGTGCCATCGGACACCCATTGCACTGACGATACGTCCGACAATCGGCCCACCACAGCCCCCGCACGCAAGCCCGCCACCGCGACGCGCGGATGATGCTGGAGGGAATACTCGCCCACCACCTGTGGCTGGCGAAGGTGTATTGTTCACGAGTCCGGGTTCATGGCGAGTCTCGTCGATCGGGGACGCATCGCCATAATCCGCATCTAGCGCCGAGGCGGTGGGATCGGAAAAGGTAATTTGTGGCAGCTCTGGCTCAGATACAATAATCGAGGCATTTCCCCCTTCGTCCCCGAGATTGCCACCACCGCCTCCGGGAGTTGAAATACGCGGTATCGTCACTCTGGTGGTGGTCACTTGTGGCTCTGATGGGGCGGGCTTTCCTGAAACGAATCTCTGGGAAAAGGCTGACGGCGGAGGGCGGGAGACGGTCGGTGGCTGCGCACGAGGGCGCTCTACTGGTACTGCTGGAGGCTGGCGCACGCTTCCTGGGGTGACCGAGCGACTGCGAGCCGCTTGATGTACCGACGTGGACGACACCTGAGGTAAACTAACAGTGACTTTGTCCGGCGACGACGGAACGGAGGCCGCGTTACGACGTGGAGCGACTGGCGAATCATGCATCAAAGGAGGTTTGTGGGAACTCGATGCCATAGACCGGGTCTTTATCCGAGGCACAGGCCGATTAGCAACACCGGATGGGGAAGGAGAGCGCCGCAATGAGGGAGGCGGTGCGTCATCCAAGTTGACATATTCCTGCTTTGAGTTGCGGGTTCGATTGACAGAAGGTTGTTCTACAGCTCCAGGTTTGGGTGCACGTGGAAGAGGGGCGAGGGAGTTGGCCCATCCGGTGGGTGAGGTAGGTGTTGAGACAGGAAACCGTGAGGGTCCTGCTACCGGGGGAAGGACGGGTGATGATCGTAGGGTCGCTGACTGAGTCGAACGATGATTGGGCTGTGTTGAAATATTTTGCAGTGGTGGCTGAGGGAGTGTGGATGAGCGATTTGAACGGCCACGAGGTAATTCATCTGCCTTGTCCTGGTCAATGGACGCCGGCGCTCGAGTATGCTTTGTGTTGTTGCGACTTATGACAGATCGTGATTTGGGGGGTAAATCGCGGATTCCGTATTGTGGACCTGGCGACGAGTGATCCATTTGAGGAGCTTTCCCATTCTGGGACGATTTTCCATCATCGTCTGATGAAGAAGGAGAAATCGGACGAGACGGCACGGAACCCTTTGTCGGAGAGGCTGGTCGAGTTGAAAAATGACCCGAAGATCCAGCCGCAGCGGGTAAAGAGGAACTGCTTTTGGCAAGTTTGATGGGTGACGTTGGGAGAGTGTGTGCTCTCACGGGGGAGGACAAAGGATTGGGAAGTACCCGAGCACCTTCCCCAAACAAATTAATTGTGGGAGGAATGAACGGAGGTTTGCCAACGGAGCCATCAAGCGGCGACGGTGGTAAAGGCCTCCCGCTGGTAAAGCTCTTGCTGCGATCTCGTGGTGGCTCGCTGACATCAGGAGATGGTACGGAGCTCGAAGATCCCGAGGGACCTGAGTTCATAGCCTCCTGTGAGCTGGACGCGCTAACTGCTGGACGGTCTAAAGAAGGATCAGGGAGAGAGCGTTTCCAGTACGGAATGAATCTGGTCCCTGAAGGACCTGAAGCAGAGGGATCATTAAAGGACAACGCTGACGCCACGGGCGAAGCAGAGGTTGGCTTTATACCATCCTTTGCCGGACTAGAGCTCCTTATGGCAGTATCTGAGCAACTGCCAGGAGCAGTACGGGGAAGAGGAAGAGGGCGCCTGCCACTCGTTGGAGAAGTGGGAGAAGGGGACGGAAGGGTGGAAGCAAGCTTGGGCGATGGAAAGGTAACACCAGAACTAGGCAGCGAACTTGGGCCTAGTGAGCGAGCATGGGATGGTGGCGAAGTGGGTATTGGATGAGGCCCGGGCGTAGGTAGTGGAGGACGGAAAGCAGAAGATGAAGGTGCGCCAGGCGTAGGCAATGGCCTCCGAGGGAGGCCATTGGAAACGGGGCTTGTCGGTGGAGAAGAACAGCTTACATGAGGAAGTGCAGGCAGTTGTTGGGGATATTGAGGACTTGGTGCTGGAATTGGGTGATGATTAGAAGCAAGCTGGGACGAGAAATGATCAACTTGATGTGTGTGGGCAAGGTAATGCAAAGGGACGGGTGAAACCGGCGGGGGCAATGGTTGGGCGTGAGCGTGATGGTGTTGATACGTAGGCATTGCATAGGCCTGGGAGGAGTCCGGCCGAGGTGGATACTCGTCAGCGGTAGTGGTCGAGTATTCTGACGAAGTGTAAAGGCGAGGTTGTTGCTGCTGGTAGATATGTGCGTATTGGTTGGACATGATGACAGCAGGAACTACTGTTTGTAAAAGGATATCAGACCTGTGATGGAATTGAACATAAACAGGCAAACGCAAAGTGGTCGCCCAAGTCGTCAGCAATGGCAACGCGACAAGACTCAATCATCATCCCGTAAGCTGCTGCTCTTGCCACTCCTCTTTGCCCCATTTCATCCACTCAACTCGACTCGTCATACCCATGGCAACTAACAGGCTCAACCTGGACGGCCTTTTGATCTTTGAACAGCCATTCGCCAGGGTATCCTCGTTTCATTCTCATCTCTCCATTCCTCAGCCTTAACCCAGCCATCAGGTTCCATATGAGAACTATCGCAAGGTCTTTCGTACCGCCCAGAAGAACATAGAGCGCGAGCTCGGCGCCATCCAGACGTCCTCTAACGACTTGGCCAAGAATGCCCAAAATTCTTGCCAAGACCCGCAGGAAGCCATCAAATCCCTCGAGGGCATGATAGGCAGAGTCGAAGGCCTCAAACGAAAAGTCCGTACCCACGTCTTTCCCGTCTTAAGTCGCTCATTTCGTTTTATGGGATTAGTTATCTGATCTGCACCAAACTGCAGGCTCGCCGACGTTGAATGTCACGCGTGAGCGATGCAAGCATCTGGCCCTCATTGAGGATGTCCAGAGCTCCAAAGACTCTGAATACATCAGATGGGTCGACACGCGCCTAGACAGGTGGATAGTGGATTGGGTCCTCCGCCATGGTCGGGAGCGGACTGCTCGGCACATAGCCCAAGAGAAGGGAATCGAGGTAAGCCTCGAACATTCGCGATCCTTTTGGTTGACGCCCTTTCTCGCGTGATGATGCTTAGGAGCTGGTCGACATCGATTTATTCATGGACATCCGCCGAATAGAGGATGCCTTGAACAACCACAGCTGTACGGAGGCGTTGGCGTGGTGCAGCGAAAATAAGAGTGCCCTTCGGAAGTTGAAGGTGCTTTCCCCTCCCATTTGACCCATCCTTCGACTCTGATCTTGCGGTAGAGCACGCTTGAGTTTGATTTGCGTCTTCAAGAATACATCGAGCTAGCTCGCGATCGACGAACGACAGACGCCATCGCCTACGCGAAGAAGCACCTCATACCATGGCAAGAAACACACTTGACGCAAATTCAACAGGCCTCCGCCTTGCTCGCATTCCCGCGAACTACGGCATGTAACCCGTACAGAGTACGTGCAGCCAGTATGACATATATTGTTGGGTCTTTACCTCTCAAGCTAGAGGCTGTACGACCTGAATCGGTGGTCAAACCTCGTCCAGTCGTTCCGCCTCGCGATTTTCAGCCTCAATACATTGCCGTCTGAACCCTTATTGCATCTCGCGCTGTACGGCGGTTTATCCTCGCTCAAACTACCGACATGTTATGACAGCAACCTGAAAAACCGCGACTGTCCCGTCTGTGATCCTTGGCTTTGCAAGCTAGCAGAAGAAGTTCCATTCAGTCATCACGTTAACTCGACCATCGTCTGTCGCTTGAGTGGCAAAATTATGGACGAGGACAATGCCCCAATGGCGTTTCCTAATGGCTATGTTTATTCCAGAGAGGTAAGAGCTGTGTTCCCCCTCTCCAAATGCGGATAGTTCCCCGTCCCCGTCTTAATATTGCTTACTCATTATCCGGGACAACGAACAGGCTTTGGAAGAGATGTCAGCACAGAACGAGGGAAGGGTCAAGTGCCCCCGCACTCAGGACGAGTGCGAGTTCTACAAGTTGAAGAAGGTGTTCATATCCTGATCCTGGCTTTCTTTCTTTACTTGTATTATTGCACGATACCCTCCCTCTTCACACCATCATTCACACACCCGTGATTGTCAAACATCCTACACTCCACTCTATCCACATGGTACATTCACGGCTTTCAACCACCGACGTGGCATGCCTGCCTGCGACCGCATGCGATATTTCCGGGACGTCCTTCCGACGGCGGATATGTAATAAGATGAGAAATCCGCACCCAAATACTTCCGTGAGCTCGAATTGTACCTAGCAGGTACGAACTTGGAAAGGCTTCCGCAAAAGAGTGGTAAGGCACCATACGCGCGACTCGAAATGCCCGAGTCCACCTTCCGAGTCATCATCACTGCGCCACACTTGCCACACTGTGGCTCGGCTATCAATTTGGAGCACGTATCCGTCGGGCGAGAATACCGAATGACCCCTTGAACTTTTCTAGAGCCCGATCGATGTACTGTAAAGAGAAATTCTAGAACGTAAGAGACGAGCTGCTTTAGGATGAGCATAGCTGATACTGTATGACACGTGCTTACAATCACTCAACCAATGTGTCACCACGAACGTTAGCCCTCTTCTTCACTCGCAAAGCACAGTGATGGCCGGGGCTCGATTGGGCGTTCGATCCTCGCAGCCATACTCGGTCCGAATGAAGCGTTCAGAACGGAAAGGTGCACAACGCTGGAAAATGTGTCCCAAAAATCGTACCAGATCATCGATTATTACAGCGTCGCCCATTTGTCCGCCGAACTCTCCGCATTAGGCGCTCTGGACGGCGAGCTGTGCAGAAAGATTCATGCGCCGAGAAAGAAACTGTGCAAGGACGGGCGCCCACTTCTCACGACCATCATTCTTTCAGAGGTGAGTGTTTTATTGTAACAGACGTGTTGTTCCCAAGGTTACCGCATGGCACCCCATAAGCAGTTCCATCTACTACATGATCGTCTCTACAGTGCCACTAGCACGTCTAGCT
>Ga0307510_10004290_pt1 | contig 16767 bp, 11 predicted proteins | sample 12_EM_MG_FD_207224 | JGI IMG/M metagenome (GOLD analysis project Ga0307510, IMG submission 207224) | Populus trichocarpa ectomycorrhiza microbial communities from riparian zone in the Pacific Northwest, United States - 12_EM | ecosystem: Host-associated > Plants > Roots > Unclassified | place...
TAATTCATTGAATAATCAAAATTTATCTTTATCAAAATTATTTTTTATTCATTGTTTCAACTCCAATTAAAATTGATTTTATAATTTAAAATCATAATTATTATATTAGACTCAAGATTCAACTTGATTTAGGGTTTGAGTTGGTTTGAGTGATTAATTCATCTGATCAATTCTATAATAACAATGTAAATTTTTTAAAATTAATTTAATCAAGTTTTATCTAGATTGAATTGATCAACTAAAACATGTGTTAATCTATTGAATTACTAAAAATTAATCCGGTTAATAATTGATCTGGTTAATATTACTAAAAATTGATCCGGTTAATAATTAAAACGGTTTAAAAATAAATATAATTTACACTACAATCCAAATTAATAGATTAGTAGAGTTTAAAATTATGATTAAAACATGTAGTATAAGTGGTTCACAAATTTCAACTAGTAATCTTATAAATATAAAGAGAAAGGATAAAAGAACAAATTAAGCTATTTTCCTCTGAATTTGTCTCTAACAAAAGTGATAAAGTGGTTATATTTGAAATATTAATGGACGTTTTCATATTAAAAAAAAAAAAAACCTGAAGAAAATCGACCACTCATAATGATCATGGAGCAGACCGAACCCAACCCAAATCATAATAAGGCTCCATTCAGCCCATCCTTACTCGGAAAGGAGGCGGTTTCGGTGCTGGAGGTTGTTTTACCTAAATCAAAATAAGCCCAAGCTCTTGCTCGCCGGTTATTGCAGCCTATTACCATCATAGTCCAACACCACAAAGAAGCGCCGGAGTTTCTCCACAGAAGCTAGCTCTGGTGTTACTGGCGGTTCAGCTCTTCAATTTTTCAGGTATCTATTTTATTCTACTTGTTTATAGCTGTCGGAATTTTATTAAAAAACCAAGACAAATGAACATGGTGCCAATACTAAGAAGCTGTCTTAGAAACGCCCATCTTTTTAGTCGTTCTTCTTGTGTTTCTTCTCCACAATCATCTTCCCTGTTTACAAGCACTAAATTTTATCATCAAGAAAAGCGTCTAGACCCTAGAAATCAGTCGAGTGTTAACTTAGTCGCTGCTAAAGTTCGTGCGGGAAGCAGTCCTGATGAGATTCTTCTGTCTTTGGCGTACGATAAAGTGTGTAATAACATCGAGGTTTCTAATAGCCTTGTTGACAAATTGCTCTCCCGCTTTAAGGATGATTGGAAATATGCCTTGGGTGTTTTTAGATGGGCTAGATTACGCTCTGGCTATAAACATAGACCCAAGGCGTATGATATGATGGTGGGCAATCTGGGGAAAATGAAACAAATGGATCAAATGAGGGCTATTAGAGGAAATGAATCGAAATCATCTAGTTACACTCAACACTGTGGGTAAGGCCATTAAAAGGTTTTCTAGGGCAAGAGAATGAGAAGATGCTGTGAGGATGTTTGATGAGTTGGGAACTTTCAGGTTGGAGAAGAACACGGAGTCTATGAACTAGTTGCTTGTCACCCTTTGCAAAGAGGGCTATGTTGAGCAGGCCCGCGCTATCTTCTTGGAGCTTAAGTCGCATATTTGGCCTAATGCTCACACATTTAACATTTTAATTCATGGTTGGTGTAAAGCCAATCGGGTTGACGAAGCACTCTGGACTCTCCAAGAGATGAAAGGGTATGCTTGCCACCCTTGTGTAATCAGTTACTCCACCATCATCTTATTCTATTGCCGCCAATACAACTTTTATAAGGTTTATGAGCTCCTTGATGTGATGAAATGGAAGCACAAGGGTGCCCAACAAATGCTGTTACTTACACCACCATCACTGTTTTTTCTGGCCAAGTCACAAAATTTTGAGGAGGCTTTACAACTAGCTCAGAGGATGAAGTCAGCTGAATGTAAACCTGATACGGTTTTTTACAATTCCCTGATGGGAGAGCTGGTCGATTTCAGAAGGCCGTTGATTTTTTTTGAGGAGATGCCAAATACAGGGGTCTCTCGTGATCCATCTACCTATAACTCCATGATTGCTATGCTCTGTCATGATGGTCAAGTATCAAAGGCCCTTTCTCTTCTCAAGCAGATGGCAACGTTGGCACATTGCAAGCTTGTTGGTCAGGCGTTCTACCCATTGCTTAAGGCATGCTTTAGAATTGGAGACATGAATTTGTTGATTCAATTAATGGATGACATGGTGAAAAAGCATCAGCTAAGTCTTGATAGATCAGTCTATGCTCTTTTAATTCATGGCCTTTGCAGAGCAAACAAATGCGAGTGGGCTTGCCATCTGTTCAAGGAAATGATCGGTAAAAATATAGTACCAAAATATCAAACATGTCATTTGCTTTTGGAGGAGGTCAAACTAAAGAATATGTATGATACTGCTGAGAAAATTGAAGATTTCATGAAAAAATTATAAATGCACGGCACAAGCTTCCCTAATCCATGGTGAACATCTTCGAATCTTTTCTTCTTCATAAACTTATTTTTCTCCCATAGAATGTGGTATACTGATACATGGCATTTTAGCATGCTGGTGCTATTTTTGGTCAATTTAGGATGCCTTTACTGATAGCTTTTTTTTGTTTTCTTTCCTTTTCTTTTTGGTTCTTCGTTCATTAAAGAAAAAACTGGTGTTTGGTAGATTTAGTTCATGTTTTTGCACTTGAACTGTTAATCAAATCAAGGTTTGGATCACGATTGCAAAGACATTTTCCTGATAATGAATCATATAAATCAATGAGTCACAGGATTTGTAGACAAATTCAAAAGGTTAAATTACCCAAAATTATCTTGAACGGGTCGAATTGAACCTAGCTCTTGACCTTTAATTTGTTTCATTTAAATACCTCCAACTATTTTTTTGGTAAAAAATAGGTTTTTCTGTTAATTTTGACCGTAAAATGATAGCCTAGAAACACAACATGTATAAAAAAAGCTAACAGAAGGACGGAAACTTGATGGACGAGTCTGTTTTTATCAAAAAATAATCCATGGTATTCAAATAAAAGAAATGTTATATCATATTCTTGGAATTAGTCCTGCGGACACTCCCTGTGCTGTAACTTACATTGAAAAAGACACACCTCGTGGTTTTTTGCATCCATTGACTATCTTCTTTCGAAAAACTATCAATAGGCCCTCCCATGGCTTCCATCCAAAAGCATGTCGTGAATGTTTCGACACCCTTATCAGAGCATTATAGTTCAAATTTAGAAGGTATTTACTTCAAGTTTAATAAGTAATTGAGGTAATTTGGGGCAACCCCTTGTGTGGGGGTTAATGCACAGCGACAATGGTGGATGATGAAAGCCAAAGGGGTTGTATTACTTCCATTGATAGCGTGCTCGGTACATTAAGCTGGCTACTCGAGTTCTTAAGTTTGATATTCAACGCACCTCTGGTTTTAGTTCTATAATGCCTATGGTTTATTCTTTCTAGTAACTTGTGATGGTTGGGTGATGAGAAGAGGACTTGCCAGTTAGATTTTATATTCTGAATTCACCGATTCTTAGCACGATTTCGGTCCTTTTTGGCCTCGTTGAGAATACCCGAACCAAAAATGTTTTGAAGGCAAGATTTCCCATGAACACGTAACATGCTAATGACCACTGCTGATTTTTCCTGAAATAGTGGATCATATGGCAGTGGATTGAAGATAATAATTCAATTTCCCCTCTGCGTGATTTGAGTTGCTAGTTTTGGTTTTGATACTGTGGTTTTACCCTTCGTTTTGGTTCTACTAAGAGAGGTTGGTCTATGACAACTCTCCGTGATGATCTTACAATCCAATCCCTGTTTTTAATTTTAAGGTTAAACGTTAGTGGAGCTCACACACTTGACTAAAGATCCCAGATGACATAGCTTGTCTCTTCTCTTTGAATCCATCGAGTTTCGAATGATTTGGTAGATCACTAACTTGAGATCTTTGCTGTTTTGTGCTTGCAATCTAGTATATATCATTATCAGCTGGTTTGACTCTTCGGTGCACATCAAAGATGCAGCGTCACATGATCTTGTCTGTGTGATCAGATAACAATTAAATAATTGTAGGAAAACCATATCTCGTGATCCAATGTTGGTGACAGGTGACGAGAAGTAAAACAAAAACAAGAAGTGACTGGATGGGCCATGGAATTGCTTTCACGAGGATGTCCTCGGAGAACATGAAGCCAACCATGCATGTGCAACATGGGCCAGTTTTCGAGTATTTTATCAGGTAAACCGGTAAATCTTTTCTTACTGTACTTGAAAGCATCTTTCTCCCGTAGCAAACCCTCCTCCTGTCTATACATGGAAGAACTCAAACTGATTGATAGAGAATTCATTTAAGTTGCTTTCATAGAAAAGAAGTCTTGACGTAGATGATGCTTTCTTCATGTATTTCAGAACGGAATTTAATCTTGATTGACATATATAAATCGTTTTGAGAATCTAACATAAAGTACTATACCTCATTTACTCCTCTGATATTACTAGTTTGAGTCTTTCAAATCTTAGAGCTATTAGAGACTTACATGGTCGTTAATTTTAGGATCCGTAGAATTAGTCGAGGTATGCACAAGCTAACCCGAACACCCACGTTAATATAAAATAGAGGTCAATAGTTAACCCCTGCAGGAAGTTAATCCTGAGGGGTCTAGCTCAACTGATCAGGTTCTTAATTTACTTCTCATAGATTACTAGTTCGAGTTTCACAAACCTCGTGGCTACTGGAGGCTTACATGGTCGTTAACTTCAGGGTCTGTAGGATTAGTTAAGGTGCGCTCAAACTAACCCGAACATTGATAAAACGCCACATAATAGGTTGAATAGCATGCACAATATTTACAGGCCTGGTTTAAATATTTGAGGGTCGGTTTGGTGAGCCGGCAGTGCTTCGAAGTGATCGAGGTCAGTAACAAGATTGGAGCAGATAGCAAGGGGGATTATTACAGTGAAATTTGGATTGGCTACTTTGTTTTTTTTTTTTTTTGGTTCGAAGTAGAGACTGAGTGATTTCTGTGCAGTCCAATTTGTTGGATTGCTATCGTCAAATCTTTGTCCTCTTTTTGGAACACTGTTTGAAAACACGGTTGAGAAACTGTTTTTTTTTTTAAGAATTTAATTTTTGTTTTTTTTATATTGTTTTTATATATTAATGTTAAAAATAATTTTTAAAAAATAAAAAAATATTATTTTAATAAAAAAAATTAAATTACAATAGCTCGTGCTGCTCTAATGGAAAATATCAGTCGGCATGTTACACCTACCACATGGTCGGTTCCAGCTCTTACAATAAATTGACAGCCATTGGATCATTCCTTGAGCTATCCAATCAAAGGATATGATTTGCTTGTACTGCAAAATCAATCAAGGTTTGCATCATATAAAGAAGAACAGATACATGCCAACTATTTTTTAAAAATAATTTTTATTTAAAAATATATTAAATTATTTTTTTATTTTTTTAACATTATTATATTTAAATATTTTAAAAAATATTAATTTAATTTTTTTTAAAATGAAACATATTTTACATTCCTATACACTCACTAAATATTTTTCAAATAGCTTTTTACTTATAAATATATTAAAATAACTTTTTTCATGTATTTTTTTTATTTTTTATATTAATATATCAAAATAGTAAAAATATTAAAAAAATATTAATTTAATTATTTTTAAAGAAATTTTTTTTTAAAATAACAGAAACAGAAATTGTTCTGCCACCCCCTAATAAGTCAACCTGATTGTGCTGCTCTTAAAACACTTTATTTTAAGACAACAGAATCAACAACCGACACTGTCCTGGTATCTACTTAAGCAGCTAAGTTTCTAGCTGGATCAACACTAAAATGCAAGGAACCAGCGAATGAAAGGAGAGATCTTGCGACATAATCACGGGGGCAACTCCTAGAGCGAGAGGAAAAATTAATGAAACATCAATTTGATTGACTGATGGTTTGTAAGTAACTGGGTGGAGGTTTTTTATTAGTGGAGTTAGATGCATTAGCCTAACAAACTTCGGTTGCATTAACGGCAGAATGAAGCCATTAATGAATGTGCTTTGTCTGTCACTGTCCTTGAACATAGTTAACAGACCGGATAATGAGTTGCGCATCCTTGCATGGCTTTCTTCGTCCAATTATGCAAGTTCTGATAAGCTGGTGGCCTGGCTTGGGACATATATTAGTTAAGGCCATGGATGCTTTGAGTGCATAATGCAAAATTAGAATATGGAAGGGGAGGGTGTTAAATACCTTGAATAGCAGATAATTTGATGCAAAAAGCCAAAGATACGAAAGCTATGTGAATTGGGAGAGAGTGTAGACCCATCCGTCCCTCGTTTCCTTGAAGGAAATGGAATTAAAGTTTCTTTTTCACGGACCAAAAGGAATCTAATGCAAACTCCTTTTCTCCACCACGAGAAAGAAAGAAATTTCCCAAAAGGCTAAAAACCAAGTGGTCATTTTCTTTATGTTATCTTCTGCAAACAGTTGAAAGGGTGGTATGGCTTGGCCTGTGTATCCTTTCTTCATTTCCTCTACTTTCACAAGATGCTCTTCTTCATTCATTGCATGTGGAGCCTCGTTTAAGCGACAGTTGCCCTCTTTGCCTCCTGTTCCCTCTATATCATCTGGTTTGCTGTGGGTTTCCTTTGATAGTTCTCTGTTTCTTCCCCTGTGCCTCGCTTAACTCCCACGAGCTGTGATCTAATTTTTATTCCTGAATTCCAATATTCCTTATCCCTGCAACTTTCCCAAAAACTTTCTCACATAAAAAGAATCAATTCCACTTTGAAAGGTTGAGCTAGCAATCATTACTAGCTGATGGCCTTTCACTCTTACCACTTTTGCTCTCATTTTCACAACTTCCCGCTGGATTCTTGAATTCTCTGCGTTTTCTTGATTAAAACATCTGCTGGGTACTTACTCAACTCTACTAATTATTACTGTTTTTTTATCATCGAATATAGGCAACGATGCCACCTTCGCACTTTCCTCTTAGGTGGGAAAGCACTGGAGATCAGTGGTGGTATGCGACACCCATTGATTTTGCAGCTGCTAATGGCCACTATGACTTGGTGAGGGAACTTCTTTACCTTGACACGAATCTCCTAATCAAACTCACTTCCCTTCGTCGGATTCGTCGGCTAGAAACTGTTTGGGACGACGAGGAGCAGTTCAATGATGTTGCCAAATGTCGTTCTCATGTAGCCAGGCAGCTCCTGCTAGAATGCGAAACAAAAAGAGGTCACAACACTCTCATTAGAGCTGGATATGGTGGTTGGCTTTTGTACACTGCTGCCTCGGCTGGTGATGGGAGCTTTGTCAAGGAATTGTTGGAGAGAGACCCTCTTCTTGTTTTTGGAGAAGGAGAATATGGTGTTACTGACATATTTTATGCCGCGGCCAGGAGCAGGAACTCTGAGGTTTTCAGGCTCTTGCTTGATTTCTCTATTTCACCACGTTGTGGCCTTGGCTCTGGAGGAGAGTTGGTAGAGCAGCAGATTGAGAGTCATTCGGAATTTAACTGGGAGATGATGAATAGAGCTGTCCATGCTGCGGCTAGAGGTGGGAATTTGGAGATCTTGAAGGAGCTTCTAGGAGATTGCTCTGATATTCTGGCTTATAGAGATGCTCAAGGGTCCACGGTCTTACATGCTGCCGCAGGGAGGGGGCAGGTCGAGGTAAGGCCTATTCTGTTTTGTGCTTTTTCAGTAACTCTAGATACTCGTTCTTGTACTTCTAGTTTCATGGTCAGAAGCTTTACTGATATCTTAGTTTGCTGGTGCATGGTTGTCATTCCTTTCCTCTTTTCTGAGTACATGTTCCAAGTGCATTAAGTTATTATGATGTAGAAAGGACAGTCATCTAATATTAAATGACTGGTAGAGAAAGATTGATTTCCCCCATTTGAGGAAAGGACCTGTTTGTGATGCTTTTGATTAGACTCCTTGATTGCTCCTGGTTTAATTCCCCCCCTTGTTTCAACAGTTCACATCTTTCATTGGTTTTAAGTGAATTTCTCCACCTATGATTTTAGAATATGTTAAGATACAGGTTTGCTTATGCATATGAGTTGGAGTAGGGAGGATTTCATAGGTTGATATTTATGACTTGCAAATCCTGAAACTGCTAGTAGCATAGTCAGTAAAGCATGAAGTTAGAATTAAGCTCTGCTTATGGGTGATACCATTTTTTAACTCATGAGCCTTTACTATACTGATTGTTGAATTTTATCTGACTTTTCTCAAATAGTACTTAAGACCAAGGATTCAATAAGTTCCTCAAAAATGAAACGAAGCCGTATGCAATAGTGCAGTTACATGATGCCATTTCCATCCAAATTTCCATTTCTGAGACCTGCCATCCTTGAAACACATGTTTGTCGGTGTACCATTTGGATTTTTGTTGTTCAGGTGCCAATTTTATCATCAGTTCATATTTTATGAGCCTTCTTCAAATCAAGAACCTTGACTTATCAAATAGGTATTAAGCCTTTTCTGGGAGAATCCCATATTGCTGTTAGCCGCAATGCATACATTGGCAGAAGTCCCATATTGCTGGTTCTTACAGTAAGAGTCTACTCATTTTACTTCTTGAAAGAAATGGCCAACAGATCATAGGAGTTATCTTTTCTTTTTTACTTCTGTTTGATGGACTGGCTATCAGATGTCAGGAACGCTCCTATCTACTCACGTGGAATCTCATGATTGGAAATGTTTTATATCTAGAGCCCATCTGCTGGCATGTAATTGCATACCTATCGCGAGTCCATTTCTGTTACTATTACCCCTTCATTTTTTATTTTGTGCTCGTGCAGGGACGAATCCACTTTGTTCTTCATGGTGATATCCCTATCCTTTGGACCTAAGAAAAGTAGCACTTACAGAATAATCTATCCTGTTCATGCAGGTGGTTAAGGATCTTATTACATCCTTTGATATCATTGCCTCCAAAGATTATCAAGAGAACACAGCACTGCATGTGGCTGCTTACAGGGGTTACTTAGCTGTGGCAGAGGTTCTGATACTTGCATCTCCCTCACTCGCAACCTTTACAAACAGCTATGGAGATACTTTTCTCCATATGGCAGTGTCAGGTTTTCGAACCTCTGGTTTTCGAAGAGTGGATTGGCAGATTGAGCTCATCAAGCAGTTAGCAAGTGGTAAAATTTTGAATATCAAAGATGTCATCAATGTCAAGAACAATGATGGAAGAACAGTTCTTCATTTGGCTGTAATTGAGAATATTCAGTCTGATCTGGTGGAACTTCTCATGACTGTACCATCAATCAACTTAAATATCCGTGATGCAAATGCCATGACTCCACTAGATCTCCTCAAGCAACGACCGAGATCAGCATCTTCTCAAATCTTAATAAAGGAGCTGATTTCAGCCGGGGGGATCTCTAATTGTCAGGATAACATAGCTAGAAGTGCTATGGTTTCCCATCTGAAAGGGCATGGTATAGGAATGAGTCCTGGCACTTCTTTTAGAATTCCAGATGCAGAGATATTCTTGTACACTGGTATCGAGAACGCATTTGATGCCAGTTGTGATGACACAAGTGTTGGTGACAATTCATGCTTTAGCGATCCAAGTGATATTGACATGGGTAACTCACTGGACAACAAAAAATCAGGTTCTGTAAATAATACTGCAAGGCGTCTCAGGTCTCTCCTTCAGTTGCCCAGGAGGAAAGAGAAAAAAGCTGCTTTTATGGAATTAGAAGATGACGACCCTTTGAACTCATTTAATTTATGCCAAACCTTGGAAGACCGTCCAATTCCTCTCCGGCAGAGATACTCAAAACTGTTTTCCTTCTCAACCAACAAAAGGACATTTTCTGGAAGGAGCAGTCTTCCAAGTCCATTAACTAGAAAGAAATTTACCATCGGGCTAATGCATGGTGTTATTCAGGCAAAACAACATTTAGCCGTTTCACCTTCAAGTCCCTTTCCAAGGTCATCCCTGTCTTCGCCCATTTCATTGGATAAAGAAAAGGACATCGATATTGCAGGAACCTCATACTCAAATCAGCCATTAAAACATAAGCAAGCATCCTTCAACAAGAAGTTGATGAACCAGTACTTTTGTTTTGGTGCACAAGGCCTAACAGTGGAAGCTTCAGGGACAAATCAGAGCTACAAGCATGCCAATCCATTAGTAGCCTGAATTGATTGTAAAAAGACTTGAGAGTTTTGGCAGGATCCTCAGAAAGTAGAATTTTGTTTAGGAATCCAAGGTGTTCTTTCCACATTCTAGTTTTATTGTGCGTGTGTATACTGATTGTCTTAGTCTGAATAATGTTTAAAGGAGTTTTATTAATAAATATCGAAACTCTGCCATTACATTTCTTAATTCACAGTTGAACTTTTTTCAGTATATTAACTGTTTGATTCTAACAAAACTGACTAGGGAATCGAACTCATATATTCAGAAACGATTTACCGTAATGTTGAGTGGTGAGCTTGCAAAACAGTACTATGTCATATGCTTTAATGTCCTTGCAGATATCTAAAGTTGATGTTGAAGTTGATTGAAACACTTACTTCAGCGACAAGTAAGAAACAAGACAACAACATGGCAAGGACATCTAATTATAGCTGATTCCCTGCACTGCTTAAGACATCAGTCTCCCCCATACACGCATCTTTCTAGCTTATTGATCTAATTATAGCCAGCTTTTTGGAGGAATTTTCGATCAACTAGTGGCTAATATATCAGTATCAAATTAAAGATTCAACATGCCATTTTCAAACATGCACGAATTTACTAACGAAGCCCCTCCTGTGGATATAGATACCACACAGGATAAGGGTATGTTGGTACTTTTAACGGTGGTATCTCATGTCCCTCCACGGATGGCTTAGTAAGATTCAAAATCCGGTTATGAAGCGAAATAGCATCCTGAGCCACCAACTGTCACGAATTTACCATCTTTGTTCTAAGGATCATCTGATAATTACAGCATCCTCCACACTATCATCTCATATGCAATTGCGTTTCTTTGTGCTGATTTCATTAGAGCTTTCTGTATATACAGCTCGAGGAGAATTAAAGGAATCCACGAGGCTAAGATTGCTTGGATCAGCCAACTGTCCTGTGACTTTTTTTTGTTAAGTTAACTCGCAAGCTTGATTGTAATTATGGCTTACAACGAGTCACGGAATGATGCAGCAGCAAAAGAGAAGGCCATAGATGATTGGCTTCCAATCACTTCCTCTAGGAAAGCCAAATGGTGGTACTCAACCTTCCACAATGTTACTGCCATGGTTGGTGCTGGTGTCCTTAGCCTCCCGTATGCCATGGCTCAACTTGGATGGTATATATGCTTGATTTTCTATCATGATCGGACCATTTTTAAAGATGATATTGAATTAATTTGGCTGCTAATTAATCGGTATATATACGTAGATCAATATATGTGTGTGTGTAGGAGCATATCTAATACTTCCTTGTTCTGCATTAATGAAATTACAGGGGACCAGGAATCGCCATACTTGTTTTGTCATGGGTGATCACGTTGTACACTCTGTGGCAAATGGTCGAAATGCATGAGATGGTGCCTGGCAAGCGATTTGACAGGTACCATGAGCTAGGGCAACATGTGTTTGGAGACAAGCTGGGTCTCTGGATTGTTGTGCCGCAGCAACTAATTGTACAAGTTGGAGTAAATATTGTCTATATGGTTACTGGAGGAAAATCATTGAAGAAGTTCCATGATGTGGTTTGCCCCAACTGCAAAGACATCAAGCTAACATACTTCATCATGATTTTCGCCTCAGTTCAGATGGTACTGGCTCATCTTCCCAATCTCAACTCCATTAGTGTTATCTCGCTGGCTGCAGCAGTCATGTCCTTAAGGTACGTACATATGTGCCCAGCCATCAAATACAAATGGCTGTTGTAACTAATATCTTTCTAACAATGTTACAATTCCCGTGCAAGCATAATTATTTAAATTACCATCCGTTTTAGATCTACAAGCATAATCCAATTAGACCCTTCTTAATTTGGATATCATGATGATTGCTTGCAGTTACTCTACAATTGCTTGGGCTGCCACGCTTAACAAGGGGGTTCAGCCTGATGTCGACTACAGCTACAAAGCAAGAACTAGAACAGGAGCTTTCTTTGACTTTATCACTGCCTTGGGTGATGTAGCTTTTGCATATGCTGGTCACAATGTGGTCTTGGAGATTCAAGCAACAATCCCTTCTTCTCCAGAGAAGCCTTCCAAGAAACCCATGTGGAGAGGAGCTTTCCTTGCATATCTCGTCGTCGCCTTCTGCTACTTCCCAGTTGCCTTGATTGGATACTGGTGTTATGGCAACAGCGTGGACGACAACATTCTAATCTCACTGCAGAAACCATCTTGGCTTATTGCAGCTGCTAACATGTTTGTTGTCATTCATGTTATTGGAAGCTACCAGGTGCTCTTTTTTTTTAATATTATTAGTAATCATCAGTTCTATTTCTTATGAGTTGAGGCTTGGTCTATTCTCCTGGCCTACTGCACTTGCATGCACATGTATTGACTGATCGTGTGTGTATATATATATATATATATATATATTCGTCTCTATGTTCCAATCTGCAGATATATGCAATTGCAGTGTTCGACTTGCTGGAAACTGCATTGGTGAAGAAACTCCACTTTTCTCCTTCTTTCATGCTTCGCTTTGTTACTCGCACGGTATATGTTGGTAAGTGCAGCTTCCAGGCCACTCTATTTTTCTATCAGCAAGCAAGCTACCTGTTCTGAATACCTCTGTAAGTCTGCATCTGCAACTTTGGGTGCTAAATCTTTTCTTTGACTTGGTTGCTTCAGGGCTCACAATGCTTGTTGGTATATGTATTCCATTCTTCAATGGCCTGCTTTCTTTCTTCGGAGGATTTGCTTTTGCCCCAACAACATACTTTGTAAGCTCTCAACCCTACTGCATATTTATGTTATTATTACTAAAAAAAACTCTACTGTTTGCAGCTCCCCTGCGTCATGTGGCTTTCCATCTACAAACCGAAGAGGTTCGGCTTCTCTTGGACAGCAAATTGGGTATGTAATCTTTAACAACCTGCACTGCTTCACGCAAAGTAATCAATATTACCTTGAGGCTTGAGCTGATTAATTTGATTTTAATTCAACAATATTTTCCAGGTCTGCGTTATACTTGGCGTTCTCTTGATGATACTGTCACCCATTGGTGCCCTAAGGCATATCATCCTTACAGCCAAGGACTACGAATTCTTCTCATGAACATCTTTCCAAAAGCGATCACAAGGGCAGAGCAAATTTGGAGAGAGGGTATCAACAATTATTTTGCTGGTTGTGCCCTCAGCAGGAAACTCGAATTTAACAATTCTGGAATTTATGTTAGGGTTTCTCTTCATAACCATCAACATGATATGCAAATCCATCACTGCCTAGGTCTAGTAGAAGTGATTTTCTGTTATGCTAAGCAACACTTTGTTGCTTAGTTTTATGTACAAAATCAAAAAAAGTTGTACATAAAGCATCAAAATAGATTTTGATATGAGATTTGCAGCTAGCCATGTGTTGATCTTTCAAGATTAGCTGGTTCAAAGTTCAAGGTGTAGCTCAATCTTCTTTCTTAAAGTTTCAAGGTTCAACGCTTGTATGGCTCATATACCATGCACAAAAAAAGGAAAGAACAGCACAAACGTGGAGTTCTTGTGTTTCTATAAATCTATGATAAAAGCACAACAGCAGGTGAAAATTGTTTCGAAGTAAACTTTCTCATCTGATCCTGAAGAACCTCAGGAAAGAGAGCAGAATCGAAATCGATGAATTTTTTTTTTGGAAGTGAAAGAAAAAACCCAAATATATTTTTTAGATGTTTTTAAAAAATATATATAAAAAATATCAATTTAATATTTTTTAATTAAAAAATATTTTTAACATACAAAGGTAAATACACAGAATTTAAAAGCATATGAAAGGCATTAACCGTCAACTTGTCTTGAGAGAGAGAATCTCCTTTCTCTTATTTAAACTTTGACATTTTATATCCGAGAAAACATGAAAAAATATAGAAAAAAAAAATATTTTCCCCCTTAATTTTCTTGCAATGCCACTGGTTCAGGTCCTGATCATATTTTTTTATGATTAGGTCTTTCTTTCTGTATAAGTTACAATCTGAAGCCATCATCCATCGTCTCAAGCTGGGAGATATACTATCTCAATAGGTGATTTTCTGTTCCCCCTCTATGTTTTTTTTTTCTTTATTATTTTTCATGATTATTTATTTATATTTTTAATTTTCACATAAGTAAAAACAAATAAATTTTCTTTCAATCTTAACCGTGTGAGCGGAATGTGAATTCGTCGCAGGCAACTCTATGAATCGACAGATCAAAATGGTGAAATGGATGGGTTTTTGTTGCACTTGCAAAATGAACTGAAAGAAGCTGTTGTTAAAGAGGAACCCAGTCTGCATATCTATCCAAGCAAAGATGTGGACATGTGAGTGGTTTATTTGATTGCTGTTTCTTTGTTTTGCTATTAATTTGTTTCGACGTGGACTGAAAATGTCTAGGATCTTGAATTATGATGAAGAAGATTTGAAAGAAGAAATCCCCAGTACTCCAACAGACAAATCTCTAAAACTCTACTTGGAGCCATCTGATTCAACATCCAAATTGTGTGTAAATGGCTATTCTTTTGGGAAACCATCAGAACATGTGACACCCTTTGGACGATGTACTGATAAGTTTGTGGTCAAATTCAACATTGATAACCTTTCAGATGTGGAGAACGATGATGATGAGCATGGCCATGGGAAACTTGAGGATGAAATTATTAAGAGGGCTTAACCCTTGCAAGAGGTGTTCTTGATAGTCCATGGATTGGGACCAGATCCTGGTTGAAGGTTCATGTATGAGAGGATTGAAGATAGGGTATATGATACTTCTTACTGCATAAACTATAAAGTGGTTCTTCTTACCTCCACTTTTTCTGTATTGCACTAACATAATTCTCTCATTGTTTAGTTTAATGCACTTGAAAATGGGATTAGAAAGTACGCAACTGCACTTTTCACTTCTAGGCTGATGAGGAACCGAGGGACCCCACAGTTGAGGTAACTTGGCTGCTGTTTGCTTTAATGATATTTATGTAACTTGGCTGCTGTTTGCTTTAATGATATTTATGTATTTATTCGCATTCAGATAAGTACAATCATTTCAGCATGTAATACCATGGCTTGCTTATCTTTGATGGATATAAATAACTGTATAGGGACCCTGACATATCAATTTTGTTATTATTTCTTGTATCCGGGGGACCCTGACATATCAATTATGTAAGTATTTCTTGTATCCAGGTTTCTTCCTACACCCTCTTCTTTTATTGGCTTTTTTTTGGGCTAAAAAATAAGATTTTTTTAGTTGGCCTTTGATGAATTAATTGCTCTCTAAATTCTTCGTTATGCTTTATGTTAAGAACTTCCATGCTTATAAAGTCGTGCATTCGTGCATTTGATTTGAACTATTGTTTCAAAGAAGTATATTTGCTGTTGGAATGATTTGTTGTGATGGAGAAGGGCGTCTAAATGAGAAGGTCCATCATGCTGCAAAGCAGGTAGAAGAAGTGCCAGGAGTTTCCTTTATGCTATTCATTTGCATCAATCAACTTGGAAGGGACATGTATATTAGGAATTTCATGATCAAGTAGATTTACTTGCTGGTATCTTTAAGCAATACTGCAACGATGCCAATTGATGGTCTGAAATATGGTCTCTTTGGAAGAAATCTGTGTGTCAGGCAATGTGATAAACATAACTGTATTGGCCTCTCCAAAGTCCCTGCCTGGCCAAGTTTGTCCCTGACGCGGTTGTGTCCAGGATAAAGCAGGACCAAGTTTTCCAATCCCTTGATTTGTAGTCAAAAGATCTGACAGACGAGGTGTTCTTGGATATTTTTGTCATATGAAAGATAGTCACAGGGAGGAGACTGTTAAATGCTAATCCTGATTATGTGTGCCATATCTTTGCAATAGTAATATCAGCTGTATGTAGCTTTGTCTTCTGCATTACACGGGGATATTAGAATAACACTGTTTCTTGTGTTTGATCATACGCCACACATACCATGTTGTGTTATTTCTTGTGTTTGATCATACGCCACACATACCATGTTTCATAGCTGTTGCTGGCGTGGATGGTATAAATGATTCACTTTTATGGGATTAAAATTGTAGAGCATTTGACAGAAAACATGGAATTAAAATAACTACTTTAGACAATAATTAACTTATCTGTCAATGTTTTAATTCATAAGTCGCATTAGATATAATATTAAATTGAGCGCTCGCATTTGCTCTCTAGTATTCCTGCAATCTTTCAATCCTAAGGAAATAATTCTGTTGTCTTAACAGCTTATTACTTCGGGTCCTTCTACCACAACAGACAGCTTATTATTTGAGCCTCTGACTGAGCTGCAAGCATACGCAGGCAGAAAGTTACCTTAATTACTTATACTAGTATGATTTTTCTATTCTTGAATCTAATATCATGCTTGGGTTCCTTGCTGTCTCTGGAAATATCACGCCAGACTTATTGGCGCTGTTCTTAGATGGGGCTATTACTTGATTCTGAAAATTCAGAGATTAAGAAAGGGACTGTAGGCAGGAGCTTTGATGAGTTGTTTTGTCTGGAAATAATGAGAAGGGTAACTAGTCAAAAAGTGGTGAATTGTCTCCAGAAGCTCTTCACATCACCTCAATTCCAGATTTTCTCATCCTGCCTTCAGACATGAAGTACTTTATAAAGGTAAAC
>Ga0307510_10004292_pt1 | contig 16762 bp, 24 predicted proteins | sample 12_EM_MG_FD_207224 | JGI IMG/M metagenome (GOLD analysis project Ga0307510, IMG submission 207224) | Populus trichocarpa ectomycorrhiza microbial communities from riparian zone in the Pacific Northwest, United States - 12_EM | ecosystem: Host-associated > Plants > Roots > Unclassified | place...
TCCATTGAAGAGTATTCCCGACGATGGATGTTCCAGGGAATAGGGACGAGGGGCTCGACTGGGGGCTGATCAAGGGGTGATGATGGTTTGGATGGTTCACTGGGCGGTAGTGGTGGCAGGTCTGGTAGGACTGATGGGTTCAATGGTAGTGGTTGCTTGGGTTTGGATACGGTGACGAGGAGGGGGTCCGACAAGGATGAGAAAAATTGGGGTGGATCATAACACTTGTCCCCAGAAGAGTCCCCTGTCATACCATGGCAAGAGTACCTTGCCCCAGATAGTCCTGTGTCCCGCAAACACTCCCTGTCACCTACAAGTTCCTCTTCAGCACCCATACACCAACGCACCAGTAGAGAAGGCAGTTACCAGTCAATCACCCCTTCTGCCTTGTCGCCCATAGCTGGCACCTCGCCCCAGAGTCAGGGCTACCAGTTGACCTCCTCCCAAGGATCCACAGACAATCCCTCATCCACACAGAACTCTGCAGACGACGCGGATAGCGACATGGCCCTTAAATGGGTCACCATCAATACAGACTACCTTAAAGGGTAGTTGCTTACGCTAGACGCCCATTAGACCAGAATGGGCACGCGGAGATCAGATCTCCTCGGATCAACCTCAAACCTCGTGGTCGTCATCGCATCATGATGACGCTTCTCTTCTTGGAATGACCCGCCGCCATTGTTTGACCCTTAAGGATGAATTAGGCAACTTGTCACTTTATCACTCGCTCTTGCTCATTCTCTATTGTTCGACTCATACAGACCGCAGCACTTGTCCGCGGAGTACCATACGATACAGACAGCCCCCTCTTGACCAGAAGTACCTACCTTAGTGACCATGGCCCGTGCGCGGCCGTGCCTGTATACAAGCGCCCTGTATTTCGACAGTCAAGCCCTAAGCTTGACTTGATTGACAATATCAACATTCTTGAAAGCTCCCCAAGTGCCTCCCCTTTTTACCCACTTCACTCTAAGTCGTCTCTAGTAAAGCTAGAGACTCCTCTACTCCTTCAAGTACTTGCCACCAGTTCACTCTTAGTACAAGTCGTACTATCAAGGCCCGTTGAAGCCTTAACACCACTCCCAAATCTCAAACAGTGTATCGAAAACTTGCAAGGAATGGAATTATTCAGCAAGTTCGACATCTGCTGGGGTTACAATAACATCTGCATACGGGAAGGCGATCAATGGAAGGCCGCATTCAAAACATGTCAGGGACTATTCAGACCCAAAGTCATGTTCTTTGGGATGAGTAACTCACCAGCCAGTTTCCAACGATTCATGAATGGTATTCTTGAAGAATTATACAAACACTTCAAGAAGAAAGGCATACATGACATATGGCGCATTCTCCAGAACTACATGGACAACTGTGGTATAGGCACCCTCCTCAAAGACTTCAAATTACACATCGAAATCATTCATTTCCTATTCGACTTACTTGCACATCATGGGCTACACCTCAAACTATCAAAATCCATTTTCATGCAGCCACAAATGGACTTCTTAGGCGTCCGAATCTCAAAAGAAGGAGCAACTGTCGACCCAGCCAAAGTAGCCGGACTCAGGGACTACCCACACAAACTCAAAGACAAACGACAAGTTTGCGGATTCCTAGGAGTCGCCGGATACCACCGCATGTTCTGCCCCAACTTCAGTATTATCGCTGCACCTCTTACAGCACTTACTGGAAAGGATGTACCATTTGAATAGGGGCCCAAACAAATCAAGGCCCAAGACAAACTTATCACCCTAATCACCAGTGCACGCATCCTAGCCAGACCCAACCCAGACAGACAATTTGAACTCGAAACTGACACTTCACAAGTTGGAACAGGAGCAATACTCTACCAACGGGACCCCCCTATTACCAAACCAGACGGCACTCAGAAACCAGGACCACAACGACCAGTGGGATTCCATTCCCAAAAATTCACCCAAACTGAGCAAAACTACCCCATTTACGACTGCAAGTTCCTTGGAGTCATGAGAGGACTTCGTTGCTGGTCTCACTTGCTCAAAGGAACAACCATCCCCGTCTTGGTGTATACTGACCACGCAAATCTTAGGTATTACAGAGAGCCCCACAAAATTGGGCCACACGTTGCTGGTTACTTACCAGAATGCAAGCAATATAACATCTTACTGGAGTACAAACCTGGGGCTACCAACCAAGCAGACACATTATCTAGGCGACCCGACTATGAAGGACCAAATGAAATCAACAAAGACGTCACTGTATGGCCAGACCAATATTTCTGTGACCAGCATACTTCAATCTGTGTATTTGACATGGACAGCATAGGAGACAATCTAGACTCGAGAATCAAGCTAGTGCAATACCAACACCAGAAGACACTCAAACAATGGGCACTAACTCACAACTTATCTTTACTGGACAGCACTCACTGGTACCATGGAACGGCACTTGTTGTCATGGCAGACAATGACCTTAGGAGGGGAGTAACATCCCTTTTTCATGACCACAAAACCGCTGGACACGCCGGAATTACCAAAACCCTCCAACTTATTGCACCCTACTACTGGTGGCCTGAATGAAAATCTTTGTAACTGAATACATCAAAGGCTGCGCTACTTGCCAAATGACTAAAGTCAACACTCATCCTGCTCACCCACCTATGTTCCCAATCACCCCAACTGAAAATGCTCGTCCTTTCAAAACTGTTGCCATGGACTTCATCACCAAGTTACCCTTATCAGGAGGATACGACACCATCCTCACGATCACCAACACAGATTGCTCAAAAGCATCTGTCTTTATCCCCTGCAACGAAGCTATTGACTCAGAAGGAGTCGCTCTACTCTACCTGAACAACATTATCCCTCACTACAGCATACCTCACAAGATAATCTTGGACCGTGACGTCCGCTTCATATCCAAGTTCTCAACAGAACTATGCCGCATCCTGAACATCCACCAGAACATTAGCACAGCCTACCACCCTCAGACAGACAGAGCCAGTGAACGAACTAACCAAACCCTCGAACAGTACCTTTGTGTATTCTGTGGCACTCAGCAGAACAACTGGCATGCTTGGTTACTGCTTGCTCAGTACACTAAGAACTCCTGGCCCTCTGCTACAACCAAGAAAACACCATTTGACCTACTCATTGGTTACACCCCACAAATACATCAGCCCACCAGAAAGACAGATATCCCATCCCTCGAACAACGACTCTTATCTATTGATGAAGCCAGGAAAGCCGCCCAAGAGGCACAACATAAAGCACAAGAATCCTGGATCAAAGAACATCCATGACACTTACCATTCCCTGTCAAATCCAAAGTCTGGTTAGAAGGAACAAATCTACGACTCCCAAGCAACATCACACCCAAATTATCACCAAGGAGATACAGACCTTTCAAGGTAGTCTCCCAAATATCCAAAGTCGCATACAAAATCAAGTTACCCCCTACCTGGAAAATTCATGACGTCTTCCATGCCTCCCTGCTCATGCCATACAAAGAAACCGATCAACACGGACCCAACTTCCTGGAACCACCACCCGACATTCTAGAAGGTGAACTGGAATGGGAAGTCAAGCAGATACTCAAAGAAAGACTATTCGGTTGATGGATGAAGAAGCAATACCTTGTATGCTGGAAAGGATACTTGCCAGCTCATGATTCCTGGGTTAACTCCAAGGATCTCCATGCTTTGGATCTACTAGCGGACTTTGAAAGTCAACCAAACAGTATAAGAACCCTTGGAACCTCAGACGACCTTCTCTATCCCCAACCCCCATGTCTTCCATCAACCATGAACTCCCCAGCACAGGTTTTGCCACCTCTACCATCTTCACCTTGGGCACTGACAATGGAATCATCCTCATTCACATGCCCACCGACAACAATCAACTCCACTTCTTCGGAACCTTCATTCAATGTGGACACTTCGACATTCAGTTCCACTGGACCACTTGGCGACCAAGAGAAACCCTTGATGCCATCGACATCGACCACAAAGCAGTTGTGGTCCCAGTTGATAATGAAGACCCTATCCTCAGGATCCCTGTCGAATATGAAAGATCCCCTTTCGCTCCCCATCCCCCTCAGTATCACCCCTGAAGTTCTGCACACCATGTTATCCCCGCTAGCACTACTAGCGAAAGTAGCAGCAATGAAACGGCCATTACCGCTGCAGAAACGGAAAATATTCCACTCCACATCACCAATCCCGACCCCCCTACTCCCATCGAAGAAACAGAAGACGACAATCAGTCCGAGCAGTACACCAACACTGGACTCCTCCCCTCAGACCACCTTCTCCACCTTGCTCAAGAAGAAGCATGAGGAATGTATTAAAGACATGGTCCAACTTAGCGATAAGTGGACTCTCCTCAATAACCGATTCAAGAACACATCAGTCGCTAGAATGTTCAGAAAGAAGGACAGCAATACCACCCTTTACCTTTACCACTTCCACCGACGACTCTACGACATGGTCACAAAGGAAATCCTCTTAGCCATTGTAAAAGAAAGAAATCTTCAAAAGAGGACCATTCTCCCCTTCAGCACATTATCCTCTCATTATCAAACCTTAAAGGATCAAACATTCCTTGAAGGACTCCAAAACCTCCTCAAAGGACAAAAAAGAATCATGAGGAGCAAGTCACCTTTGCCTGTATTCATACCTGGTCCAGGACCCTCCGAAGGAACAGGAGGACCCACCCTTGTTATCCCAAAGCCACCATCATCAGCCCCAGTCACTGCACCACCACCTCACATCGGACCAATACCAGTCATCTGACAATTCATCCATCCATCATCATCCTTGCCAAAAGAAGTCTTACCCTTACCCCCAGTTGTACCAAGAGTACCATCACCACTCCTTGTGGATCCGTCACCATTTGTCCAAGTACCCACCTACATTAACCCACCACCTGTAGAACCACCCCGAGTCGAATCACCACCACTTCCCCTAGTTCCCTGGGGATCACATCGACAACAATATTTGTCAATGGAACAATACGAACCACCTGTTCCAATGGAAGAAACACCTGACCCAGTCAACATACCCTTACCCCCATCCTTACCAATATTGATACCAGTTACCCAACAAACGGAAAGCAGACTGTTACCACCAGTCAAGTGGACCACACCCTCCTTGCTCGATTCCATCCCTCTTCCATGGGATATACCACCTTTCCCAAGAATCACCCCACAGCCATCGCCTTCAGTTGCATTGTCGTCGCAACTCTTTCCAGAACCACAAGTACCATCCCCAGTTGCACCCCCATCAGAGTTCCCTCCCATTGTCTTGATGACACTCAGTCAAACTAAACCCCTATTACCCAGACATCCGAAGTCAAGGACATTGTCAAGAGACAGACCTACTCCCCCAGAGTGGGAAGAATTTCAGAAACTACCAATTACAGGGAAACGAAAGGAACTCTCACCCGAAATGGAACCTTTACCACTGGTAGCATCATTATCATGACTACCACGAATTCCACCCATTCGAACCACCCCTCTACTTGAAAAACATGGAGAATTTGTTCATGAAGAAGGACCATCTTGGAAAGGATCACAACCTTCCCCCAGTACAGGAAAGCGACAAGAGTCACCATGACATGTTGCAATGCCACTCAAATGTGAATGAAGCAAGCCAGAAAAACCACAGTCGATAAGTCCTGAAGAACAGCCCACCCCTCCTGATTCCCCCAAATGCATCCCTACCCCTCCTTACCCCTCAATGGTTATCACTGCTTCGCCATCACAACCCATGATAATGATGAGTCCAGGAAGATCAACTGGCCAAAACTCCCCCATAACTTCAGCTCTGTCAACACCCTCTAGTTTTGGACTTGCCGATCTTTATAGGACACCAGTTCAGATGATTATTGAGGTCGAAGATGAACTCATGGAGGAAGGAGAAACATCCGACTCAGACTCATCAATGGAGGAAGGACAAATTGCAGATACAAGACAGTCCACTCCAGACAGCATGGACATTGGGATACCTCGTGTACCCTCTGACTGGTTGCAACCATCTTCACCCTAGGTCATGTGGTAATGACCACTCTAGGAAGGGCATCATGTTACGATCCTGGGCCCTACCACCAATTTTCCACTATTTTCCGCCATTTATTTCTGCGCTCTCAGTCACTTGTTCCCCACTCGTTCCCTCATGCGCCACTCGGACCACCACCAAATCACCTGATAAGTCACCTGATGGATCACCTGACTATTCCGCAGTCAGATATCATATGCCATCACTCCACAGTCCGCAGCACTCTGCAGTATCACTATTTAACCCTTTATGGATTGCCAGCTCATTGCCATGTCATGATAGACTGCCAGCTCATGATGGAGCTATACTTAGAACTGCCAGCTCATGATGAACCTTACTATACGTGACAGTATTATTCTGTGACTCCTGTGACCCGTTACTTCTCACTTGTATATAAGCACTTGTACTTTTAGCAGTTAGGCCCTAAGCCTAACTTGGTTTTCAATCCAAGACTTGTAGCTTCCACCCAGGACTCTCAGAGTCAACAGCCTGAACCCTCAGTCGCTTCAATCCCCTTTGAAGCTCTCCCCTCTCATCATCTATCAGGACACTTAGGAGTTGCCCTTATCATCAGGGACTTACTTGTTATACTATGTAGCCAACTGGTACCGTGCTACTCACATGATCATTGCCTCAGGAGGACAACCCACTGAGCAATTCCAGTCATCGCCAAACCAACCCACACACGTCGCGTCTTTAAGGCCCTTGGACCTTAACAGTGAGATTGGTGAGGTATGCCGACATTGTGCAGAATTCGTCCCAGAACTCCGGTGGTGCCTTACATGATGCAAGCATCGTGTGTGCCTTCCCTAAGAGTGTTCAATGCAGGCATTCTGCCCATCCATTTTGGGCAGACGTATAGGGGGCGGTGCAGCGATGATCGATACCATTACAGGCACACCAGTCGGCCATGGCATTCGAGACAAGCTTGCCATTATCCATGACAAGGATCTGTAGTTTATGAGAGGACTGGTTTGTGACAGTGCAATGCCACCTTTGCAAAATGGAAGATGCATCACCCTTTGATCTCAGAGGCAGACTCCAAACGTAGCTTGAAAAATCATCAATCATGTTCATTGAATACAATCTGCCCAAAGATGAGGCAGGGTGAATGGGCCCACACAGGTCTACAAACACACATTCAAGAGGTTGACTAGCCCTCTCCCCCTCCCTCTCTTTTGGTACTGACAAGCATGTCTGTTTACCAAGGATGCAGGCTTGGCACTTTGGAGGGGAGGAGGAGAGATTAATGGTCATACCTTCGACAGCTTGTTTGCATGCCATGTTGACAACGGTGTTGAAATTACAATGGCCTAGGTGGCGATGCCAAGTATTGACATCAGGGACACGATGTTAAGGCCCAAGGACCTTTAAGGTGCGACTTGCACGAAGTGGTGGTGACGAGTAACGATGACTAGAGTGTCTTTGACAATGTCAAAGACCTGAGAGGAATTTATGAAGGGGGAGGGGAAGTCGAACGATAGAGTGAAGACTCTCAAGACGTTTGGATTGGAAACCAAGTCAAGCTTAGAGCTTTGACTTGTAACTAATGGCTAGTTTATATACATGAGGAGTCTGAGGCTGTGCTATGCTTACTATAGCTAAGTATGAGTCGAAACTAATACAGGGATCACTTGGAATGAGTCAAGTAAGTAGGAGTCAGAGAATGCGCAGTTTGCGCAGTAAGTACGAGTCATATCGAGTCTGGAAATGAGTCAAGACAGAGATACAGTAGATGCGCTGAGATGCTCCAATTCGGGGGCCGGGAGATGATGATACGAAGGGCGCGTAAGCGAACGAGTATCGGATCACATATGTATCCGCTTTTGGTAATCTGCTTTGATGAGAGTCTGCTTACTCTAGCAGCATAGGAGGTGACTCTGTATTTGGATCTTGATCAGATCCCACAGACCAGGGACTTGGTAGGCTTTGGTAATCAGGAGTGGCTTGGGCGCTAGGACTGGTCGGGGATATCGGGGATGTGGCTGATGACGTAATGGGGGTGTAACTCCCATCCTTGTGATGTAGGCGTTTAGGTGCTGAGACTTTGCTGCTTGGGGAGACGGGCCGGGTTATACTGGTAGGCGGGGATGGCTGACTAAGCCATGCTTTCCATGGCGGTGAAGGCTGCTTGTTGGCTTCTAACTCATAGACGTTAGAGCCAGATGGTCTGGGCTGGTATGGCATGTGTGGTGGGCTAGGACTGCGGTCCCTCATAGGACTATCTCCATCGCTATCTGTAGCGGGATCTGTGATCACTGGTGCGGGTTCCGTGAAGTATTCCATGGAGGAATGGTGGCACGTGTGAGTAGGCCATGTGATCGGGATCGCTGGTATTGCTTGGCTGAAGGTAATGGGTAGTGTGGGTGTGCATGCTCTGGGAGGCATTGATGGCGGTATTACTGGTTGGGATATATTCTGAGGGATCTGTGTGGTTGGTGCGGAAGGTGCGACGGGTCCTGAGGTTGCTTGGGGTAGGGAGTAAAACGAAAAACTGGGTGGATTGTAACACACAAGAAGCATAGAGGGCTGAGGTCGATGCGTTGGTGGAAGACATGTTGTTTCCAACGGCCTTTTGGGCCACATGTGCACGATATGGGTCAAGGCAGTATAGTCTATGGGCTTGATTGACGGAACTGCGGAGGATGGTCTCTCCGCTGGCATTGGTGACCCAAAATGAATCTTTACCGAAGTGGGAAACAGTCCCATGGTTACTGTGGTTAAGGGTTAGCACTGAGATGAGGCAAACTTTTGAAGTCGGAGTGTAGAGGGCATTATGGAGAGTGAACTTATGGTCAGACAAGATAGGAATCTCAATCGTGCCGATACCAACTGCATGGATGGATGAGCCTCCAACACCTGAAATGGGGTGGGGCACGATGGGGTGGAGAGTTTTGAAGTCTGATAAGACTGGAGATAAATGAGTGTTGGCACCAGTATCAACAAAGAACGGAGAATTGAGTGGTGCTTTGATTGGTACTTGCGTGGCTGTCAAGGCCACACTTGTTATGTTCTTGAGGCTTGAAATTTCATTTTTCACTTGCTTACTAATACTTTCCCATCACATGACCTGTTTCCACCCCCTTCCATCACATGACCTTATCACCTAACCACTTACCTATCATTCTTACCATGTGATTCTCTTTGGCTATGCACATGACTCATATTGACTCCAACCTAGTAGCACATATCCTAGGACTCACGCGTGAGTCAGTTCGACTCGGAATGACTCCATACTTTGTACGATGACTCTTTACTAGTACGGGTACTAGTAGTATTAGGCTCGAGTCATAGTAGCTGCCCAGATGTATATAAGTTGACCTTATATTCTAGAGTTGGGCCTTAAGCCTGACTTGGTTTAATCCCAAGTGTTGTAGCTTCCACCGCGCTTTCAGTTCTCGCCCGCATCCCTTCTAAGTCGTCTCGAACATCGTCGAGACTCTTCTCTACATCTTTCATTATCCCCACTAGTGTCTTGCACACGTGCAGACCCGTCATATTAGCGCATCCAAGGGCCAGCGTTCGCTACCTGCGATCCCTTGAAGTACAAGTCCCACCGCCATTATACAAACCCATGCACATCGCACCTTAGGGTCCTTGGCCCTTAACAACACTTGTCATAAGACTATCATGGGGAACCTCCATGTTGCTATGTCAGTCCCAGTTGATAGACACATGTACCTCTTCGCTTTCTGCAATGCCACAGTGAAAGTCGAACTCGCAGTCTATCGGCAACACATTCTCAGCCATGACTGCTGACAGTGCTTCTGTGGTGTCACCAGCAGGAGTGATGGGGTTGATGGACGGTACCAGGATCCAGGAGTAGTGGACACCATTGATCATGAAAGGAGATGGGGTAGTTGTCGATGACAAGGAAACATTGTCTATGACGGCAACATTTGCCGATAGTGGTTGGAGGGAGCTATCACCGCATTGCTGACGTTTGGATGCCCGATAGGCAGCCATCGCGTCTTTGATAGTCCGGCCTGCCATCTTTCCACCTGGCTGAATGCAGAAGTCAACAAGATGTCCAGTATGTTTACAGTGTGAACAAGTAGGTCTTGGGCAGGAGCCTGGTGCACAAGTCCCCAGTGCAGGGGCTTGAGCAGCAAAGGCGGTAGAAATGGGCAAAAGGCCTTGTTCTTCATGGTTATGGATGTGGTCGTCCTCTTGCAAAAGGCAGGACGCCACATCGACCACTGAAATTTTTTGTTGTCTTGTAATGGATTGGATCTGTGATTGTAAATGTTTGTAATGTCTCCCTAACGCCTTGATGGCAATGGCTGTCTTCAGCTGGTCATAATCAAGGGGACTGATTGCCTTGATCTTCTTGATCACCATGTCAATTTCATCCCAGGTTTGAGCGATACAAGTGCCAGGACAGAACTCAATTTTCATAACCTTTTTGATGAGGAGGATCTGGGTGTGACTTCCCAGCTTCTTGTGTCGATGTTGTAGCTCAGCATAGACAGCATGTGAGGTTGGTAGTTCCCAAACGGCCTTGTAATCCAGCTGCGAGATATGCCGGAGAATGAATCCAGTCAGGGATTGGTCATTGAGCAAGTAGATGCGATGTCCCCAAGCATCAAGAGCGGGATCCGGAGGAATGAAGGCAGGGTCCAGCCAGTCTAGGAGGCAAAGCGTCTTGCATAGAAGCTTGAGATGGTGACTCCATTCATTCCAATTTGCTTTATCCCGATCCAGGATGAAGGTTGCGGGCCAGGAGTGGTCATTTACTTGCAATACAGTGTACAGTGGGTCACTGGAAATGAATTGATAAGAAGCCAGAAGTGAGATTGATTGAATTCCAGGGGAAGTTTGGGGGGGAACACTGCCAGCCGGAGTTGAGGTTTGAATACCTTGAGATGGTTGGGGGACAGTACCACCAGCCAGAGTCGAGATTTGAGTGCCTGGGGATGCAGTAGGAGTTGGAACTGAAGGCGTTCCCGCCGCACTGGTGGAAGGGCCAGTCACATTAGGGTTGGGAACATTGAGACTGGACGACATTTTGATGAGGAAGATGACAGAGAGTAGACAGAGTCGAACAAGAATAGAGAGAGCAGACAGAGTCGGACAAGATCAGAATGACCAGAGAGGGAGCAAGCTAGGCGTCTTTGTCGTCTACAAAGAACGCAAGAGGCCCATAACCTGTAGAAATCTAGCAGTTCCCTCAGCTTGTGGTCAAGGACAAGACTATAATTTATGTACCTAGCGGTTCTAGTGTACAGTTAGTAAGGTAATGTCGAATGCGTAGTGCATGTACATACCCCTCAGCTTGTGGTCAAGGACAAGACTAAGGGAAAAGGAATACAATGGTTGTGTCTGATAAGGGCGCACAGTGTCACGTGTAACTGAGGCAAACATTGTGATCAGGCCCGTGATAGCCACGCCTCAACAGATAAGACTGTGGTCACAGTAAGGTAACATTATGGTCACAGACTGTCACATCATGTGATACAAGGTGTAAATGGATGCGGCCTATCTTATAGGGTATTAAGGCTATCGGCTATCGGCTATCAATGTACTGGGTACCATATATTTTATCGATCAGCTTCGCGTGCTCAATTTGCTACATTTTTTTTTGGATCCATTATTGTGTGCCTCATGTAGCACTTCTAGGACAGATTACATCCAGACAGTGCTATGATATGTACATGTGCCCTAACAACTCAGCTTTCTACCCTCATAACTCTAAGGCTATTGTTGTGTAAGCAGCATAGCATGAACTACAGTAAATTTGGTGAGTGCACCATTGATGTGCCAGGAGATCATGGTGGTGTCACTGATGTGGGGGGAGAGCCTCCTGCTAGTAGGAGTGGATGTGCATGTGGCGCTCGCTGAGATAGTAGTCTATGTGTCGCCAATCGCATGAGTTGAGTTGCCAGCACTTGCCAGTGCGCAGGTCCAGCGGTTTGACATTATGAGGGGGAAAGGTATGTGGGGATGGGGCAGGTGTGGTTGCTCGCTACGTTTACATCCACATTATAGTTGAGTAGCAATTGCATAATATCAAGCCATTGACGTTTTGAGACTTCATGAAATGGTGCCGTTATCTTTGTCCCAAGCATGATGCAGCACTTAACTAATGGCCCCATGGCATCAACTCCTGCCAAGAATCGTGACACCTTGTGCAATGGCCACAGGACATCTGCCTGGCAGTCAGGAGCATTTATGCCAGCATCCTTGTCGAGTAGCATAGTAATTGCACAATGTGACATTCTGAATTGTCAAGATTCATGCATTCCGCATTCCGGAGCATTACTACAGAGAGGTGTTGATTTGTCATCTGTTCCGGGAGGTCACCTTCAGACCTCACTTGATGGATTTGCCACTCTGTACCGTGAGGCCTGGGCCACGTGCAATCATTGAATGGGATGTCTCCCTGGTGATCATAAGCATTTACGTCTGCACAGTAGTTGAGTATCAATTGCATGATTTCGAGGCTTCCACAATCCAAAGCTTGAATAAAGTGGTGTTGAGTTGTCTTTGTCCTGAGAATTTACTCCACCTGCACTGCGCTTGACTGGTAGTCTCCACAACACTGCAGATTTGAGACTGTAGTACTAGATTTGATGCTGAAGGAAAGCAATCAGAGGCTGTTTGTATTATAGAGCTCAGAAGAGAAAAAGCAAATGACACTTTGAGATGGTCCATCAAGGTTTACAAGATTTGGGCCTACCAGATTTGAGTTGTATTCAAAGAGCAATCCCAACTAACTTGCTACATCAAATGGTTTACGTGGATATTCCTAAACATGAGTAGGACAATCCTAGAATTTGAAACCCCCAGCGAGGTCCATCACCCTTTCTGGATCAATCTTTGCCTTGATGGTATGAAGCCTTGCCAAATTCCCACCATACATGTCTTCCAGAGGAGTATCAAAAAGTGCATAATTCACATACACTGCTGCATGTAAAAGGTTCTGCCCATCCACAATTGCAACACCACAGATCATCTTTGCACCGGCATGCAGCAAATCAGCCATTGTCTTGTTGAGCAAGGCGTTTGACCACGCGATGTTGAGGATGGAAGGGAAGACCACTCTAGAACAGTCAGGCGGGTATGCAGATGGGCTCCCATGCAAGAAGATGCCACTGTCGAAGGGTTCAAGCGCTGAGCTCACGATGGCAGTGCTGTCAAGAGCAGAAACTTGCTTCCCTGAGAACTGTGAACCCCCATCCATATTATTGGACCGACAAACAGTAAAGGCTCGATAGACGGGACTCACCCACATGTGGTTGACAAAAGCATCAAAAACAGCGGGTGAATATTGTGTCACTGGAATGCCCTCGAAGAAAATGCTAAGGGTTATTGTGTCAGTCTCGTTTCCACCTACAGGGTTACGTATTACTGACCGAGTGCTGGTAGATGGGATCACAGAACTCACACTGAAGACAGAATTGGAGTATGACATTGTGGACACATTCCCCTGGGCAGGTTGTATCGCTAGGAAATCGTTGAATACTCCCACAGGATGAGTGGGTGCATCATAAAACAGAAAGACACTAGGTATGATCTGTCGCGTCAGTGGTGTCAGTTTGGACAAGAGGCGGCGACACTGCCACGATAGACCACACCTGTCCCAATATATAGACAAAACCCACAAGCACCACAGCCTTGGTATCAGTTTTCTCTTGAAATTTGACAAATGCGTCTTTGATTTGATCCAGCTTGTCCTTGGTGTAAATGAGAGAGCCTCCCTGTCAGCGTTTGAGTGGGTATACCATATCATCTCTAAATCATTATTGTCAGCTCACCCAGATGTCCATTTGGGGATGCGATTTGAGGATGAATTTAGTTACGATTCCCTATTGACAGTTATCAACCATCAAGCTGTACATTTACCATAACTCGAAACTGGTGGCATATGAAATTATTGAGCCCTCCCTATGAAAAAAGACCATTAGCGTCGCCAACTTGGATTGAGCCCTTTCTGCCTACTCTAAGTCCAAACCAAAGGTCCTTATCCTTTTGGGTCACATGCCTGATAGTCCCGTTTGGCAGGACAAGTTCATATGCCGCGACATTGTCAATAGTGAGTCCATATTGATTCGACTTGAACAAATATCCTGCAACCATCTGAGATTATGAACCATCCTACAATGGAAGACGCCTACCTCCACCAAGTGTCAACCCTGCAACACCAACACCAGGTATATGCCCACCAATGACATTCACTCCAGTAGGGCCAAGAGTCTTATATACTTGGTCCCAAGTGAGGCCAGGCCCAATCTTGACGGTCACATCATTGGGATTGACTTTTGTGGAGTTGAAGCGTGACAATACGATCTGCACACCGGAGGTTGATGAAAATCTGGGATTCGTTGTGTGTCCACCACCTTTCACAGCGAAAGGCATCCTACATGCTCTCAGGATCTTCAGCTATATGAAGAAAAAAAAAAGATGTCAGTGGGAGCCATCGACATCGAAGAGGTATACTTTACAATTTTGCTCACATCCTCAGCCAAGCCAGGCTCCACAGAGCATGCAGAGTCTTGGATGCTCAAGAGAGCATAGTGCGAAATGTCGGATGTATACTGAGGTATGGCTTCAAGTTGGACAAGGGATCAATTTGGGAGGATCATGGGGTGAAAAATGAGTTACATATGTGGGAAAAATACCTGTGAAGCACCAGAGATATCTTCTGCAATTTTCTGACAGATGTCCAAGAATTGAGACTGTGGAGGATTCCCTCGAGTTTCAGGCAGGGTGTGTGCTGTTAATACCAGAAAGAAGGCGCAGAAAAGGGATGTTGTTAGGGGCATGGGACCACTTCATGTGTAGAGACAACACTACCTGCTAATGGGAAAAGTATGCTTCCTTTATATAGGCAACAAGGCAGGCAGCCTCCCATTGCTGGTCAGAGAATTTATTCATTGTCATGTAAGACAACTTTCACATATGCCTTCAAGGACTCCACAGTTCAACTGTATTTTTAGTCCAACTATGCTTCGAGATCAATTACGACAAAATGCCAATGCCGCTCAGGCCGCTGATTGGAATGTGGCCTAGTACCACCAGGCATGACTGAGCCCTTAGCCCTGTGAGGCCATGAATGCATGAACAATCAACTGCGACAAAAGACCCAAAGGCCAAGACCTCTACAAAACGCTTCTGGCGCAAGGCCCAAATAAGCTTCTGGCCTAAACAGAGAAAGGTTCTCCCAAGAGAGGAACATATAGCGTTACCTAGAGTGCATGAGAACCATGTCATTGCTGACCAGGTTTCTCATCATGTGTGAAAGAAGTAGGGGCATGAAGTATCACCACAGTTAGAGAATGGAAGCCGACACGAAACGGAGCGATGGGGTGGATGCCCAGGGCTTCTCAGAGTCTCTGATGAACTACTTTAAATCAGAGGGGGATATTCTCCCAAGACATTCCTGGTGCCAGATATCATTGTGACAGGAAATACTACAACTGGAAAATGGAGGGTCTTCTCAGAGATTGACAGCATTCAATGTAGAAAGCATGAAAGCTAGGATATTGAGTTCCAGACATGTGTCAGGCCTCAGATCGCATGTGGGGTTGGTCACGGTAAATGTCGGATGTCAGCCCAGAACGGGTCCAAGGTCCGAGGCTACTTGATCACCTCACATGCACATATGCTTCACATGTACCTTATGCTCTATGCCAATGCAACCCATCATGCTGCCTCACTTACCTATACTCCACTGGCACAGAACAATTAGTTAGTTATTGTACCCAGACATTCCATGCCCAAAGGGCACTGCGTTGTTTCATTTATAACACACAGTAGTTGGTCTGGTCTCCCTCAGTCCTCATGCCAGTGCATCTTTTGTGCACTGTTACTGAGTACACATTGCATTGCATTGGCCCACAGACAACAATCACTTACCTGAGCTGTATTATGTGGTGTAGTAGTTGGCTGAGTTTATCACAGTTCACCTTCAGCTGAGCTCGTTCCTTGCACACCTCGCCCTCGACTCCTCTTCATCACCCTTGTTGCCATATGATCAACCCAGTTCCCCTCACGGGCCCTTGCAAGTCAGGACTGTGTCTCCTTCGCAGCAGGCTCTTACTGTACATAAGATCCATTAAACCTCTTCTTGTACGTCACCTTGTTTCCTTTTCGTTCTAGACTGTCTGCTCTCCTTTTCAGAATTACCCCTTTTACCTTAGGCTTTTACCATCCAACGTTGCTGCTTCCCCTTCATCTTTGTCAACTGCATGCCTGCCGTCGCGCACTTAGAAACTATTCAGTAAAATTTCCATTGTTATGGTCACCAAGCTGATCTGTTGCCAACAGGCCGCAATTGCCTTTGCTTTCCTCTTTCCCTATCCCCCTCTACTTGACTTTCACATAGCATAGTTGTTGTGTGTTTAAACACTCTTGCTTGGCCTTGTCAGAGGGACTCTTTTCTCTTCTTTCCTGCTCTTGTCCCTGCCCGACCGCCTGACGGCAAGCTGAGCTACCGCATAGTCATCCGTCTAGCTGGTCTCGCTCTCTCTCCTCAAATGTTACGCTCCTGGGCACTTGGCCCACATTTTTCTTTCTTTCTCGACCGTTATGTACTTATACGATCACATGACCTCGACTCACATGACCGCTTACCTGTACAACAGAGCCGCTTCACCGGGAACTCCATTGTTCCCTCCTTTTGTACGTCTCCTATTGTTCCCTTCTTATGGTAGTCTGTGACCACCATTGTTCGTGACTCTATTGTTCTGTGACGTCTATTGTTCGTGACCTCATTGTTCTCCC
>Ga0307510_10004293_pt1 | contig 16761 bp, 6 predicted proteins | sample 12_EM_MG_FD_207224 | JGI IMG/M metagenome (GOLD analysis project Ga0307510, IMG submission 207224) | Populus trichocarpa ectomycorrhiza microbial communities from riparian zone in the Pacific Northwest, United States - 12_EM | ecosystem: Host-associated > Plants > Roots > Unclassified | place...
TCCTTTCAACCCGACTCTTTATCTAGTGTGAGTTTAAAATTAACTCACGTGGGAGTTGCTTCAAAGTGACCCAATCGACTGGGTGGGTTCAAATATAACCCATAAGACTGGTAAAAAGTGCGGTTTTGACTTGAAAACAAAATCAAGATGACATCATTTTTTAAATAAATTGAGGCAGAGACATACTGGACCGACCTGAGCTTTATGACTTAAGCCACCAACCTCGTGATTCGGATCAACTTCACTGGATTTAACATTTTTTTTTAATATTTTGTACTTAATGATATGCTAACAAAAATAGACACTCATAAAATTAAAAAATAATAATTCAATCAAAACAAGAAATGATGGAAGATGGGATTTAAAAAAAGAAAAAGGTAAAAAAGGCAACCCATCTTAATAGGTCATCCTTGAATCCTCTCAATTCGACTCTTTATCTAGTATGAGTTTAAAATTAACTCATATGGGAGTTGCTTCAAAGTGACCCAATCGACTGGGTGAGTTCAAATATAACCCATAAGACTGGTAAAAAATGTGGTTTGACTTGAAAACAAAATCAAGATGACATTGTTTTTTTTTTAAATTGAGGCAGAGACATACTGGACCGACTTGAGCTTTATGACTTAAGCCACCAGACTCGTGATTCGGATCAACTCCACTGGATTTAATATTTTTTTTTAATATTTTTTACTTAATGATATGCTAACAAAAATAGACACTCATAAAATTAAAAAAGAAATGATTCAATCAGAAAAAGAAATGATGGAAGATGGGATTTAAAAAAAGAAAAAGGTAAAAAAGGCACCCCATCTTAATAGGTCATCCTCGAATCCTCTCAACCCGACTCTTTATCTAGTATGAGTTTAAAATTAACTCACGTGGGAGTTGCTTCAAAGTGACCCAATCGACTGGGTGGATTCAAATATAACCCATGAGACTGGTAAAAAGTGCAGTTTTGACTTGAAAACAAAATCAAGATGACATCTTTTTTAAAAAAAATTGAGGCAGAGACATACTGGATCGACCCGAGCTTATGACTTAAGCCACCAGACTCGTGATTCGGATCATGAATTCCACTGGATTTAACATTTTTTTTTAATATTTTTTACTTAATGATATGCTAACAAAAATAGACACTCATAAAATTAAGCATCAACCAAATATCAGGACGTTTGTTTAAGATTACAATAATCTTATAAAAAGCAATTCAAAACAAATTATCAAGACCAAATCAAAATCAATGAAATATTGAAATGTTTAAACTGGAAAAAAAAAAAGCCAAATAGGATCCAATAAAAAAATATTAAAAGATGGAATTAAAAAAAAAAAGAACAACTCTTTCACTATTTATATGAACAATTAAAGAGCTCAGGTTTTACCCTAGTTCTTTTAGTTTAGAAGACTAGTTTATAGGCTCATGCTGCATTAGATGTCAGATCAATTTTTTCAAAGTAATAAAAAAAGTTAAGGCCGTGGATAACTATTTGATATTGTCAATAAACCTGACCTAGTCGATTAATCTTGAAATCTCTCGACCCTATTTTTTGCCTAACATAGGTTAAAAATTAAAATGTATAGGAGTTGGCCCGACATGACCCACTAAACCTGGCTGGTCTAAAAACAACCTAGCGAATTTTTAAAAAAGTTTGAGGATGAAATTGATAAAAAAAGATAAAATTGAAAGAAAAAACATCTCGGTCCAATTCCATGCCTAGCTTGGGTTTAAAATTAAAAATATGAGATTTACAAGTTAACTTAGCCTGTATAAAAATAATCTAGATGAACAATGAGAAAAATCTAAGGATAAAAAAAACAAAATTGAAAGGGAAAAAAACTAAGGGTATGAGCGTCTCACTCATGCTGACACATGTGTTGCACGACACGAATCATTTTTTTAATTATATTTTATATTTATTTAATTATGAAATTACCTCTAAACCAACTTTATAAGAAAGAAAATGGTATGAAAAATACGAAAAAACCTCTGAACACTAGTTTTATTTATTTTTTATTTGAAGGGTTATTGAGGTATTTTAGTGTGCTTTAAAAGTATAAAAATATAAAAAAGCTTATAAACACAATTTTTTTTTTCACTTCAAAGAGTAATTGAGTATTATAGGCTGAATTTTCCGCAATAAATTTAATAATTACCAATGAATTATATATAAAAAACTATACTACCGTTAAACTAAAGTGAATGAGAATTTTTGAGAAATACAAAATCATCCGTGCATGTTCCAATCCATAATGTGCTACACGACTTTTCCCACGACCTTTAGGTTAGCTAGTTAACAATAATCTGAAATATTGGTGTTGCGTGAATAATCTATTTCTTATTTTTTTAATTTAATTCTTAGTCATTGTCAATGATATTTTTTTTACATTTATTATCATATATGATTCTCAAATAATGTATGCCTCCAAGTTTCTTAGTTTGTAGTATGATACTAGAAGTCTACGTTGTGGGATGAGACTGTTGTTTTTTTCATAAAAAATAATATTAAAAAAAGATTAAAACTCATTTAAAAAATGTAATCCCATAAAAAGAGTTGAGCCAACCTGAATTAACCCATCAAATCAACGGTTCAGGTCATGAGATCCAGATAAGCTATAAAACAAAACAAAGAAGATACAAAACCCATTTTTTATATAAAAAAACCAATGCTGAATGATAAAATCGAAAAATAAAATAAGTATAAAAATAAAAAAAATAATGTCAACCCATGTTAACTTCTCAAACCTGTAACCCGAGTCATTGGACCAAAAGCACCCCACCTAGAAAAGTCATGAATCTCAATTCCCAACCAATCAAATGTTGAAGAATAAAATAAAAAAAACTATACAAAAGAATACAAAACAAAAAACAATTAAAAAAATAAGGATCAACATTGAAAAAACAAATTAGAGAAAAACTAAATTTTCTTGATTGAAAGGTGAAATTGAACCAATCAAATGTTGAAGGATAAAATTGAAATTTTAAAAAATAAAGATCAACATGAAAATAAAAAAATAAATTAGACGACACCTGATTTTTTTTATTGAAGGGTGAAATTAAAAATAAAAATCAATTTAACAAAAAAATAACGAGAATAAAAATTGAAATAAAAAATAAATTAGAGAAAAATTGTAATTTTTTGATTGAATGGTGAAATTGAAAAGAAAAATCAATTTAACAAAATGATAAAAAAATCAAATGGACAAGAACCAAATTGAAACAAATAACATAAAACAAATTGAAATTGAAGGCTAAATTGCAGAACAAAGCGGCGAGAGGAGAGAAAAAAAAAAGAAAGTAAAAAAACATTATCGGTATTAAACCGCCACTCTAACACCACCACGCCCTATCCTAATAGAAAGAGGATGATGTGATGCTCCTAACGACAAGACAATAGAGAGTTTCTGGGTTTTGGGAGGCATCATACACTTCTCTCAAAGGACGTGAACACTTTATTCACGCTGACAGATGTGTTGCACTCGCGCGAATCACTTTTTAAATTATATTTTATATTTAATTAATTATGAAATTACCCCTAAACCAACTTTATAATAAAGAAAATAGCATGAAAAATGCAAAAAAACCTCATAACACTAGTTTTATTTATTTTTTATTCGAAGGGTTTTTGAGGTATTTTAGTGTGCTTTAAAAGTATGAAAATATAAAAAAGCTTATAGACACAAGTTTTTTTTGTTTTATCACTTCAAATAGAAATTGAGTATTATAGGCTGAATTTTCCGCAATAAATTTAATTACCAATGAATTATATAAAAAAACTATACTACCCTAAAAACTAAAGCGAATGAGATTTTTTGAGAAATACAAAATCATCCGTGCATGTTCCAATGCATAATATGCTCCACGACTTTTCCCACGACCTTTAGGTTAGCTAGTTAACAATAATCTGAAATATTGGTGTTGCGTGAATAATCTATTTCTTATTTTTTTAATTTAATTCTTAGTCATTGTCAATGATAATTTTTTTTACATTTATTATCATATATGATTCTCAAATAATTTTTTTATATACAAGTCAAGTCAATCATTGATAAACAAAACCCAGTTTCCAACTTGTGATTATAATATTTTCCATGTCATTTTTTTTTTTTTTGTAAACACTTGCACGTTTTGCGTTTGAAAATAAAATTTATCCAGCCTATTACAAATTGGGTGCCACATAGCTAATAAACACCAAGTAATTGCTTATAGTATTATATTTTTTTCATCATATGAAAAAATAATTACTATCGTTTCTCACGTACAAAAAGTATCATAAATTCAAAGTAAGTGAAATCAATACATACAAATTAACAAATGATGGCAAACGAAAAAAGAAAAAGAAAAAGAAAAAACAGCAAAAAAATAAGGCACCATTATGAAGTCAGGCCAACGCCAGAATTTCTTTTCCTTGTTTCTTCGCTGTTTATTACAACTGTGAAGCATGCAACCCTAACATAATCGTCGTCATCGTATACATCTTCAAGCATCGGCCTGTCATTTTTGTGTGCTGGAACATCTATCGCCTGAGGCTCTCCACTATGTAGTCCGCATAAAGATTCCTTCACATAGCAGAAAAATAGCATGAGAATAAAACCACAATCCACAAAAAAAAATCAAATGACAAGATGAAGAATGCAAGGAAATGAAAAAATGCAAAAGGAGATGAGAAATAATTAAATCTGCTAAACAAAGTGTCTTATTCTAAGACACCCTAATCCTGAAATTATCGGTTACTAAACCAAGTTCTTAGTTTTGGCAACAAGTTAAATGTTCAAAGGCTAGGTCTTTAGTGATTTCAATCCATCAATACAAAAACTCTATGAGCAACAAGAACTTAAACGTCTTATGCTTGCTTCTGGGATCAACATACATTTTCATCATAGTGATTAGATATAGACCAAGCAGCTTTATCAACAAAAGAAAATAAGGCAAAGGCAGCTGCTTCTCTCATCAGGGTGCGTGAGTTTGGATTAGAGTCTCGAAGAGACTTGTCACTTACATTGAATGCTGGATTGCCTCATAGGCATCAGAGGCCGGCAGAAAGTCATTAACAGCAACCTCCTTGTTCTCATTTTTCTTGTCTGAAAGTGCCATTAAGGAAGAGAAAATAATCTATTTCAACTACTTCAAAATATGGATCAGTGTAAGCTTAGAACCTATGCTTCTAGAGATGCTGCACATTGTTCCGCCTGCTAAGATTTATCTTTTCTATGGGGAGTTGCAAAGAATTAAGAAATACTTGAAAGGATACAATCTTCAAAGAAGCGACGGATCTCAGCTAAACGATGTGGTGGTAATTCCTTGATATCATTGTAGTGGCGGTATTCAGGATCATCAGCACAAACCGCAATTATCTTGTCATCTTTCTCACCCTAAGTTTGTCAATGTCAACAAATATAACTAAATAAAAAGCTTTTTGTCCAGTAAAAAGGAAAAAGAAAATACATTTTTCCAACTGGGGATATGTACCTGATCAATCATTGGCATCAGTCCTATAGCTTTAGCGCGAAGAAAGCATCCTGAAAGAACTGGTTCCTGCATATATAAATTTATTTATTATCAGATGATAAAATATTTCAAAAGTTGTCCTGTATGTATGCTCACATGGTGTGCATAAAAAAAATTAATAACTCTTTTTGAGGTTTTAAATTGTGGCAAACCTCAAAACTTCAAAGAAAGAAGCCCATGAGATGGAACCAATCAGATTCTAGGCAATCACGCAAACAAGCAGACACATGCAAGACAATCACAAAAGAAATGAGGGATGTTTGCAAGAAAAGGTTGCATCAAACAACATGCCTGCATGATAATCAAGACATCCATGGGATCATTGTCCTCACAAAGAGTGCGGGGGATGAAACCATAGTTGTGGGGATATACAACTGAAGAGTAAAGCACACGGTCAACCTGCAAATACAACCATTTAGCAACCTGTTGTATATTAACGAAGGGCACAATTAGGGAGATTACAACATGTTATTACCTTGATCAGTCCAGTTTTTTTGTCAAGTTCATATTTCACCTTGCCCCCTTTCCCTATTTCAACCACCTGCACAAATTCTCCATGTCATCAGCGGACCTTGCTCAAAGCAAGAACGTCTAAAGGACTGCAGCTTGTTTACCACCAGTCAGTCAAAGTTCTCATGTCTTCTCACTTATATATTTGGTGTCGATACAGAAACCATATATTCAAGTTAAACTCTCAAAGCAGATACCAAATAGGAAAACAAGTAATTTTATGGTATATAAACTACCAAGTTGCTTAGTTGGATCTCATGAATATGCAGGCTATTGGAAAGCCAAGAAAGTATAAAATTCCATTGACTTGAATTCGACTCCTTTTTTTAGAAAGACTAAATAGATAGGACAGTTGGGTTCCTGTACTTCTCAATTATCTATTTTGATTCTGTGGTTACATCATTTTTTTGGTTACCAACAGACTGATGTGATGCGACTAACAATGCAAAGGTTCTTTGAACTGTAAAAAGACGGGGTGTATGTAAGGGCAAAAAATGTTGATTTTAGAGATAACAGAGGAGATGTATTTTGGTGGTTTTTTTTCTTCATTTTTTCGTAGTTTATTTGAATCGGTTTTGAAGGATTCATGGTTAACTCTGAGTATGCTCGCTACAGTAGGTTTTATCTTTACGATGATGAGCAACTCTAGAGGTTGTTGGCTACGGTGTCCATTTTTGGAAGAGGAAAGTCATGTGGATCCCATCAGGGAATAAAGGGGAAGGCAATGATGGGGTGTTTGGTTAAACAGGGAAGAAAAGTTTTCAAGGATAACACTACTCTGACTTAAATATATAGAGATCTCATCTCTTTTTCAGTTAAGGGCAGCGTGTTTAAATTCAACTGAATCCTGCCAATATAATTCAATTGCATCTACTCCAAACAACTTAGAAAAAGATTAATGGAAGAAAAGATTTCTGGTACATCAGTGCCTAATATAGCAGCACGAGTATTCCTACTCTTTACGACTCTTGTCAATACAAAGTAATAAGATTGACGTATTTGTTGGTATTTTATGATATTAATCCATGACAGCATGCTCTCTTCACACAAGTATCCGAGAAACACTACGAAATAAAATGGTGGTAGAGAGGTTCAATATCCTTACACAGTTGAATATCTTTGGAGCTTCAGGTCCTGAATTGATTTGTCCCAAAAAAAAACACACAAAAATATAGCATGTTATTCTACCAACAACAGCAGGAATAATCGTTAATCAAGTATTAATTAATTCTGCATCACTTATATTGACATTGCATACCAATCTCCAGATCATGCCAAGGATGTGCAGCAACAGATCTCCTATTCATTGATGAAAGTATCCTTTCATTAAGAGGTGGGTGTGAGGAATGGCGAGAGATAGGAAGTTTACTGGGAGTCTCAATAGGAGGAGCCATGTCTATAATCTGGGAACACAGACATCAATAGTTTAGACACTGCTGCATTCGGTGTACACTCAGAATGCAGATGCGATCTACAATCTACTTAACCGCTCATTTTGCAGGGCATCGATAATCTGTTGTAGATTCTCAAATTAAGAGTGCATCTAAAATAACAGCATTGAACATGGACCAGGACAAACAGATAACATATTAGCAGTAATCACCTGATTTTCCAATCTCCCACAAGTTTCCTTATACGATATGATGCTTAAATAAAATAAAGCTAGCAAAGTTTCGAACAACTTGGTAACTGAAGTCTTCATAAATGACATTATTAAACCTTTTAAATGCAAACAGAAACTCATTTAACTTTCGAAACTGAACTAACACACCGGACAAACATCAACCGCCTGGTATCATTTTCCAACCGACAACGACCATCACAAAACAGCCTTGTTTTGGTTTTCAAAAGTCTTAACAGCATTTTGTCGGTTTTTTAACGTTTTCGAAAAAGAAAAACAAAAGGCACGGGAAGATTGTATGCATGGTCAGGCTAAAAATGCTTTGAGACTCGAATATTTTGAGGAAAACATCAAGATTCGAAAATCAAATGAAAACATAAAAACAGCATAGAATCAACAAGCATAAAATCGAATGATCTACATAGCTGGCTATAAAAACGAAGATATTTTTCTCCACCCAAGATAATACTCTACAACAATCAGATCCATTAGCAGAAAAGATAAATCACTTAAATCCGAACTGGATTCATACCTGGAATACTAGCCAGGGAGTCCGAGTGGCGGTATGGTTATAATAAGCTCTTCTCAGAAACGAACAACGCGCAGATCTATCTGCTCTCAGAAGAAAGAAAGAATATTTGGAGAGGAGAGGAGATGAGATGAGTAACAATAAAGGCAATAAATTCTCTGCTTATTATAGAAAGCGCTCGGGTAGACAAATGAATGTTAATACGCGTTCTCTTCCCGCTCTCTTTCCTTTTTCCCTATTTTAAAGGCCCTAAAAGCAGAATCAACTAATTAAAGGAAACGCAAGTCCTCCAAGTATAATGATACTTTCCATTGAGTCTGTAAACTTCAGAATTAATCAATACCATCCTACTATTGTCACACGCTTCCCTCAATCACTGCCCATCAAATACACAAGCTGTTTAGAAAAAAATTAACTAAAATAATATATCAATATTATTCTCTGCTATTAAAACTAAATTCTAATGGACATGGCATGTATTCAATTAATTTTAAGAAAATATCACTGCACAAGAAATAACATTCAGTTCTTTGCTGGCAAGGAGTGCTTAGGGATGGATTGTGCAAGAAGGAAGAACAATGAAAATAGAATCCTGTCACTAATTGATGTTCACGGGGATACGATTGATTAAAATATGATGGATTTAACGGAAAGTGTCTTAATCTTGTTGCATAGGGACTTAAATAAAATTATCACTAAAAACAGGGACTTACCTGTAGTTACAGTTCGTTTCAGCTCATGGAATCCACGTATATTCGAATATCTCATATCGGATGGTCGCCAGCTGTGCCGGTTTATTACGTGTTGAGTAGTTATTGGGCATCTGGTTTTTTTTTTTGGGGACCGACGAAAGACGTTGACGGAGTTCCTAACGGTCCTGCGGTGCTGTTTGTTCAACATTCAACTGGACGTTAAGGTGTCCTCGCTCGGTCGTTTGTATTATTAATTTAACACAGGTACACCGTACACGTGTTGAGAAATCTTAATCAGAAATTGTTAGACATGGCATGAGAATATCGTGCAGGGTGTCGTTTGTAATTCTTAGTTGTCCTAACAGAAACCAGATCTCATACCACCGCCATGGTATTTCATTACACGAGTGTATTTGTTTTTGTGGTAAAAAAAGTTTTTGATCTTTTTTAATTTTTAATTAATTTTTTAATAATTTTGTATCGTATTATTTTTTTTCTTGTTTCTTTTTATTTTTGTTACGCATTTCGGAATTATGGATCGAAGAGTTTCGAGTAGAAGGTTCCTTCCTTCTCAGTTCTCATAGCATGAAAATCATTTAACAGGGGAAGGAAAGGTGAGGGAGTTGCGTGGAAGCAAGAGTAGAAACCAGTGACAGACAGCGTACCAGTTATTCTACCCTACAGTTCCTATCACGCTGCCCGGGATCGCCGCGGGAAGGCGTATCCATTACTCCAAGGCTGGTTGGCCTGCAAATCTCATGCTTTTTTTGCTAATTTTTTTTTATGGTTTTTATACGGCAAGAGCAGCAACAGCTTCACCTTCTGAATACTTGCTCGAACTGCTAGGCAGGGAGCGAGGGGAAAGAATAGTTGGAGTGTTGCAGGGAGAATCTAAGTTCTTCTTTACTAATTGATACGATTTGGGATTTGATTAGTTTGCTTTTGACCAAGACAAGAGCTGACCATTCAGTTCTAGAAATCAAGGAGGATTGTTCAAGGCCAGCCGCCGCCTCCTCTGATTTGTTCAATTCTTAAATTCCGATGTCAATTGACACGGTCACATCCTCCTCTTGTCATGTGCTGTTGGAAGGGCACTTTTGTCTCATTGAGCCTTTCCTTTCTAATTTAGGTGATGTTTCCACTTGTGAAGATATCCGTCCAACTCGTTTATTTTTATATTTTAAATTAATTTCTTTTAGATATTTTTGTTGATTTGGTTTGATACTGCTTAGTCTAATAAATCCCTACTGTAAAGTGTGTTGTTATTTAATTGATTTAGTCTTACCATGTTTCTAGGGGTTGTTAAACGTGGGTTGTATATTTCTTGTTCAGTTTGTTATATAAGGCTATTTAAATAGCCAAAGTCATTCGAAGATCAATAATACAATTCAGTCTTCTCTTTCTAATATTTCCTAGTATTTATCATTTGGTGTTAGAGCACCTTAACGGGGCCTGATTAAAGTGTGAAGCAGCAGTCTTCAAGTATGACGACAGAAAGTTCATTTGTGCAACCAGCAGTTCCACGTTTTGATGGACATTATGATCATTGGGCAATGCTCATTGAAAACTTCTTGCGTTCAAAGGAATATTGGGGTTTAATAGAAAATGGAATTCTTGCAGCAACAGAAGGTGTTATTCTCACAGATGCTCAGAGAAAGCACATTGAAGATCAGACGCTAAAAGACTTGAAGGCCAAGAACTATCTATTTCAAGCATTAGATCGTTCAATCCTGGAAATGATTCTTAACAAGGATACAACAAAGAACATATAGGATTCCATGAAACAAAAATTTCAAGGAACGACCAGAGTCAAGCGTGCACTGTTACAAGCACTTCGGAAGGAATTTGAAATTCTCCACATGAAGGCAGGAGAATCGGTGAATGAGTACTTTGCTAGGACGCTTACCATTGCAAATAAAATGAAGGCCAACGGTGAAAACAAAGGAGATACTGTTGTTGTTGAAAATATTTTGCGATCTCTGACTCATAAATTTGATTATGTTGTATGTTCCATTGAGAAGTCAAGGGATATAGACACCTTAACCATTGATGAGTTACAAAGCAGCCTGTTTGTCCATGAACAGCGTATGAGTACCCATGTTGAAGAAGAACATGCCTTGCAGATCACTCACGGCGATCAATCCGGAGGAAGAGGTCGTGGCCGTGGCAGTTCTAGAGGCAGGGGATAGAGAAGAAGCAGACAACACTTCAGCAAAAATATAGTGGAATGCTACCATTGTCACAAACTTGGACATTTTTAATGGGAATGTCCAAGCAAGGAAAAGGAGGCCAATTATGCAGAAACTCAAGAAGAAATGTTGTTAATGGCATATGTGGAAATGAACAATGTCAGCATCAAGGATTTGTGGTTCCTTGACTCCGGATGCAGCAATCATATGTGTGGAAAGAAAGAATATTTTTCAGACTTGAATGAAAAATTCAGAGATTCAGTGAAACTAGGCAACAATGCAAGCATGACTGTAATGGGAAAGGGTAATGTCAGGCTGCAGGTTAATGGCATAACACAGATTTTCACAAGTGTATTTTTTGTACCAGAACTGAAGAACAATTTGCTGAGCATTGGGCAATTACAAGAAAAGAGGCTTGATATTCTATTTCAACATGGAAGTGTAAGGTGTTTCATCATGAAAAAGGTTTGATCATGGATACAAAGATGTCAGCAAATCGGATGTTTGTACTGCATGCTGCATCTCATCCTTTAAAAATCGTTTGTTTCAACACCATCACTTAAGATATGGTGCAACTTTGGCACTGCAGATATGGACACTTGGGTTTTACAGGTTTGAAAACTCTTCAACAGAAGTAAATGGTGAATGGTTTACCTTCATTCACGTCTCCTTCCAGGCTATGCAAGGACTATCTAGTAGGAAAGCAACAAAGAGATTCATTTCCAAAGAAGAGCACCTGGAGAGCTTCCCAAATTCTTCAGCTCATACATGCTGATATTTATGGACCGATCAAGCCAATCTCCAATAGCCAGAAATGGTATTTGCTCACCTTTACAGATGACTTTGGTAGAAAAACATGGGTTTTCTTTTTGGCAGAAAAATCAGAAACCTTTAATGCTTTCAAGAGATTCAAAGTTCATGTTGAAAAAGAGACAAACACATTCATTAGAGGCCTACGTACTGATAGAGGATGAGAGTTTACATCACAAGAATTCAATACCTTTTGTGATGTAAATGGTATACAACGCCAGTTGACAACTACCTACACACCTCAACAAAACGGAGTTGCCGAAAGCAAGAACAGAACCATAATGAATATGGTACGTAGTATGCTTTCTGAAAAGAAAATTCTGAAAACTTTATGGCCTGAAGTAGTTAATTGGACAGTGCATGTCCTCAATCGAAGTCCAACATTGGCCGTCAGAAATCAGACTCCAGAAGAAGCTTGGAGTGACATCAAACCTTCTGTTATGTATTTCAAAGTTTTCGGCTGTATCTCTCATGTTCATGTGCCTGGCAGTAAAAGAACAAAACTAGATGATAAAAGCATGGCTTGTGTTTTACTAGGTGTAAGTGAGAAGTCAAAAGCTTACCGACTTTATGATTCTGCATCACAAAAGATCATAGTCAGTAGGGATGTTGTGTTTGAAGAAGACAAGGGTTGGGATTGGGACAAGCAGTATGATGAAACAATCAGGTGCAATTTGGAATGGGGTGAAGAGGAGCATGCAGTTGTTAAAGCAGACAATGACGACCATAGTGGCTCTGATCATGATGCAACTATAGCAGAAGTTGTAGAAGAAGCAGAAACGAACGAAAGCCATGAATCTGATCATGATGTAAATACAGCAGAAGCAGAAGCAAATCTTTCTTCTGAATTTTTGGCTGCAGGTTTGCCTAGCTTGCATGAATGGAGGAATAGAAGACCATCAGTTTAGATGCGTGACTATGAAACAGGAGAAGGACTTTCTGAAGATGACACTGAAACTCAACTAGCAATGTTTGCAGCAGCTGATCTAATTCGTTTTAAAGATACTGTACAAAATGAGAAATGGAGGACAACTATGGATGTGGAAATGGAAGCCATAAAACAAAATGGTACGTGGGAATTAATGGAGTTACCTGTAGGGGGAAAGAAAGTTGGCGTGAAGTGGGTTTATAAAACCAAATTTAATAAACATGGAGCAGTAGACAAGTACAAAGCAAGGCTTGTAATGAAGGGATATTCTCAGCAGTATGGGGTCGATTATATAGAATTATTTGCACTTGTAGCACGTATGTAAACCATTCGGTTGGTGGTGGCTCTTGCAGCTCAAAGAGGATGGGCTATCTATCAGCTGGATGTAAAGTCTGCGTTTCTCTACGGTGAGTTAAATGAAGAAGTTTTTGTGGAACAACCTTGTGGTTATGTGCAAAAAGGACATGAACACAAGGTTTATAAATTAAAAATGACACTTTATGGGCTTAAGCAAGCTACCACGTGCTTGGTACAGTCGGATAAAAGCTTATTTCATGAAAGAAGGTTTTGAAAAATATGACTATGAGCATACTTTGTTCATCAAGACAGGAAAAGAAGGTAACGTTTTGATTATCAGTTTGTATGTTGATGATCTGATTTATACTGGCAATGATGAATTAATGGTCTCAAAATTTAAAGATTCCATGAAGCATGAGTTTGACATGACTGATCTTGGCAAAATAAGGTATTTTCTGGGTCTTGAAGTATTGCAGAAATCCACTGGTGTGTTTATTAATCAGAAGAAGTATGCGTCAAAAGTGTTGCAACGATTTGAAATGGATAGAAGCAATTCAGTTCATAATCCTATTGTTCCAGGTTGTAAGCTCGTGAAGGATGAAGGTGGAGTTAAAGTAGACAAGACTCACTTTAAACAAATGGTGGGTAGTCTTATATATCTCACTGCTACACGTTCATACATGATGTTCGTAGTCAGTCTTATAAGTAGATATATGGAGAATCCAACTGAGTTTCATTTGCAGGTGGCAAAACGGGTGTTGAGATATTTGAAAGGAACACTTGATTTTGGAATTTTTTATAAGAAGGGAGGAAACAATGAACTTGTTGCCTTCACAGATAGTGATTATGCTGGAGATTTGGGAGATAGGAAAAGCACTTCAGGCTATGTATTTTTATTGAGTTCAGGAACAATATCTTGGCTATCAAATAAACAACTAGTAGTAAGTCTATCTACCACTGAGGCTGAATTTATTGATGCAGCCTCGTGTGCTTGCCAAACAGTATAGTTGAAAAGGGTACTGGAAAAGCTGGGACTGAATCAAGACAAAACAACTATTATTCATTGTGATAGTAGTTCCGCAATCAAGCTTTCAAAAAATCCAGTAATGCATGGTCGTAGTAAGCATATCGACGTGCGTTTTCATTTTCTTCGGGAGCTTACTAAGGCTGGTACTGTGGAATTAGTTTACTGCAACACACAAGATTAATTAGCTGATATAATGACAAAGCCACTCAAGCTAGATGCTTTCTTGAAGCTGCGAGCATCATTAGGCGTTTGTTCTCAAAATGATATAAATTGATGCTTATGGCATTCAGTTTAAGGGAGACAATGTTGATTTGGTTTGTTCCTGCTTAGTCTAATAAATCCCTACTGTTAAGGGTGTTGTTATTTAATTGATTTAGTTTTACCATGTTTCTAGGGGTTGTTAAACGTGGGTTGCATATTTCTTGTTCAGTTTGTTATGTAAGGCTATTTAAATAGCCAAAGTCATTCGAAGATCAATAATACAATTCAATCTTTTCTTTCTTATATTTCCTAATATTTATCATTTTTATTAAAAATAATATTATTTTGATGTATCTCCAAATAAAAATATTTTAAAAAATTATTTTTTTAATCTCGATAAAATAAATGCACACTTTAATTTTATTTTATTTTATTTTTTATTTCTTTCAGGGTGCAGGATTGCTTCGATTGTACCAACCTATTACTTCTATAAAAAAATTTGAAAATTTTTCAATTTATGATGATTTAGCAATTAACTTTGATCAACTCTAGGCTTTTTTTTATATATTCTCTCCAAAATAATATTGTATTTAATAAATAAAATTATCTTTAAATAACAACAATTCTTTTTATTTGGTTACAAAATGAATTTGAAAGGATTGCTCTGTTTGTTATTTTATGATTTATTTTTATTTTTATTTTGAGATCGCACTGGTTGATGGTGTTACAGTAATCTTAGTTATTCCTACTTGCAACAAAGTCAACAACCTCTGCATGTGAAGAGATTGACAAACAATGTACTATGTTTTATTTGGGTTCCTACGGTGATGAAGAAAAGACACTCCTGGTTAATCGAGACATAATTTGCAGACCCAAATCCCTGGATGGTTTGGGCATTTTTATTTCATTGTGATGAATGAAACGGTGCGTTTTACTCGAAAAGAAAAGAACATGCTGATGAAGATCAAAAGGAAATGACGCCGTTTCATTCTTATTCGTCGCAGATTTATGAAAAAAAGAAAAGGGAAAAAACTACAACTTTTCATGATAAAATTGTACTTTTAGCTTTTATATTTGATTTTAAATATTTTAATTGATTAGTGAAATGAATAGCTAAAATGACTATTCAAAATAGAAAGTGTCATTTCTAAATAGAAAAGACAAAAGTAAATGAAAGTAAATTTTTTTTTGGTGGCTAATGTTTTTTTATTTGTTTTATATCTGTTGGCCAATATTGTATAATTATATCAAAATTAATTTAATATAAAATATATTAAAATATAATTTGCTCTTCTAAATAGTTTTTTACTATTGAAATGCATATAAATAAATAAAAATTATATTTATACTATTTAAAAAATTATTTTATCAACTTAGCTTTTTAATATAGCATTTTCCATTAAAGATCCTATTATAAGTCACTTATAGTTTTTGGCACAAAAGATCAGGGTTTGATTCTCAAAACCATTCAAACATGCCTCCTCAGTCAGCTAGCCAGACCGTTTCATTCTGGTGCAGGATTCGCTCTCCACAAACCAAGCGGCATTGGTGGTCAGCAATTAAGTTGATTTCTAAGAATCAACCCTCGTAAAGTCTGTGATTTGTTTCCTGAAGAGGGGTATTTCTTGCCTATAAAAGGAGCATCAATAGGAACTGAAAGGAGAACACCGGACAAGAACAGGAGAAAAAATGAGAGAGACAGGGAGCAGAGTGGCAGAGTGACCTTGACAGGCAAAGGCAATTACATAATTTTTTCTTTACAATTCCTGTTCATTCAAAGAGAATTAGCTTTGCAAGATCAGGTCCAAGCACCTTTGTATGCTCTTTTTTTTCTCTTGTAATACATGATATAAAGCTTGCTCGAATCTGCAGATTTCCTTTAGTTTTTAAGGTATGAATGTGCATGTGTATCAAATCTGCAATTTGGACAGTAGAAGGGCCTTAGTCCCCTTTTTTTTCCCCTTTTTTTTCGTTTCTGTAGAGCCATTAACTATGTTTCAACAAGTTTTTCCCTGGAATAATTGCATGCCTACGTGAACCTGTAAAAAAAAAAAAAGAACGAAAGAGAGGCTGAGCAGGTCTAAAGGTTAATTAGCTTGGATCTTCAAAACAATAACAGGGGTAATGTATTGTTCATTGGGCTGGGCTATCAAGTTTTAAAGGAAATCAGGTTGGGCTTTATAGAGCCCCTTTTTTCCCTTTTTTAACTCTGATTTTGGGCCTCTTGATGTAGATGGGCCGACATTCTTTTTTTGGTTTGGTCCACTAGTTTTATTTCGGTCTGCGTGCTCATTGTGGGATATCATAAAATGCTTTGTGTGGACATGTATGGGCCAATGTGTTTGATTTGTTTCCAATTAAATTGGTGTGGGTTTAGACTAATTATTACATTAATTCATGTATTTATTTATTTATTTTTAGGATTGATTCTAAATTTTAAAATCAGCTATTTTT